>Ga0210017_1002021_pt1 | contig 17537 bp, 18 predicted proteins | sample CryGeyCG2014_020_FD_183966 | JGI IMG/M metagenome (GOLD analysis project Ga0210017, IMG submission 183966) | Groundwater microbial communities from aquifer - Crystal Geyser CG08_land_8/20/14_0.20 (SPAdes) (version 2) | ecosystem: Environmental > Aquatic > Deep subsurface > Groundwater | place... | reverse complement strand
CCCCCGCTTATTGTTCTTATCATGCCCATCATACCGTCTATATTCACCTGTAATCCAGGCATTGGGTTAATCTCCTGCTTTATGAACTTGTTTGTAGCTACAAGCTGTATTAATTTTGCATTCTTTTTTCCAAAGCCCTTCTCAGGGCTTAGTTCAACCTTATATTCTCTTCCTAATTCCTTGCCTTCAAGCTGTTCATCCAATCCTTTGATTACATGGTTTTGGCCAATGCAGATCACCACAGGGCCGTAAGATGCCTTTGCATCGTGGATATTATTTTCCTTTGCCTCTTTCTCACTAGTTGTATCAAAAACAAAATCCATGTCTTTTACTTTTCCAGTATATTCAAGCTCTATAAAATCTCCTTTTTTCATCAATTTAATCCCTCACAGAATAAACACTCTAAGAGTATTTATTATATTTATAAATTTATCGAATTTTTTCAATAATCTTGTCAACAACCTCTTTTATTGTAAGGTTTGTTGTATCAATAACATAATCATAGTTTTTTTTGTTCAAAATATCCAGATTATAATATTTTTTGTATCTTAGTTTATCAGATTCAAACCTCATTCTTATTTTCTCAATTGCCTCACTCAAATCCTTGTATTTCTCGTTATTTCTGCTGTGATTAAGGACCCTTTCAGCCCCTGTTTTTGGGTCAACATCAAGGAAGATTTTTACTGATTTTGGTATGAAATGAAAGGATGTCCTTCCGACAATTACAAAATTATCCTCTGTTTTTCCCTTTTCTTCGGCAAATTTGTCAGGCTCTAAATCTGTGGAAGGGTCTTTTTCTCCTAATTTGTTTAGCTCTGATAAGCTGATGCCTTTCTTTTTGGCCATTTCTCTTCTTACATCACCAATACAGTAATATTTAAACCCAAGTTTTTTTGCAACAAGAATTCCAACACTGCTTTTTCCAGATCCAACTTTGCCAGAGATTGTAATTATCATCTTAAAGTTTGTCTTTTAACAGTATTTCAACAATAGCTGCGAATGCGGGTCTTGTGATAAAGACACCGACTGAAATACCTATAATAGTTGTTATTGCAAAGCCTTTTAATAAACCTGCCCCTGCTCTCATTAAGGGAAGCATGGCAACAAATGTTGTGAGGTAAGATGCCATTATAATAAAAAATGCATTTCCAATTCTTTGTTTCCAGTTAATGAATACCTCTTGTTCTTTTTTTGATAATTCATCGGATATAACAATCTGGTCATCAACACCTGATCCTATAGCAATAATTATTCCAGCAATAGCAGCAATATCGATATTCCAGCCAATTAATGCAGCAACACCCATAATAATTATTACCTCTGACATAACTGTTATTATAATTGGCAATGTTATTTCAAGTTTCCTATATCTTAAGAACACAATTAATGATACGCTTAGTAATGCAAGAAATCCAATGAAAAATGCATTTTTAACAAATTCTTCTCCAAGTGAAGGTGAGATAGCATCTGTTTTAACAACATTAAGCTTAACAGGCAAAGAGCCGGTAATAAGTATTGTCTGCAGCCTTTTCATATTTTTTAATGATTCAGATAATGCCTCCTGCTGTGTTGCTCCAGAGCCTGAACCTGATATCTGGATATCTGTTATAGCACGCCCCTTTAGATCAGAGCCTATATTCAAAGAATCAACATTCTGATTATCCAGATAAAGATCAAGTGTTTCATTAAGGTAATCATCCCCTCCATCTGTTATAATATCCAGATTTTCTGTAAGATCTGCCTGCCTCTGGGCTGCTTCAGGGCTTAATGAAATAGAAAACCTGAATCTGCAGAACCATTGGCCATTGCTCTGGCCATATGAGTTGGGATCAATTCCTGAACAGTCAGCGCTTCTGCAAATGTAAGTTATATCATTTCCTCCTTTAAAAACAACATCATTTTTTATTTTTGCCTCAAACTTTCCCTGTTTTGCAACTAACTCTTTAACCTCTTCCTCATTAGCGCCAGCTATCTCAATCAGTATGTATTGGTTGCCAGAAAGGTCAGAAATTGTTCTTACAACAATGTCACTAAGCCCATAAATATTAAGCCTTTGCTTTATATTAGAAAGAACTATTTCCATATCATCTGTTGATATTTTTTCCTCTGGTTCAAGAAGAACCCTTGTGCCACCCTGAAGGTCAAGACCCTTTCTTATATTTGTTGTTGGCGCATTATAAACCCTTATTCCAAGGTCTATTGAATCATTGTAAACATTAGTTATTGTCTTTGGAACAGTTATAACCTCTGTCTTGTTTATTGTTTTGTTAACCTTTGTTCCATTAACTATTTCTGTTACATTAACCTCCTGGGTAACTGTTTTATTTATTGTTTCATTAAGAACAATTGTTTCTGTTTCATATTTTGTTATTAATCTGTAAGTGCCTTTATTTGTTTTTATACTTACTGTTCTGTTTGGCTTTAACTCTGCTTCAAATGAATAGTAATCATCTATACTATCAATTGGCTTATTGTTTATTGAGATTATCCTTTCCTTACTCATTGGGGTTGATGTAGGCTTTGGACTTTCTATTCCAGCTAGGTTTGCAGAAGAATTTATTATAACATTCCTGATAGCAACCCCTTTGTTGAATGGGTGTGGGTTTATTGCTATAACCGCGAATAGGAGGACAGCCAGGAGGATTATTACCCTAAGGTTTGTGAATATCTTTTTTAGATTACCCATTTTTAGTTCTCCTTTCTAGATATAATCTTAATATGCCTGCATTCTGCACCCATGTATTTAGGACATCTGTTAAAAGGCCAATTATAAGGATTAACATAATCTGGCTCAGGGCAGCTGACTGTGAGAATAGATATGCAACAAATATTGCTGTAACTGTTGTAAGACTCATTGTAAGCCCTGTTTTCATTCCATTAACTATCCTGTCTATAACTTCTCCTCCCTTTCTCTTTAAGACTTTTGTTGACAGCAATATGTTTGTATCAACACTATATCCAATTAGCATTAGAAAAGCAGCAACTCCTGCTGTTGATAGCTTAACTCCTAGAAGGTTGATTACTGCAAGGGTAACAACCATATTTGAGAATGCAGAAAGCACTATTGCAAGCGAGGGTATTGGCTGCCTGAAATAGAAAAAAACAACAATTGCTATAAACAAAAATGCAAATAATATTGCAGTAAAGGTTTCTTTAAAAAAACTCGTTCCAAGAGATGAGCCCATTTCCTCAACATTATAGTCAAGATCACCATATTTTGTTTTTAGGCTGTTTAATAATTCTTTTGAATTTATGTCTGAAGTGCTTATTGTAACCCCTGTTTTTTTTCCTAACCTCATTAATGTCCTTGCAGAAATATCTGATCCTGGAAATTCAGATGATAAATACATTTTCAGGCTGTCAACATCAACATCTTCAGAAGGTATAGTTATTGTAATTCCTCCCTTTAGGGAGATATCCTTATCTATAAAGTCACCTGTTGTTGAGTATTTGTAAGATATAACCCCTATAGAAAGCATAAGAATAACAATAGGAATAATCAATAGCTTCTTATAATTCTTGTCATACCACTCTAAAAGCTTGGAAATATGCTTATTTTTAGCAAATCTGCCTTCATTATTATTTTCCTCTGACATAAAAACACAGGAAAAAACCTTTATTAATAAATGTTTTGGAAAAAGGTAAATTAAGAGTTGTTTAGAATAAAGTTTGAGTCTGTGGTTACATTCATGCCAAGCCTTATGAGGCCGCCCTCATCGCCTTTCTTTAGGACATGGGTTGTGTGCATCTCACACCCATTTAATTTTTTAAGCATTTTAACTGCATGAGCTGCCATTGGATTTGTTGCAGAGCTTATTGCAAGAGCTATCATTGTTTCTTCAACATTAAGGTTTTCTGAAACTCTATTGAGTATATCTTTTTTCAGGAATCTTATATTGTTTATTACCTCTTTTGATAATAAGTCAATATTATCCGGAACATTTGCCAGTTCTTTTATTGCATTTAATATAGCTGCAGACTCAGCGTGCATCAAAGGAGAGTTCTTTCCTGTAATAATCCTTTTGTCATCAAGCTGTATTGCAGCCCCGCAGTAAATGTTTTTGTTTCCTTTTTTCTCTTTTGCAGCATCAAACGCAGCTTTTCTTGCTGGCTCTACTACTTTTCTATCATTTATAGTCACATCAAGCTTTCTCATCAGTACTTTTACCCTGTCTGTTGTATTTTGGTCAATTATACCCATCATCCTCTGCTGTTTGTACCAAAAATACCTCCTTATTACTTCCTGCTTTGAGGCTTCCCTAATAATATCATCATCTGTTATTCCACTTGATATCCTGTTAACTCCCATCTCTGTTGGAGAGTTATATGTGCTTATGAAGCTATTTTTCATTGGGAAGCTGTTTATTATCCTCTGCATTATGCTGAAATTTTCTATATCCCTGTTATAGTTTATTGCTACCTTGTTGTATTTTTTTAGGTAGAAAGGATCAATCATGTTTATGTCGCCCTGGTCAGCAGTTGCTGCCTCATATGCAACATTAACAGGGTGGTCTAAAGGCAGGTCCCAAATAGGGAATGTCTCGAATTTGGCGAATCCAGAATTTATACCTTTTTTCTGCTCATTGTATATCTGTGAAAGGCAGAAACTCATCTTTCCGCTTCCGCCTCCGGTGCCTGTTACTATAACAATGGGCTTTTCTGTTTTTACATAATCCTGCTTTCCGTATCCCTCATCACTTACAACAAGCTTGAAGTTGTTTGTGTATCCCTTTATCATGTAATGTATGTAAACACTAATCCCTATGTTTTCAAGCCTTTTCTTGAACTTTATTGCAGCAGGCTCATCTTCAAACAGATTTATTACAACAGCAGAAACATCAAGCCCATGCTCCTTTAAACCCTCAATATCCTTAAGAGCCTGGTCATTATACCTAAGCCCGAAGTCAGTCCTGATTCTTCCGTTTTGGATATCTTTTGCGCTTATGCAATAAACAATCTCTATGTTTTTCAGATTTTTCAAAAGCCTAACCTTTGTTTCCTTGTCATAGCCAGGAAGAACCCTTGATGCATGCCCGTCATAGCAAAGCTTTCCGCCAAATTCAAGATAGAGTTTCTTGTCAAACTTGCTTACCCTATCAAGAATCGCCTTTGTCTGCTCTTTCAGATATTTTTCTGTGTCAAATCCTTTTTCCATTTTAAAAAAATGTCTGCATTAAGCCAGACATGAATTGGCCCCCATCAAAAATAGGAAGAGGAATCATGTTGAATATGAACAAAAACAGGTTAATCTGTTTTGTGATGACCAGTGCAAGTCTCTGCTTGCTTGTTAATGATGAAGCTCTTTTTAATATAATTGAGGAGCCAAGCCATAGCGCAAGATTCATTAGCGGGCCTGCAACTGCTATTATTGAATGCTGCAAGGGAGTTATACCTGCAACTGGAATAGAAACATACCCTGGTATGAAGAAGATAAATCCAATATTTATAAATTTTAGAAAAAGGCCCAATAATAATCCAAAATAATGTGCATGAAATGTTGCGTTTATTCCGAATCCAAGTGCAACAAACTTATGGGCCATCTCATGCAGGACTATTGCTGGCGCAATAACAAGGCATGTAAACTTAAAGTTTTCAAAATCAAAGCCAGAAGGCATTGGATCGTGTACATACCTTGGCATCCTTATAATATCCTTGAATATAAATCCAAAGGCAAGGGTCATTACAATCAAATCAATTATCTCTCCTGGGCTTATTATCATAAAATAAGCTAAAACCAGCTTATTTAAAAAAGTTGTGCAAAAATATTTAAAGAATTATGTTTTCTTTTGCTTTATGACAGATTTGATAGCATGCCTGAGTACTGGAAAGGGAACGTGGATTCATGTTAAAGGTATTATCTCTGGCTGCGATTGGGATAACATATTCCTCATCACAAATGAGTTTGGCAGGGAAAAATTCAGTTCAGAAAAAAAAGTTGAGCTTATTGTTGTTGATTCAAACAAGCCACTGTTAGAGCTTGTTGAAGACATTAAAAAAGAGCTGAAAGATAAAATAACTGGAACAGAAGCTGCATTAAATCTTGTTTCCGGAACAGGCAAGGAGCACATGGCAATCCTTTCTGCTGTTCTGAAGCTGGGTCTTGGAGTAAGGCTTGTTGCTTTGACAAAAGACGGAATAAAAGAGATTTGAGTTATTTTCCTTAAAAAACTTAAACATCAAATTAAGATTAAAAAATAAAATTCTACCTTATACCTAATTCTTTTTTTATTTCTTTAATACATTCATTTGCATTCCTGAACATCATGCGTTCTTCAGCATCCGTCTTTCCATCCCAGCTATTATACATCTTAATAGGAGAAATAATTACTTCAGCATTTCCATCACGATTAAAATCAATGTATAATGTATTACTAATACGAATGGTATCCAACAGATTATTATAACGCTTAAATATTGCACCGTTAGGGTGGTATATTCCATAACCCCAATAAAACTCTTTTCTTGTTGCCCTTGCTCTTATTGCCTCTTTTTCTAGTTCTCTTGCTTTTATATCCCCAATACCTAAAAATGTGGCATATAATAAAGTAAGTATTGTCCCTACTATTAATATACCTTTACTTAACTTTTTATCTAAAGTCTTAGTAATAGTGTCTCCCCAGCCATTATGTAACTTATTACAGAAATCCCTTGCAGTATTATTAAAACCCCTACCAAAATCATTAACATTAACATAATCTGCTAAATTTGTTTTGTGTGGCATCTGCGTTACCTATAAGATATAGCTTAATCTTTATTATTTTTCTTGTTTGTTTTTTATTTTATTTAATTCTTCAATTTGTTTTATTAGAATAGGTATATCTTCATATTTTTCATTCTTTAATGCTACTATTTTGCTTAGATAAATATTAGCCAAATCAATGCTTTCTTTTTTGCCTTTTTTTATTAAAAAGGGGATTTGCATAAAATCATCTAAAAAGATATCACAACCATAACTAAATTCTGTTACAAACTCCTCTTGTACTTTTTTAAACTCTTTTGTAAGCCCATTTTTTACAGCCCTATCCATTGGAATTATGTATTTGTTTATGATATGTTCTTGAATATGGCTTTTATCAACACTCTCATAAGTTTCAATAAGTTTTTTGGTTTTTAATTTATTTAAAGAAAAAATGCCTTGCCCTCTGCTTTTTTGTTCTTCTAACTCTAGCATATATCTGTTAATCATACTTTGGTCTGCATTAAAACATCTCAAAACATCGGAATATTCCCCTGCAAATATAATATCCTCTAAACCTATTGGTAAGCCTTCAGCATTACCTACGAGTAATATTGAATAAACTGAGAACTTTTTTGGTTCTTGTGATGATTTATCTTGGTAAACATTATGCATTTGTTTAAGCCTTTTATCATTTTCCTTAACAATATCACTAATTTTTGTTTCTGGAGTGTCAAACTCATTTTTGTTTTTTTTAGTGAACTCAGAGAGGTCTATTGTAGAATAAATACAGACTATGTTTTCATCCTGAATATCTTCAAAAATAGTCCCTTTGTGATTCCTATTTAACTCTCTGAACCTAGAATAAGCTATTACTTTCCCTTTCAATTTATCCGGGTCTCCTTGTTCTAAATCTACCATATTTAAATTGAAAAATAAAGGGTTTATAAACTTTTTGTTTTGTTACCACTAAAAAGACATTACTGCCCTCATAGAAAGAAATAAATAAAACAACTCCTCTTTAGGAAATATGATAAAATTTCTTGCTCGGTTATTTGGTGCAAAAGAAGAATTAAAACAGTTGAAGAAAAGTGAGCTGGAGAGTTATATTAAAAAACAGCTTGATAATAATAATATAAATTCTCTTTTAAAAGAATTTTCAGGAAGGATTGATGAGATTTCAGAGACTATAAAGGAAAGATACGATGAGCTTGAGAAAGCTGAGCTGCAGAATAAAAACATCCCTCCGCGGGCAATAACAATAATGGAGGGAAACAGAAAGGCTTACATACACAAAACAATGCATTTCACAGGAAAAATAAAGGAAATTTTAAGTGAAGTCCAAACATTAACTGATTCTGATGTTATAATTGATAATCTTTCAAAAATAAGTGAAATGCTTGATGAATACAACAAAACAACTCAAAAACCTTATTACGTTCTGCAGGAATTTTTCGCAAATGAGTCGCATAAAGTGGCTTCTGGCATAAAGGAAATTAGCAATTTAATACAACAATTCAAGGACAGCTTAAAACAATCAGATGCACATAAATTCCAGGAAATTCTCAATTTGCTTAACAAGGCAAGAAACAGAAAAGAAAAGAAAAAAGAGCTAGAGAATCAGAAAAAAGAACTTGAGAAGAATCTTAATGAAGGGGAAAAAAATATTTTAGTTTTAAAAGACGAAATAAAAAAAATAAAAAAATCTTCAGAGTTTAATGAACTGGCAAAGCTTAATGATAAGCTAAAAACAGAAAAGGATGAGCAGAATAAGCTTTCTGATGAAATTTATTACAAGCTTGCTCCATTGTCAAGGGCGCTCAGGAAATATGCCAAAATATCTTTTGATGAGAAAAGCGTAGAGATGGTTGTTTTTGACCCATTTAAAGCAATAGCCATGATTAAAACTGAAGCATTAAGCAATGTCTTTTCAGGTCTTGCCAAAAGCATTAAAGAGAGAAAGATTGCCCTTAAGGATAATGTCCAAAAAAAGAACTTGTTGATATTGGATGAGCTTAATCCTGGATTTTTAAAGGATATGCAAACAAAAATTAAAACGCAAATGGAGAATATTAAAAATCTTTCAATAGAAATTGAAAAAAATACACTATGGTCAAAGATTGAAGAATTAAACAAAGAAATAGAAAAAAAGCAGCAGCACATTTCCAATATAAGCAGGGAAATGCTGAATATTGAGCATGAAATAAGCAAAATCACAACAGATGATATTGATAAAAAAGTAACAGACATTCTAAAGTCATTAAACATAGAATTAACAGAATAATGTTTATTTTAGAGATTTTAATATTGATGTTTTACATAATTTCGGCTTAAAGCCTTTTTCAAACTTGATAATCTTTATGTTTAATCCCCTATTCCTCAATATTGCTTTTAGATTATCAGTGAAAGAGTTTTGGTCATATCCAATACAGATAACATCTGGTTTTAGTTCTTCAATAATTTTGTACTTATCTTCTTCATATCCTAAAAAAGCATTATCAACATAATTTAAATTTTTTATAACAGCAAGCCGTTTCAGTTCATTGTTCAAAGGGTATTTTCCCTTAATCTGTTTAACTGTTGAATCCCTTGCAACAACCACATTAAGTACATTGCTATGCTTTCTTGCTTCCTTTAGGTAAAATTCATGGCCCTTGTGGAATATATCAAATGTTCCAAAAGCAAGCACTTTTTTTGTTTTATTCATCTTATTATAAAACAGTTTGCTCAGATATTTAAATATTTTTAGTGCAACTTAGATAGTTTTATTAATGTTTGATTTATTCTTAAAAATATGAAATTAATATTAACAAGGCACGGCGAGACAATTGAAAACCAGAAAGGAATCATGCAGGGCCATCTGCCTGGGCATTTATCTAAATTAGGTATTGAACAGGCAAAAAAGCTAGCCTTGAGATTAAAAGACGAGAAAATTGATGCAATATACTCAAGTAACCTGGCTCGTGCTGCTGATACTGCAAGGGAAATTGCAGAATATCACAAAAAGATACCAATTAATTTTGTTCAGGAGTTAAGAGAGAACTAATCTTGGGAGTCTTACTGGAAAATGCAGCAAATATATTGATTTTGATTACCGTCCAGATGATGTTGAGAGTGCATCCAGTATGCAAAAGAGAGTTAAAAAATTATTAGATAATGTATATAATAAATATCATGATAAAACAGTGATTTTTGTAGGCCACAATGGGATTAACAAGGCACTAATTAGTGTAATCCTTAATAAGCCTGCTAAAGATATGGATAAAATTGAGAACCAGCATAACACATCAATAAGTATTTTTGAAATAAAAGAAGACAAGAAACATATTGTGCATTTAATTAACTGCACAAAACATTTAGAGTAATCTCCATATCTTTCAGCGAAAACTATATAAATAAGGCTAGAACCCATGGATTTATGCCTCTGTAGCTTAGCAGGTAGAGCGTGCGGCTGTTAACCATGCTTTTTAACAAGGCCTGGAATGAAACCGCAAGGTCACCAGTTCGAGTCTGGTCAGGGGCGTTTTGGTTTGGGCCCGTAGCTTAGTCTGGTGGAGTGCTCGACTGATACATTGGCCTCAGTTCTGCGGCCATTGAAAGAAATCGAGTGGTCCGGAGTTCAAATCTCCGCGGGCCCATTTTCAACAAATCTTTTAAAGAATAGCTTCTTCTTGGTTTTTATGAAAGAGATTGAAATATCAAGGCCAACTGACAGCCATGTAATTAATCTTGCAATTGATACCATAAAAAGAAACAAGCAGGCCATTGTTTTTGTGAATACAAAAAGCTCTGCTGAGAAAACAGCTGAAGATATTTCAAAGCAGATAAAAAAACAGGACAAAGAACTTGATGAGCTTTCTGAGCAGGTATTGAAAATGCTTTCAAGGCCAACAAAGCAGTGTGAACGCCTTGCAAGATGCGTAAAAAAAGGAATTGCATTTCATCATGCAGGGCTTGTTGCAAAGCAGCGGGAGTTAATTGAGGATTCTTTCAGAAATGGAACAATAAAAATAATCTGCTCAACTCCTACTTTGGCTTTAGGTGTTGACCTTCCTGCATTCAGGGTTATTATAAAGGATTTGAAAAGATACGGCGGGCCATATGGAATGGCCTGGATCCCTGTTCTGGAATACCTGCAGCAGTCCGGGCGTGCAGGCCGCCCAAAATTTGACACATACGGCGAATCAATTGCAATTGCATCAACAGAAAAGGAAAAAGATGCAATATATGAAAACTATATCTTGGGAGAGCCAGAGGAAATATATTCAAAGCTTGCTGTAGAACCTGTTTTAAGGACTTACTTATTGTCCCTTATTGCAACAGAGTTTGTTAAAAACAAAAAAGAGATAATAAGCTTTTTTGAAAAGACATTCTGGGCTCACCAGTATGAGGACATGAGGCATCTTGAGGGCACAATAACAAGAATGCTTGGGCTTCTTGAGCAGTGGAAATTTATAGAAACAAGTGATAAGGATGATTTTGTTTCAGGAGACAAAATATTGAATGATGATGTAAGCGCAACAATTCTGGGAAAGCGGGTTGCAGAGCTTTATATCGACCCCCTTACAGCTAATTTTATAATAGAATGCCTGAAAAAATCTAATAATAATACAAATGCTTTCTCATTTCTCCAGATGGTTTCCCACACAATTGAGATGAGGCCCTTGTTAAGATCAAGGATAAAGGAAATTGAGGAAATTGAGGAAAAACTTGTTGAATATAATGACAACCTGCTTGAAAAAGAGCCAGCAATGTTTGACTATGAGTATAGTGAATTCATAAACTCAATAAAAACAGCATTATTTTTTAATGACTGGATTGAGGAAAAGGACGAGGAATTTCTTTTAGAGCAGTACAAGGTAAGGCCTGGTGAAACAAGGGTAAAGCTTGGCAATGCTGACTGGCTTTTGTATGCTGCAGAGGAATTAAGCAGGATTTTAAAGATGCAAAGAATTATTAAAGAGATTACAAAGCTAAGGTTAAGAGTTAAGTATGGAGTTAAGGAAGAGCTTTTGACTTTGTTAAAACTGAAGAATATTGGCAGAGTAAGGGCAAGAAAGCTTTTCTTCAATAAAATAAAAACAATCGGCGATGTAAAGAAAGCAGAGCTTGGCACTTTAATACAAATCCTCGGCAGGAATATTGCCCTTGATGTCAAGGAGCAGGTCGGACAGAGCTTTAAGAACGTTAAGGTAAAGGAGAATAAAAGGAAAGGCCAGATCAGTTTGAAGGATTATTAGCGTAATAATTTTTAAAAGATTTAATGACTTCTCTTATAACTTCAGGATAAACTTTTTCAGGTAATAAGAACTCATTATCCTGATGATATTTACCCTTATTTAAAGTACTTTTTAATTCTTTTATTCCTTCTGGTAGTATGTTTCCACTCCTTATCTCATCTTTAATATAACTATTAGCAAAAATATTAGCACAATTTCTAGATAACCCTAAACCAAAATCAAGAAAGCCCCTGATCCATAAAACATTACTTCCTAAATCAAGAAATGGCTGATTTAATTCTTTTGCATATTGACATCCCTTAACTCCAGCAACAATTTGGGCTATCCCTAAACCATAATTTATGAGAATTCCTTTGTTATCTATACAGAAATTACGGGCATTATTATAAGCCCCAGTAACAATATCATTTATATGTTTTTTATTTTTATTTTCAGCAGGAGCCATATTATTTTTATTTATAGGATTTTAACTATTTAAGTCTTTTGTTTTATTTTTTATAATAATGGAAAGTTTTAAGAAATAGGAAATAAATCTTAATTAGAGGCCCCAATTGTCTAGTGGATAGGATTTGACCCTGCGGTATTAAAGAAAATGCTGAAAGGTCAAGGCCCGGGTTCGATCCCCGGTTGGGGCATCATACAACTAAAGAAGTTCTCCTGCCTGTTCTGCTCCATGGCTTCTTTCAACTCTTGAGAGAGTAATATGGGCATAGTTTTTTGCTTTTTCTTTTTTAAACTTAGTCATAAAATAAAGAATCCCATTCTTTGTATCAGAGCATCTTGGCCAGTTTATAACCTGCTTAGGATCACCAACAATAACCATTTTTGAATCATCCCCTAGCCTTGTTGCAAATTCTCTCATTGGTTTTCCAACTGGAATATTTTGTGATTCTTCTGAGTGTATATATGTTTTATCTAATGACATTCCCTGAAGGTATTCTATACAATTAAGATTTATCTTTTCGTTATCCATCAGGTTTTTTACTTGGTTGTGAACTTCATTCTGGGTTAGATTATTTTCTTTATTTACCCCAAGAAGTTTATAAATTTGTGTAAGTACATTCATGTTTTCAGGTAATATTTTTTCATCTTTAGTCCCTGGGAGGTAACCTATAGAATTGTTTAGTGGGTTTACTAGCAGCATAGATGAATAGTTCTTTTTGAATAAGCCCAATAATCCTACATCAGCAGCTATCATAGTTTTTCCTGTTCCTGGAGGTCCAGTCACAGTTACAAAATCTATTCTTGGATCATAAAGAAGATCAATAAGGCACACCTGTTCGGGATTTGGTAGATAATCATAACAGTTTATTGGTTTACTGGAATCATTTTTGTCATCTCTGGAAGAATCATTTTTGTCATCTCTGGAATTATGTCTTGATTTTCTTTGATTAGAATCATTTTTTTTATTTTTGGAATTATGTCTTGATTTTCTTTGATTAAATTCTCTAATTTCTTTAATTTTTTCTTTTTTATCATTAATGAAATTTCTGTAATATCTTAGATTAGAATCTGCATAAACCATTCCTGGATCAACTCTGAAATACTTAGAAGGATTTATTCCTTCCCCTATAAAACTTATAAATTGGTTTGGATTTATATCCACATCAGGAAACATTTCATTTATTTTTTTTATAGGTATTTTTTCCATTTCTTGTTTTATGAGTTTTTCGTAAAGTTCTCTATGTTTATCCCAATCAAGATTAATTTTTATAAAACCTGTATAATCAGCTATTTTATAGAATTTTCCCAATTTTTCACATGAGATATTAAGCTGATTGCATGATATATTAACCCCGTTATCTTCTGAAACAAGAGTTATTTTTTCCTTGTTTCTTCCATTTAAATAATTTCTTAATGCAATAACTGTTGAGATTATCTTATCATCTGCCCCAAATTCTTCTCTAAGTTTGGGAAATTTTTTAGAACTATCAGAATATGCCAAAAGAACAACATGAGAACCTCCGGAAAATTTAAATCCCAGATTATAATCTTCACATGGAACAAGAATATTTTTTTGTATGTAATCATTAATGCCTCTTGTAGCAATCCTTGCATCATCTGCTTTCCAAGTTATTTTGTTTTTCTTTAACCCATCAAGTTCCATCCTTACAATATCACTTATTATTATCATATTAGGGTTTGATTTCTTTCCATTATTGTTTGCATATTCTCCTTCCTGAGCAAGTATTTCTATAACCTCAGGAAAACCCATCAAGACATTTGTATCAAGAACATATATATGATTAAAATTGTTATTCGAAACAAGAGTTTTTATTCCCTTAAAATGGGCATCTATAACAAGTTCTATTTTGCTTTTTTGTTCTTTAATTTCTGGCTGAATTTTATTTTTAGTGTTCTTATTTTGAAAAATTTTTGAATCTAAATTTTTTGATTTAACCATTATAATCTTCCCCTGTTGTTTCTATTTTTTAAAATATTGAGAAAGCTTTTTTTTTATCGCTTTCTGTTCATACATCCATATCTTTCCTGCATTTTTTGTATCAAATGTTGGTTTCTCTTTTAACAATACCCCGAGAGAATAGCCTATTTTATTAATTGAATCTCGGAATTCAAGATTGTTAAGCATATTTAAAACTATTTCTTCTACTCCCCCTTTCCTTAGTTGTCGGCCTTTTTTATCTAATTCATTATTTATTTTATTAACAAAAGTAGAATCATCTGGATTCAATTTAACAGTTTCTAAATCCAATGTAATAGGTCCTATCTTGCTTAATGATGTATACACTCTTTGCCCCTCATCGCTTAATACATTTCTTGGTTGATTCAAAGAAGGTGTATAACAAAGTAAGGCATAAACATAAGAAACAGCCAATTTCTTTTCAGCCAATTTCTTTTCATCACCATTGATTAAGGTTTTTAGTGTATAATAAATGCTGTTTGGATGTTGTTTCATTATCTACCCCTTAATGGATAATTTTTTTTGGATTTGTTTTTTATATAAGTATTTCTATTCTTCAGGAGTTACTTTCTTACCTATATTTTGGAACTAGGAGATTTTAAATAGTATTATGCATATTTGCATTTTTGATGAACTTTTCCGAAAAGGAGCTGAAAAAAGAGGAGATGAAATCAAGGCGGAAAAAGATAATCTCCATTATTATTACCATTATTTTCATACACATTCTTTTGAATATAATAAGGGTTAGTTTAACAAGAGAGGAACTTGTCGATGAGAGCATCCCTTACCAGGAAGTTGAGGAATACACAACAAAAGAGCCAGAGATAACAGAATTGTGCTTTGACAGGGAGTTTCACTGGGATTATGAATGGACAGAATGGAATGATGACAAAGAGGGTTATGCATCACCCAATTTTAAACTTATAAACCTTGAGAACGAAAGCGGAGAGTTTACTGTTGAGTTTGCTTTTTTTGATAACTCTCTTTATCCTTATGAAGCCTTCTATGAAAAACCCTATGAGACAGTTGAATATAAGCTTCCCTGGGAAGCTGCATCAATGCACAGCTATCCAATGAAAAAACGGCTTAATCCTGGTCAGGAAGAAATTTTTACATCTTACACTGAAAAAAAGCATTCCAGCTCAAGCTACTGGGCTTATGCTGACGTCGAGCCGCCAATACATGAGATCTGCAACTACACAGCAGAATACATCAATGTGATAAGGAACAGAACAATAACAAAATACATGACAGAAAAAACAAAAAAGAGTATAACAACATCAATGACTTTGTGGCAATTATTCATTGATTATATCAAAAACCGTTAGATTTATATAGAACTGGTTATTTACTTTTTCTGCTGTTTTAAGCAATTTAATAAACAGTTTAATAAAGAATTTAATTAAAAAAATTAAAACCATAAGGGGGTAATAAACATGAACCAACAAATACAGCCAATATTTATTCTGCCAGAGGGCTCTCAGAGAACCACTGGAAAGAATGCGCAAAGAACAAACATTATGGCAGCAAAACTCGTAGCCGAAACAGTAAGAACAACCCTAGGTCCAAAGGGAATGGACAAGATGCTTGTAGATTCATTAGGGGATGTTGTTATAACAAATGATGGAGTAACTATTTTAGAAGAGATGAGCATAGAGCATCCATCAGCAAAGATGATTGTTGAAGTTGCAAAAACACAGGAAGATGAGGTAGGAGACGGAACAACAACCGCAGTCGTTTTGGTAGGAGAGTTGTTGAAAAATGCTGAAAAGCTTCTTGATGAAAACATTCATCCAACTGTTATTGCAAAGGGATTCAGGATAGCAGCAGAAAAAGCTCATATAATACTGAATAATATTGCAGAGGATATAACTGAGAAAGATATAGTATCATTGAAAAACATAGCAATAACAGCAATGACTGGAAAGGGTGCTGAAACAGCCAAAGAAAAGCTTGCAGAAATTTGCGTAAAAGCAATAAAACAGGTTATGGATAAAGAGAATGACAAAATAATAATTGATGCTGAAAACATAAAGCTTGAAAAAAAAGTTGGTGCCGGGATAGAAGACACAGAACTTGTTCAGGGAATTATACTTGACAAGGAAAGGGTTCACTCAGGAATGCCTAAATTAGTGAAAAATGCTAAAATACTTTTGGTTGATTCAGCAATAGAGGTAAAAAGCACAGAAACAGATGCAAAGATACAGATAACAGACCCAAGCCAGATGCAGGCATTTATTGACCAGGAAGAAAAAATATTAAGGGATATGGTTGAGAAAATAGCAAAATCAGGAGCTAATGTAATGTTCTGCCAGAAAGGAATAGATGATATTGCACAGCACTTCCTGGCTAAGAAAGGAATATACGCAGCAAGAAGAGTTAAAAAAAGTGATATGGAAAAGCTTGCAAGAGCAACAGGAGCAACCCTCATCACAAACCTTGATGACATAACATCCTCTGATTTAGGAAAAGCAGGGATTGTTCAGGAAAAGAAGATAGGGGATGAGCAGATGACTTATGTTGAAGAATGCAAAAATCCAAAAGCAGTAACAATACTTGTAAGGGGCGGAACAGAGCATGTTGTGGATGAAGTAAAAAGAGCTCTTGATGATGCAATAGGAGACCTTTCTGCAGCATTAACAACAGGCAAGGTTGTAGGAGGAGCAGGATCTGTAGAAGTTGAGCTTTCAAGAAACCTAAGGCATTTTGCAAACTCATTAAGCGGGAGAGAACAGCTTGCTGTACAGGCATTTGCAGATTCTGTAGAGGTTATACCAAAAACACTGGCAGAAAATGCAGGGCTAGACTCAATTGATATCTTAACAGAATTAAAGGCAATGCATGACAAAGGAAAAAAATGGGCTGGCATTGATGTTTTCTCAGGCAAAGTAATTGATGCATGGAAAGCTAATATAATTGAGCCGCTGAAGATAAAAACACAGGCAGTCAAATCAGCCAGCGAGGCTGCAATAATGATTTTGAGAATAGATGATGTTATTGCAAGCTCTGGCAGGGGAGGAGGGATGCCTCCTGAGGGAATGCCTCAAATGCCTGGCGGAATGCCAGGATATTAATTTTTTATTTTTTTAATTAATTCTTCTTGAACAGTATCTCCGAAAGAAAAGTAACTCCTCCTAAATGCTCGAAAAAAAGCAAATAGGAGAAGCTTATTGTTTATTTTACAGATAAACAATGAGCA
>Ga0210017_1002020_pt1 | contig 17547 bp, 16 predicted proteins | sample CryGeyCG2014_020_FD_183966 | JGI IMG/M metagenome (GOLD analysis project Ga0210017, IMG submission 183966) | Groundwater microbial communities from aquifer - Crystal Geyser CG08_land_8/20/14_0.20 (SPAdes) (version 2) | ecosystem: Environmental > Aquatic > Deep subsurface > Groundwater | place... | reverse complement strand
CTTCTTCGCACTGACTCCTTATCAATGTTTTTCGTTCCATACAATGATTCATGCAATGGACAATACTCAACAGTGGGTTCGGTCAAGACTTCCACGCCGTCCTTTCTCGAGATTCGCACTCGGGCGTCGCAACAGTAAATCTCATGTTCACCCGCGGGACACGTTGCCTTGCATGAGTTTTGAGGACGGACCAATCTTGCCACCGACACCCATTACTGTTCAATCATCGCTATATGTGTCCCTACAGCCGAAGGAAACAAAATGAGTGAGAAGCTGATTTCTATTTTTGCTCTTCCTTGTTCGTCATTTCGTTGATCTGCTGTTCCATCATGTGCCCTCGACAGTAGATCAGAGCCTTCTTGACCCCTGCAACCTTCATCGCCGCGTTCTTCATATCCATAGACAACCTGAACGCGATGGGACAGAAAGGGCTGGACGGGATGAATTCCACCTTGACCACGCCTGATTCTTCCTCTTTAACGTTGGTAATCATCTGCATCTCAGCGAAAGTCAAGCCTGTCTCAGGGTCTACCACCTGACCCACGGCTTCTCGCACCATATCTTCTAGCTCTGTCAAGTTATGCACATCCAACGGTTTTTTATGAATAAGGACGTTTGAATCATATATAAACTGTTACGTATGACTACTGCCTTTGCTCTTGCTTTTTCAGATACATTCGCCAACTCAACGCCATCGTTCTCGGATGAGAAGCCCTGACCTCGTCAAGCCGCGGGATAGACGTGTTTTGCGGTGCCTTGAGCACTGCCTCGGGGTTCGTGTACGCTTCTTCACATATCTTCTGCATTGCATCAACGAAACGGTCAAGCTCTTCCTTCTCGAAGGTTTCTGTCGGCTCAATCATCAGCGCTTCTTCGACAATCAGAGGGAAGTAAATGGTTGGCGAATGCAATCCATAGTCGAGCAGCCGCTTGGCAACGTTCAAAGCCGTGACTCCAGTGTCGTTCCTCAAAGGTTTGGCGCTGAAGACACACTCGTGTTTTCTCGGTTTCTCACTGTTGTATGGGAGCGCAAGGCCCTTGATTCCTTTGAGTTTTTTCATCAGATAGTTGGCGTTCAGAACCGATACTTCCGCTACTTCCTTCAATCCTTCGAGTCCTAGGCTCAAAATGTAGGCATACGCCCTCAACAAAACCGCTGTGTTCCCGTAGAAGCTGCGAATCTTACCAATACTCTGTGGTTTATCATAGTCTAGATGGTAAAGTTTACCATCGAAGGCCACGCGCGGAACGGGCAGAAACTTCTCTAATTCTTCACGGACGCCGACGGGTCCAGCGCCAGGACCGCCGCCGCCATGCGGAGTGCTGAACGTTTTGTGTATGTTTATGTGAACTATATCGAAACCCATGTCGCCCGGCCTTGCCTTGCCTAAAAGCGGGTTCAAGTTTGCACCATCGTAGTAGAGCAAACCGCCCTCTTCGTGAATAATCCTGGCCACTTCCTCAATGTTCTTCTCAAAAAGTCCAAGAGTGTTAGGGTTCGTTAGCATAAGTCCCGCTGTGCGTTCTGAAACAGCCGCTTTCAGAGCTTCCAGATCCACGCACCCGTCTTCGTTCGATTGAACGACTACGACGTTGAACCCTGCCATGGCTGCGCTTGCTGGGTTGGTTCCATGCGCGGAGTCTGGGACGATCACTTCCTTGCGTTTTTCGCTTTCGCCATTCAATTGGTGATACGCCCGCATTAGCAGGGTGCCTAGAAACTCGCCATGGGCTCCAGCGGCAGGCTGCAGACAAACCTCATGTGTCCCAGTCAGCTCGGCAAGCCACCGCTCAAGTTTGTACAGAATCTCAAGTATGCCTTGCACCGTGCTCTCGTCTTGGTAGGGATGCAGCATGCTGAAACTCTGTAGAGTTGCCAGTGACTCGTTTATCTTTGGGTTGTATTTCATTGTGCAGCTTCCAAGCGGATAGAAGCCGGAATCGACGCCGTAGTTCATCTGCGACAAGCGGATGAAATGCCTTACAACCTCAACTTCAGAAAGTTCTGGCAGCTTGGGTCGGGTCTTGCGGCGCATTCTGTCTGCTATTAGCGCGTTGATGTCGCCCACAGCCTGTCTGACTTGTTCATCCGCCTTGGGCAAAAGGTGGCCCCTGCGCCCTTTCCGTCCCTGTGAAAGTATGACGGGTTCGTTCCAACTTGCCTGCTTGAACATTTTCTCACCTTCCAGCCAGGACATCCTCCATGGCAGCTGCTAGACTCTCAATCTCGCCTCTCGAATGCATCTCCGTCACGCAGTACAGCGCAGTCTGACCAATTTCGGAGAACTCGCGCGAAACATCCTTTCCTCCGTGGATTCGTCGTCCCAGGAGCTTCTGATTCACGTCGTTGACGCTCAAACCTGTCTCGTCAAAGCTGACTGTGAACTCCTTGAAGTGTGCCGACTTGAAAAGGGGAGCCTTGACGCCGTCTATTTTCGAGAGGAGGTGCATCGTGTAGTTGGCGTTATACATCACGGTCTCTCCGAGCTCTCTGAGCCCTTCGGGTCCAAGCAAGGCCATGTACACAGCTGATGCCACACCGCATAGGGCCTCGTTTGAGCAAATGTTAGAAGTTGCCTTTTCACGCCTTATGTGTTGTTCACGGGTTTGCAGGGCCATGCAGAAACCGTTTTTGGTCCCATCTTGCGTTTTGGTCATTCCAATTATGCGCCCTGGCATTTGTCTGATGAGAGTCATATCTTCGCGGCAGGCGAATATTCCCAAGAGTGGCCCGCCGAAATTCATAGAGTTCCCTAGCGGCTGTGCCTCTCCGATAACGATGTCAGCCTCATAGTCACCTGGCGGTTTCAAGATTCCAAGTGATGTTGGATCTGCTCCAACGATGAAAAGAGCGCCGTGCCCATGCGCCTCTTTGCCGATTTCATCAACCTGTGTTTCAATGAAGCCAAGATAGGAAGGGTTTTCGATGTAGACTGCCGCTGTTTTGTCTGAGACGGCGTTTCTCAGACCCTCTAGGTTAATTTGTCCTTTTTCTACATCAAATTCGACCTGCCTAACCGATATTCCAGCCGGTTCCGCGTAAACCTTCAGCACTGCAGCTCTTTCGGGACTGATTATTTTGGGAATTAGGATTTCATGTCGTCCTTTCACCCTCGCTGCCATGCGGGCGGCTTCGCCCAAGGCTGACGCCCAATCGTACATGGAGCAGTTGGCGACATCCATGCCGGTTATTTCGCAAATCATGCTCTGATATTCAAAAAGAGCTTGAAGCATGCCTTGCGATGTCTCAGGCTGGTATGGCGTGTAAGAAGTAAGGAATTCGCTGCGTTGCACGATTTCCTTGACAACAGCTGGCACATAGTGTGGCCAGCAACCGGCGCCCAAGAACACAGGCATGTCATTGCATGTCTCACTTTTAGAAAGCAACGCCTCTACGTGTTTCTTGACTTCAAACTCGGACAGGCCCTTCTCGGGCACGTTCAGCTTTCTCTTCAAGCAGAACTTTTCTGGAATGTCCGAAAAAAGCTCCTCAATGTCCTTTATGCCTATTTCCTGCATCATTTCCTGCTTGATTTCCTGCAACGAGTTGGGAATGTATGGATGATTGCTCTTGTCCAACATGGTCACCGTTGAGAATTAACACTAAGTCTGCCATGGCTTCTTTAAGCTTTTTCAAATTGTAATGGAGTTCAGCTTGCAGTAAGAGCTTCTAGGACAGTCTTCAACAGCAGTTCTGCGTTACCTATGACCGATTCGTGTTCAAAGGCTTGTAGCCACCCTGTCTCCGCCAAAATGTCTGATACAACCATCGCTGAAGCTGCTTCAATCTTCCTGTACTTTGCAACGGCGAAAATGGCTGAAGTCTCCATGTCAACAGCTAGGACACCTGTGTCTCTGAACTTGCGGAATTTCCTAACCGTTTCTCGATAGACGCCGTCTGTCGACCAGACAGAACCGGCATAATGTTTGACTTGTCTCACATCCAGATGCTTAATCAACTTGTCTCTCAAAGAAGGCGAAGACTCAAGCCTGACTCGAGGCGGAAAATAGTGGCTAGAAGTCCCTTCGTCGCGGATTGCTTCATTCACCACGATGACGTTGCCGGGTTGAAGGAACGTTTGCAGGCCGCCAGCCAAGCCGACTTCAAAGACTTTCTTGGTGCCGCATGCGATGAGTTCTTCAAGTGTCATAACGGCTGCTGCTGCGCCGATCCAGAGCCGGCTTAGGCCGATTTCGGTTTTGTTGAATCGTCCGATGCAGAAAGGTTGGTGTTCTCCGTATGGCCACCAGTTGACTTGCTTGCCTTTGATAGTTTTCTTTCCATATTCGAACGTGTGTCTTTGATAAGTTATTACGAGGTTCTCTGGCGCTCTCACAGAGTCTATGGGGATTTTTCTGCTCTCAGCTACGTACTTGATGAAGTCGAACGGTTTGAGTATAGCCTTGTCTTCGCTCAATACTGTATTCCCTTTGTCATGACCATTTCTTTAGGAGACTTGACATCTTTGACCTCATTTACGAAGTCTGCTCTCTCCAAAAGCTCGTCAGGTGCGTATCTTCCTGTCAGAACAACGTCGGTGCTTTTCGGGAGCCTATTCAAAAAATCGACAACTTCTTTCACGCTCAAAAGGTTGCAGTACAAGGCCAGGTTGATCTCGTCTAAAACGAGCAAGTGGGGTTTCCTCTGCCTCACGATTCTCTCAGCGAATGCCAAGGCTCTATGCGCCAGTTGTGCGTCTTCTTCGTTCAGATTGCCTAGGCCGATCCAGCCCTTGCGACCGAACTGGTAAATCTCATAGTAGGGCTGAAGCATTTTGCGGATTTGGTATTCGCCTGTGTTCTTCCACCATTTGAGGAACTGGATTATCACGACTTTTCTCTTGTGGCCGACCGACCGCAACGCCAAGCCCAACGCGTTCGCAGTCTTTCCCGCTCCCGTGCCGGTGTAAAGATAAACGTGGCCCACGTTTTTCCGTCTCCTCTTCATCCATGATTCTCTTAGGAGCGGACTACTTTTAAGTCTTAAATACTATGTTGCATCTTGTCTCTGTTGGAGACCACACAATGGAGTATGACTACGACAAGCTGCTCAAGCGAGCTCGCTCGCAGATTCCTGAGGTTGCTGCGAAGCAGGAAAGGCTGGAGCTGCCTAGACTACGGTGTTCAACCATAGGCATGCGCACAATAGTCCACAACTTCAAGGAAACCGCTGACGCATTGAACCGTGATCCGCAGCATCTGCTGAAGTTCCTGACAGGGGAAATGGCGACAGCTGCAACCACGCAGGAGTCAAGGGTGATCTTTCAGGGAAAATTTCCAGCGGACACTTTGGGAAGGCTCTTGCAGAGGTATATGGAGAGCTTCGTAGTGTGCCCAGTTTGCAAGCGCCCTGACACGAAGATAGTGAAGGAAAAGCGACTTTCATTTCTTGTGTGCGAGGCATGCGGAGCCAGATCCTCAATCAAGCAGTTGTGAGAGCGTCAAGCAAATTGGAAGTGTACATGAACCTCAAGAAAGTCGGCAGAAACGTGCTTTTGGCTATCTGCGACGCTGAAATCCTCGGGAGAACGCTGTGCGAGGGAAAAATAGTGTTTCATGTAAAAGAGGACTTCTACAAGGGTGCAAGAGTGAACGTTGAAGAGGCTATATCAATGATTGAAAACTCGACCATAGTGAACATGGTCGGCAAGAACGTCGTGAAGAAAGCCATCCAGCGGGGGTATGTGCATCCAGAAGCCGTTTTGAACATTGAAGGCGTACCACACGCCCAGATCATGAAAATCTAGCGCTAGAGCAGACGTTTGCATAGACAATTATTTTAAGCAAGAGATATACTTCTCTTACAATAAAGCATTGAGGTGCCTGATTGGGCAAGAAGAAAGTCTTAAGCGAAGGTGAACTGAGCGAGATGGTGTACCCATCCGCAAACGACGTCCTAGGAGTGGCAACGAAGCTCCTAGGTTTTGACCGCTTGATGGTCAAATGCCAGGACGGGCATGAACGCTTGTGCCGCATCCGCGGCAAAATGAAAAGACGCGTCTGGATAAGAGTCGGAGATGTTGTGGTGGTTTCGCCATGGGATTTTCAGACTGACAAGCGTGGGGACATCTTTTGGCGCTATACGAGGGCGCAAGCGGAAACGCTGCGCAGAAAGGGCTACCTAACAGTCTAGTTTTGAACGGAGAAGGACAAGTGTCTTTTAGGAAACGCGTCGACAGGAAGCTTGACAAGAAAGAGAAAAGTTATGAAACTGAACGACTGATGAGGAATAAACGAAGCGAAGAATACGACGCTTTGGAGGAAGTTTTCGACCGCTCAACGCTCATGATAATCTACGATTTTATGAACAGAGGCGTCATAGACGAAATCCACGGAGTCGTCAACGCCGGAAAGGAGTCACGAGTCTACTGGGGAAAAGACTATCATGGAAAGGAACTGGCAATAAAGATCTACTTAACCGGCTCATCAGAGTTCCGCAAAGGCATGCTTCAGTACATCGATGCTGACCCTAGATTTAAAGGAGTGAAACATGACACGCGGTCGCTGATTTTTGCGTGGGCTCAAAAGGAATTTAGGAACCTGCAGCAAGCGACAGATGCAAGCGTTCGCGTGCCCAAACCCATAGTGGTGAGAAACAACGTGCTTGTCATGGAGTTCATCGGGAAGGACGGCGTCAGCGCTCCTTCAATGAAAGAGCTTCGGCCCAAGAACCCAGAAAAGACTTACCACGTGCTTTTGGCTTATCTTCAGAAGCTTTATGGTAGGGCAGAGCTCGTTCACGGCGACCTGAGCGAATATAACATCATGATTTGGAATGGCAAACCAGTAATATTCGACATGTCACAGGCCGTCCTGATTTCTCATCCCATGGCAGGCTTTCTTCTAAAACGAGACTTGACCAATTTGAATAAGTTTTTTAGCAGGCTGGGCATTAGTGTCTTGTCAACTGAGGAGTGTTACAGGCAGGTTACAGGTCGTGGCGAAAATTAGTCAGCTAGTGAAAATCCCAAAAGAAAGAGTAGGCGTACTGATAGGACCAGAAGGCAAAACGAAAAAACATATTGAAGACTCACTTTCAATCGATCTCAAAATAGACAGCGAAGCAGGCGACGTAACGATAACATTGGCGGGAAATGCCCAAGACCCGTCATTATTTTTCAGGGCAAAGGATGTCATAAACGCCATTGGAAGAGGTTTCTCGCCAGAGCACGCCTTCCGCCTGATTCGAAATGAAGATGCAGTTCTAGACATAATCGATCTTCGCACTACTTTTGGAAGGTCTGAATCAGACATCAAGCGCGTGAAAGGCCGGATAATCGGGATGAACGGCAAGACTCGCCAGATAATTGAGGAGCTAACGGAAACCAATGTAGCCGTCTTCGGTCACACCGTCAGCATGATTGGCGAGATTGAGCAGGCTCAAGTAGCGCGAGAGGCCATACAAATGCTTGTCAAGGGAAGCATGCACAGCACGGTTTACAGGTTTCTACACCGGAAACGGCGAGACTTGAAGAAGAAGGAGTTGGAACTCTGGGAAAAACCGCCTGAATAAACAGAAATAGCAATGGCGGGCTCTCGCACTCAAGATCCAAATCATTCTAGAGTCATCGGGGCCAGAGTCGTCATAGCCCACCAAGCAAGATTAGCAAGAGGCCAAAATAAAAAGCTATAGGGATCGTGGCCCGTTGAAATGCTATGCTAAAACACATCAAGGTCGTACCGTTGGCTGCGGAAAGCCTCGGCGTAAGGTCAATGTGCACTTATGTTGAAACTTCTGACGTGAAGATTCTGCTTGATGCTGGAGTGTCAGTGTGCCCGAACCGATTCGGCTTGCCTCCCCACCCAAGAGAGTTCAAGGCCATAAGCGAATGTCGCAGACGGATTGCAGATGCAGCGAACAAAGCGGAAGTCGCGACGTTAAGCCATTACCACTTTGATCATCACACCCCCTCTTTTGAGGACTGGCTCTGTAACTGGACAGAAAGAGGCGAGACTGCAAGGCATATCTACGAGGGAAAGACTGTCTTGGTGAAGAATCCCAAGGAGATGATAAACTACAGTCAAAGGCGAAGAGGATGGATGTTTGAAAGAACAGGAGGAAAATACGCGCAGACCCTCAACGTTGCAGATGGAAAATCCTTCATCTTTGGGGAAACGAGACTTAGGTTCACTGAGCCCGTTTTTCATGGTCAAGAAGACTCGTTCCTTGGCTGGGTTCTGATGTCAATCATCGAATGCCAAGATGAGAAGTTCATGTTTGCTCCTGACGTTCAGGGCCCGATCTCGCAACAAACCTTTGAAGTGATAGCGTGTGAAAAGCCGCAGTTGCTGATGATAGGCGGGCCGCCATCATACCTCGCTGGGTTCAAGGTGGATGAGGATCAGATTCAGGCTGGGTTTAGGAATTTGGAAAGAATTGTTGGCTCTACTCCGTTGACTGTTCTTGAACATCATCTTCTGAGAGACGAAAACTGGATGGAAAAGGCAAGGAACGCGTGTGAAATTGCCAGTAGGATGAGACACAAAGTTCAAACCGCGGCAGAATTCTTGGGCATGAAAAATGAGTGTCTAGAATCACTAAGGAAACGACTTTTTGCCGAGGATCCACCGTCCAAAGAATTTGAGAAATGGATGCACCTTAGCGACGATGCAAAGAAGCACATCATGCCTCCGATCTAGTCTCTAACTCTCGCTTCTTAACCAGCTATTCTCTTGGCGATTATCGCTCTTTCGTCTTCTCTTATTCGTTCAACCATGTCGTTGACAAGGCCTCTTTCGGTTGTCAACCTTCCGATAACATGGTGGCTCCCGCCCGTGATGTAAGCTATTTGTTCTGTTATCTGGAAGCCGTAAGTCTCGCGCCCGTACATGTGCGGGTTAGTGTTTATGACCACAGCATGTATTCCGTCGCGTCTTACCATTTTTGAAACAGATATAACGTCTCTCTCAGCTATCTCTTCATATTCCCTAACGATCACGTGAACTTCATCGATCTTCCTGACTTCGCCAGTTTCCAGACTCCTCGTCAACGGAACGTTGGCGTTGCCGTCAGTTATGATGACCATCACAGGCACAGTCGAGAGGTCACGCCTTTTTGCTTCAGTCAAGACTTCCCAAGCCTTGTACATGCCTGTTGCAAGCGGGGTGAAGCCACTGATGTGAAGGTTAAGAAGCGTGTTAGCTACCACCCTTAGATTCGTAGTGGGATGTTGAACTACCACGGCGCTCAAGCCCTTCAGGGCGACCACTCCAACGCGGTCTCGGAATCGGTAAGCATCGCTGTGAAGTTTGAGCAAAGCCTCTTTAACAGATTCAAGGTTCAGAAGCATGGACCCGCTCAAGTCAATGACGAAAACCATGGTCAAAGGCGCCTTGTAAGCCCTCAACTTCTCACGCACATCATTCAGGCTGATGTTCAAAGCAGTTTCCATAGATTTCTGGCGAAAGCGCTGCCACCGAGCTGCCTCGCGAATGGTCGCAGGCATATGAATATCGATGGGCTTTCCATGAGGAATCCTCCAGCCGTAGGGTTTCCCTCGGTGAAGAGCAGTGATCGCTTGAGCGTGTTTTCCAGCATAGACGCACTGCCTCTTTGTAGTGATTCTGCCCATCCTCAGAAAAAACTTTGAAGGAGAAACAACTCTCTTCTCGAAACTCTTCACAACGGGAAAGCCTTCCGATAGCTTTGACGAGATGGCCACGTCGCTTACGGTTGGAATTCCTTTGCCTTTCTTGGGGTTGTCTTTGTCTTCATAGGTTTCTCCTCGGAGCTTGTCAGACCCGATTTGGTAACCTTCGGTGGCAGGTGCATTCGGCGGGCTTTTTCTCATCCTTTTTCCAAACGCGAAAACTGGGCCGCCAAGTCTACTGAAGAGGAATTGAAGCTTAAGCCTCCAGTCGCTTATTCTCTTCGTTCGGCTTTCTTTCTTTGCCTTTTCTTCCTCTTCCTTCGTGGCGTCCTTCTTGACGAAGAAAATGGCTTTGCCCTTCAGAAACTTGCGCTTGTCCTCTTCTTTCTTGGTGGTCTCACCTGTCTTCTCAAGCTGGAAGATCTTCTTGAGGGTTGCCGCGAAAACGGTCACTACCTCTTCAGGCGTAGCAGGTTCTATGAATCCTCCCTCCCTTGTTCTGTGGCTTAAGGCAAGTTCAGCCGCCACCAAAACGTCGTTCAGCGTTACTTCCGTCCTTTTCTCAAAGGCTGCAAGTGTTGCAGCTGCCTTGGAAATTACCAGGTCTGGCCTTAAACCGTCAACCTTCAAGTCTAAGCAGGCCCTACAAATACTTCCGATAAGGTTATCGGGCAAGACTACGTTTTTCAACGTCGTTCTGGCTTGGGCTATCCTGTTCTTCAACTCCTCTTGCGTTGAAGTGTATTTTTCGTCGAATCCCTCAGGGTCAGCCTCAAAATCCATGTTTCTCTTAACGACTTCAACCCTATCTTCGACGGAAGTGATGGTGCCAACGGTTACTGACAGTGCAAAGCGGTCGAGAAGCTGTGGTCGCAGTTCGCCCTCTTCAGGGTTCATCGTGCCGACAAAAATGAAGCGGGATGGATGGCTTATGGATATGCCTTCTCTTTCAACGATGTTCCAACCTGTTGCTGCAGCGTCCAGTAAATCGTCCGCTATGTGGTCTGGAAGCAGATTAACCTCATCCACGTACAGAACATTCTGGTTCGCTTCCGCAAGAATCCCAGGCTCCAAAGCCTCTATTCCCTGCTTAATCGCTTTCTCCACATCCAAGCTTCCGATGACCCTGTCTTCGGTTGCTCCGAGCGGAAGGTCTACGACGACCATTTCTCTGTCTTCAGTGGGCAGTTTTTCGCCTTTCTTGTATCGTTCACTGCATCGCGGGCACATGTTGGATGGGTCGCTTGGGCTGCAGTTGAACGGGCAGTCTTTGACAACCCTTATCTTCGGAAGAATGTCCGCCAAGGACCGAGCCATGGTGCTTTTTCCCGAGCCTTTCGGCCCTCTTATCAGCAAGCCGCCGATCTTGGGGTTAATCGCGTTTATCAGAATAGCCAGCTTCAGCTTGTCCAAGCCGACGATTGCAGAGAATGGAAAAGCAAGCCTTTTTCGCTGCATCTTGCTGATGTCTCCACCAGACTATCATTGTAGAAGACAAACTTCACCTATTAGCTTTTAGCCTATCGATTGATGCATCCTTCCATAGGGTCAATACAGCCAGAAAAAGACCCGAGATTTGCGGAAGAATCTTCGGTTGCATCCTGGAGTAGTTTCTATTCATGAATTGGCCGACTCAAGGAAGGCGCCCATGAAAGACAGCGTGGCTTGTATACAGAAGCATCAACGCCGTTCCCTCTGTGGCAGAGTATAGCAGGACTTTTCCTGCTTTTGAATAAGCGGCCATTGACGCATCGGATCTTCGACGCTCATGTATTTTTTGAAGAAATCTGAGCACCCTTTCTCTACAAGTTGCCGTAGAGTATTTAATCCAAACGTAGATTCAATAGTCTGTGCCATGTGACAGCCTGTGATGTACCATAATCGCGTTGCGCGCCCGCTCATCTTCTCGAAAACTTCGAAGTCGCTCTGCTTCACTTTTTGCTTTGCGTTGTTTTCCAGCCTTGATAACACTTTGAAGTACTCACGAACTCTCTTTGCTTTCTCTGCTTCGTTGCGAAGCACCTTGTAGTCGTTGTCGAGCAAACCCCCTTCTCTGGTTCTCAGCCTCAAAGAGCTTATGACGCCCATGCCCTCAAGATGCGTCAGAAACTTGACGATAGCACATAGTTCGCCCAACGTCTTAATACTGGCCAGTTCTGGCATTCTTTCGCTATGATATCTCAGGTAACCCGCATGTGCAAGTTCATGAATCAGGTAGTAGACTGCTTCTCGGTGATCTGCATGAAACTGTCTACTGTTGAGATTTAATGCGACATCTTCGCCGAACACGATGTTGTTATGGTCTATGATCAAGTAGACCGTGGTGTTGAAGACGTGATTATGTGGGAGATACCGCAGAACTTCATTGACCCACTCAGACTGGTTCCGAGCTTCCAGATACTCTCTGACAGCCGTGATGTTCTGCTCAAATTCTTTGCTGTACGGTATTCTGGCTAGCCTCTCTTTCCAAAAGCCTTCGATTGGGAGTTGCGGGCCAAGTGACGACCACCGGTAATGGTTGTAGGCAAGTCTGCTTCCCGGCATCGAAACTAAGCGTTCAAGTTTATCGCGAGACCTGTCTTCCAGGTACTTGGCAGTTGCGCCGATAGCCGAACAGTTGAAGGATATCTTCTGTCTATCGTCTAGCTGAATCATCACGCTCAGTTTCCTGCCAATCATCTTCGCTTGGGTCCGACTATTTAAAATCTGTGTACCAACCCTGCGTTTCATTTCAGCATGCGCCTTGACTAGTTTCTCAGTCAAAAACAAGATCACTATAACCTATCGAGCATTCTTTTGAGGGGCAGGGACGGCAATTTGAACCAAGGACAAATGGAGATATCTCCCGCAAACCCTTTTTCTTTACCGTGACCTAACAAAGACAAATTGGAAACGTCCAAAGTATGAACATAACTATTACAAAAGAGCGAAGAATATCAACTGCGATAAATAACGTCCTCAGACATCCTGACCCGCCTGATTCGACAAGCTTAATTATCCAGAACAAAACATTATGGACGATGCCACAAAGTGGAAATTTATGGTAGGGGTTGAATGATTTGTTTGACCTTGCATCACATGCGGTGAAGACGGGAGACAAGCTGGGGGCTAGGTTTGTCGAAGCCCGAGTTGACGACCTTTCAAGCAGGGAAATCAGAACTGAGATGGCAGAAGTAAAGGATGTGAAAACTATGCGCCGGCTCGGCGTGGGCGTGACCGTGTATCATAATGGGGCGACTGGCTATTCCTTCACGGCACATCTGTCGAAAAAGGCTGTTGAAGATGCAACGGAGAAGGCTTTCAGAATCGCGAAGGCCTCCTCAGAGATTGCCAAGGTCAAAGTTGACCCTGGTGAGGGCAAGCGGCATAAGCAAAAGGAGCTGAGGTTGACTGTCAGGAAACATCCGCAAGACTTCCAGTTAACCTCAAAAAAGGATCTAGTTCTTAGAACAGTCAATGCAGCAGAAGACCATGGGAAACACATATCTTCTATGACCTGCAGATATGGCGAGCTTTTCGGGCAGAAATACTTCACGAACAGTGAAGGAACTGAGATCTCTTGGTCGCCTCTACTGGTGGACTTGAGGATTCAAGTTGTGTCAAAGACAGGGGACCTGTTTGTCGACGGGGCGGATGGTATCGGGGGAAGTTGCGGCTTAGAACTATTCGACACGGAAGAGCACTCTCCCGAGAAGATAGGCGCGAACGCTGGGGAATGGGCAGCAGAGAAGTTGACGGCCAAACCGGCGCCGGCTGGGAAACATCGGGCCCTATGCGAAAATCGCTTAACAGGGGTGCTTGCCCACGAAAGCTTCGGACATCTGGCAGAGAGCGACTTCGTGACTTCTGGGATGTCTCCACTAGCTGGAAAAGTGGGCGAAGAGCTAGGATCTAAACACGCAACAATAATTGACGAAGGCACTTTGGACACAAGCCGATATTATGGTTTTTGGTTGCCATTTGATGACCAAGGAACAAAGACAGCTAAAACAACACTGGTTGACAAGGGCAAATTGGTAGGGTATCTTCATGACAGAAGCACGGCAACTCTTATGAAGAGCAGCTTCACTGGAAATGCCCGGGCTGTAAACTACAACTTTCCACCAATAGTAAGGATGAAGAACACATACTTCTCTCCAGGCGACCTTTCCTTGGAAGAGGCCATGGAGCAGCTTGGCACAGGCATATACGCCCTTAGCACCGCTGGAGGACAGGCAAACATGGACGGCACCTTCATGTTCAAGGCTCTCAGAGGATACTACGTCGAGAAAGGAGAGCAAAAATACCCACTTAGAGAGGTTACGCTAACAGGCTCGATACTTGACTTCCTCAAAAACATAGAAGGTGCAACAAAAGAACTGTTTGTCTCTTCTGGTTACTTTGGGGGATGTGGAAAAGACGAGCAGTGGCCATTGCCCGTAGGTCTTGGCGGTCCGCACCTTTTAATTCGTGAGGTTCAATTCGGAGGCGAGAAATGATGAAAGACGAATTGGATCGAATCGCGGATGAATTGTCTTCGCTTGCAGAGTTAGGCATCAAAAAGGCAAAAGCGAAAGGAGCAAAAGAATCAGAGGTTTTCGTCTCAAACGTCAACACGCTTTCCATCAGCATAAAGACAGGAGCTGTTGTGACTAGACAGGGCACCTCTCTTGGAGTAGGAATACGCGTAGTGCTAGGCAAGAAAGTAGGTTTCGCCGCCACAAGCGGAGTAGACGAAGCAGCGATTGAACGCACGGCGCAAGAAGCTGTAGACGTGGCTAGGATTCGTCCCTTAGATCCGAAATTCAATCACTTATCAGATCCTGTTAAGATCGCATCGAAAGACGGTATCATGGACAACAGGGTTCTCGGCTTGTCTGAGACAGATGCGCTGAAGGAAGTGAGCACGCTTTCGAAGACAGCGTTTGAGTATGACAAGCGCATTAAGGCCTTATTTGGTGGCATTGTTGTACAGAAGGGTGCTTTTGCAGTAGCCAATTCAAGGGCCGTCGCAGGCTGTTCTAAGGGAGCGGGCGTGGGAGGGGGCGTCTACCTAACCGCAGTTGAGCGGGGAAAGCAGAAAACGGGATCAGAATCTGTTGATACAAGAAAACTGGTGAGTTTCAGCGATGTTGGTTCCAAAGCTGCTCAACGCGCAATAAGAATGCTGGAGTCAAAGCCGCTGAGAAAATCACTGCGCACAACTGTTGTCTGGGAGAACGTCGCGATAGCTCCGCTGCTACAAGGCATGCTTAACCAAGCATCGAACGCTAGAAACGTGCAGGAAGGAAAAAGCTTCTTCAAGGATAAGCTTGGTCAAAAAGTGGCAAGCGGCATCTTTACGGCTCTGGATGACGGGCAACTGCCGGAGGGGTTGCAGACTTTCAGAGTCGACACTGAAGGGATTCCTCTTCAAACAACAAATCTCATCGAAAAGGGCGTGCTGAAAGGATATATCTACGACAGCTATTCGGCAATCCAAGAACACAAAAAATCCACAGGATCTGCGAGCAGAAATTGGCCAGAACCATTCCTGTCAACCCCAATCATACAGACCACGAATCTCGTGCTTAAGCCGGGGGCTAAAGACTTGGACGGGCTGACAAGGGAAGTTGACGAAGGAGTTTTGGTGACAGACTTTGTGATGGGATCTGGTCATGCCAACATGACTACTGGAGAGTTCAGCGTTGTAGCTCCAAGCGCATTCCTGATAGAGAAGGGAGAAGTCAAGAACCCCTTGGAGCCTGTAACGATAGCTGGCAACTTCTTCAACTCACTGAAGAACATCACGAATATTGGCTCCGACTCCAAGATCACGGGCGCGGGCAAGATTCCTAGTCTCATAATGACCGATCTGTCAGTCTCAGGATAACATTATCCTGTCTCGTCTCCCAGCGATAGCCCCCGAAGTCGTCGAAACCGCAAGGAGAATCAGGCTAAACCCACCTAATGAGTCGGAAAACGCGCTCATCGAAGCCAGAAGCAGGCTGAAGTCGCCGAAGCAGGAACAGAATCTTACCGAGCTACGATTTTGGAGGGCCGGGGCCGGGATTTGAACCCGGGCGCTAGGCTCCACAGGCCTATAGGCTACCAAGCTACCTCACCCCGGCCACATTTTGTCTTGAGTTATTCCTGAACATGTTTCCTTTTCTTATTTATGTTTTCTAAGGCAGGAATTCCCACCCCGATTCAAGTCTAGGGAAAAGGCTTTTGAACACCACCACTACATCTGAATTCGAGATGGCGTCTCTGGAACGCAAAAGGATCAGCATGCTGAACGTTGCGCTGTTGGTGCTCACATTGCTTTTTTCAGTGACAGCTCTTTTGCCGTCTGTTTCATCGGCCCAGCCAGTTATATGCGAAGAGACTGTGGTCGCGTATGCGGTGCGCGCGCGACGACTAGGTCGGGTAGCATAATCCTGAGTGCTTTGCAACATTAATAATACTTTTTTCATCTGAGGCTCGCAAGGAACGTGAGGTCAAGCTTTTATTGGAAAACGCCATTTCTCGTAGCGTAAGGATGCACCGCATTGAAACAAGGACCTAGGAGGAATAGTCATTTGGCACTTCTAGGCGCAGCTCACTCCTTCAACCATTCACTATTTGTCATTGCACCGCCGTTGTTGACCATGATTATGAGCAGCTTGAATGTGTCTCTTACGCTTATGAGCACGGTGGCAACGATCGCATCTTTCATTTACGGTTTTGGCGCGCTGGCCGGCGGACCCTTGGGCGACAAGATCGGAGAAGCCAGAACGATGGCAATCAGCCTTGCCTTCTCAGGCTTGTCCACATTTGTCATGCTGGCGGCCTGGATCACTGGAAGCGTTTTTGTTTATGGTTTGGCTTTGGTTCTGATGGCTTCCTGGGCAAGCCTCTATCATCCTACGGCGAACTCGCTGATCTCAAAAGCGTTCACGGGCAAGGTCGCTGAATCAATGGGACTGCACGGCGTAGGCGGCACAGCTGGCGTCGTTCTGACGCCTGTGGTTGCCTGGTTTGTGGGAGTGAATTTCGGGTGGGCTTGGGCTTTTGTTGTCTTCGGCATCGCTTGTATCGCTCTAGCATTGATTTTCGCCAAGAGCTTTGAAAGGTCTGAAAGCAGAAAGGCTAAAGGCGGAACGATAATCGATGCCCTCAAGATACGTGAGCTTTGGACGCTGTTGATTCTCAACGTGATGATCGGGTTGTTCATGAAAAGCGTCGAGCTGTTCTTCCCGACCTATCTCAAAGATAACAGGGGGGTTGACCAGATGTGGGCCTCAGTGGCCTACACCCTGATCCTAGCTGTAGGAGTCCTAGGGCAGTGGATCGGTGGAAAAGCCTCAGACAAGATCGGCTCGAAGAAAGTGTTGATCGCAACCATGTTCGGCATCTGTCTTGGCATGTTCCTACTAATTCTCGTGCCAATATACTTCGTGGGCATTGCAGCTTTCATCGTGCTTTACGGCCTTGCTTTCTACGCACATCAACCTGCACTTAACTCTCTAACAGGCTTTCTATCGCCTCAAGACCAAAGAGGGGCGGTCTTCGGCATATTCTTCTTCACCTCCTTCGGCATAGGTTCCCTTTCCCAAATGGCAACTGGGGTTCTGGCAGACGCCTACGGCTTTGACATCGCCTTCTGGATGATAACCGCGTTTGCCTTTGCCGCTCTGCTGCTCTCATTTAAGATTCCTGACAAGAGAGAAACAGGACATTCCATCAATGCCTGATGAATCCGTATACAAAAGCATCAACCAAGTCACACCTTTTTCGCCGTTTTCTAGGCAAAGGGCCAACTCTATGTCTGGACGAGCAGAGCTTTATGAGAACCGCTCGAAAGCCATCGAACCTTATAAATACGTTGGAAGCAGAGCAAAATACAATCTCTCTAGCCTCCGTTCAAGCTGGGTTTTCTGTGTTCTGAAGCAAATTGAATGTCAATGTCTATTAGGAGAACGAATTCAGGGACTCTACTAGTGGCGAGCAGTACCAT
>Ga0210017_1002019_pt1 | contig 17560 bp, 17 predicted proteins | sample CryGeyCG2014_020_FD_183966 | JGI IMG/M metagenome (GOLD analysis project Ga0210017, IMG submission 183966) | Groundwater microbial communities from aquifer - Crystal Geyser CG08_land_8/20/14_0.20 (SPAdes) (version 2) | ecosystem: Environmental > Aquatic > Deep subsurface > Groundwater | place... | reverse complement strand
TCTTCACTAATTCTACTATCCCGTTTATATAAAGTACTCTTCTGCATGAATTTCTCAGTTTTCCCGTATCGCCCGTCCTTCGCGATGCAAGGTAATCGCTGAAAGCGGGACTATCCGCCCTTTTTACAATAATGGCTTCATTCTGCAGGGCGAAACTTTTTTCCAAAATTTCGCTCTTGCGGTTTTTATCATAGATAAAACTCAAAGCCGCAGCACGGGCGGAGGAAAGAGCGGGCTCTTTCGGAAATCGGAATGTTTTATCATAACTTTGTAAAGCTTTCTCAGGATTTCCCCTGAAAAGAAAATAATTTCCGACGGCGAAATTTCTTGAATTGTAAAACATTACCAATGAAAGAATGAGGCAGCATGCAAAAAGCAAACGCCACAATTTAAGTTTTATCCCCGTCATCACACGCTTGCCGTCAACGCTCGCGCCGGCGGAGATGCCGAGAATGAGAGAGGCAGTCATCCCCTGCGCCGGGTAGTAATAAGACAAATCAAGCGCGCCCAGAACCAGCACCGACAAAGCGGCGTAAGCATAAGGACCCCGTCGGATGCGTTCCCAAAAGTGCGCTAAAAAAATTACGGCGGCGATAATACAAAGCAAACCGCCCTCAGCGACATACTGCGCAAAAAAACTGTGGAGGAAAAGCGTCGCCGGAAAACTTTTCCCGGCAAGATAATACTTTGCGGAAAAAAAACCGGCGCCGAAGGGCTTAAAAAATAATATTTTAGCGGCCTCATAGAACCACAAAATTCTTTCAGATGCGGAATGCAGGTTGAATATTACGGCTGCGGCTGAAAACAAAATGAGAAACGGCAAAAATTTTTTCTTTTCCGTAAAAATCCAGCCGCTAAAAACGGAAAAAAGCGCTATATAAGAACCGTTCACGACAATAAAATATAACCCAAGAAACGATAAAGCATATTTAAAACTCTTTTGAACGCCGCTCATCCACAAAAGAAGTATTAAAAGAGCGATATACGACGAGACAATGTTCGGATTGTAGTTAAAAAAACTGCAGGATAAAAAAGGCAAAAACAGAAAACCAGACAGAGGAACAAGCAGCATTGATTTATTTTTTGAAAAGGATATTTTGAGACCTATAATAAAAAAAACAGCATATAGCATCATCTGCAGGATGAAAGTGAAACTGTCAAACTGCGCTTTTGAAAGAACCGAAACGAATATTCCGGCGAAAATTACGGGAATGAAGTAGAACGCCTCGTCGGGTATATTTTTTTCGCGCAGCGCAAAATAAGAACACACCACAAGTGAAACAACAATCGCCCAGAGATTGTAAAAAAAAGTAAAAAATACCGCCGCCGGTATGAGGAAAAGCGGTATTACCACTGAGTTTTTTTTGAACCTTTCAAATACTCGTAGAAACCTTTGCCTATAAAAACGACTATAAAAATAACGGATGGCATAAGGAGTTTCCTTAATTTAGGCGCTGATAGACTGAGAACAAGACCCACGCACGCCAGCATAACATACAAATACCCGATAATACCGACTATAAATGATTTTTTTTTCTTTGCTCCTAACCCTGTTTTCGGGATTGTAAGCATAGCCGTAGCCGATACTTTTTTAAGGCACTCCTGATATATTTCCCTATCAGGATATTGCATTATTTTTTCGTGGTAGTATTTCGAGATGCTCCCCATATGATTCAGATAATGGCTTAAAAATATAAGTTCGTCATGAGCCTGGCCAAAACTAAAGTCATCTTTTATCAAGTCAAAAAGAACTTTCTCCGCTCTCATAAGCAGTGATATAAGATTTTCTTTAAGGCCTTCTTTCACAAGAGCCTGCGCATATCCGAGTTTGGCAAGTTTATCCGAGGGATTTTGCTTCAGTATTTTAAGCAAGAATTGCGCCGCCTCATTGTATAACCCCGACTCTCTTAAAAATTTTGTGTGCTGAATCTCGCCGGCATTCATCTTTACTCCTTATCAGGGTGGTGGGAGGGTGGCGTCAATCTTAATTCCTTATCAGGGTGGTGGGAGGGTGGCGTCAATCTTTACTCCTTATCAGGGTGGCGGGAGGGTGGCGTCAATCTTAATTCCTTATCAGGGTGGTGGGAGGGTGGCGTCAATCTTTACTCCTTATCAGGGTGGCGGGAGGGTGGCGTCCATTTTTACATTAACGGTTTAGAATTGCTTCAGTCAAGAATAACGGGCCTTATAAAGACAAGAAGCTCAACTCTGTCTTTTGTCTGCTGTTGTCTTTTGAAAAGATAACCTATAATCGGCAGGTCGCCGAGAATCGGCATCTGATCAATCGCACTCAAGTCGCTTTCTTTTATGAGACCGCCTATAACAACGGTGTCGTTGCTTTTAACCATAATCTTTGTCTGGGCTTCGCGCGTCGTTATTATGGGCCCGGCGGTGGACATCTGGTATGAACTCACCTTTGGCGTAACTTCAAGTGTTACGTATTCATCCGAGTGTATGGTCGGCGTCACGTCAAGTTGAATACCGACATTTGTGAACTCCGTTGACTGTGTAGAACCCGAAGTTGTTACGGTTGTATTCGTATATGGCACCTGGTCGCCGGACATAATGTGCGCTTTTTCGTTATTCATCGCGACAATTTTCGGCTTTGAGAGTGTTTTCGCTTTGTTTTTTTTCTGCAGAGCGTCAATAAGAACACTGAACTGATTTGAGTTTATAAGACCTCCGATTGCGAATGAAAGACCGACTGAGGCGGTGTTCAAGGCCGGCAGTTGACTGCCCGAGACGGGCGTTGCAGCAGGATTATTCTGTATGCTTCCCTGTAAAAGATTATTCGCGTTTTTATTTAAAACATTAAAATCCCGCAACTGCCAGGCGATACCGAGATCTAAACTGTCCGAATAGTCAACCTCCATCATCGTCGCTTCAATCAGAACCTGTCTGGGCCTGACATCAAAAATATTTATCAGTTCCTGATACTTGGCTATGCCATCGGGCGAGGTGGTGAGCACAATGCTGTTTGTCAGGGTATCTTCGCCGATTGTAGCCGAAACTCCCTCTACCTTAATCGCCGTCAACTGTTTCTGTATATCCGAGGCGCGGGTGTATTTCAAAGGCAAAACCCTTGTGAACTGGACGGATTTGGAACGTTCCGTCTTCAGAGCTTCCGGAGTTATCACTCTTATAATATTATCGGCTTCCCTCTCCACAATAAGGCCGGACATTTTCAGTATTATTTTTAAAGCGTCGTCAAATGTCACATTGTGCAATTTGAGCGTAATGTTGCCCTGAACATCAGGACCATAAATTATATTAAGACCCGTCTGCTCCGCTATTGCTCTTAAAATAGTTCTTATGTCCGACTGGTAGAAATTGATTGAAATAATTTTCCTGCTGATCTGGAGAGCCCCTCCGACTGTGGAGATCTCCGACACATCACTCGGTTCTTCCGCCGCCGCTTCACTCTTAACATCCTCACCCGACGCTGTAATGGCCTCAACTTTTTTCGCGTGATCCTCGTCAGGAACATTTCTTTCTATGGTCTCTTTTTTCTTAACGGTTTTCTTTTTAAGTTCTTCTTTTCTATATGTCGGCTCCGGAGGCATCGCTTTAGCAAGTTCCGACTTTGACGATACGGCAATAATTATTCTGTTGCCCGCTGCGAGAGCATCGTAAAACACATCCTCCGAACTCAGGTCAAAAACAAGACGGGCTATCTTTATCGGTTCGTCTTTATACTGTCCCACCCTTAATTTGTTTATAAAAGAGCCCTTCAAATCTATTTCTTTATTTTTTGCTTCAACCATTGCGCTCGTGAATTCAACCACCAGCCGCGGGGGATTTGATATTTTAAAAAGATAATAATTAGTCGGCCCCGTCAAATCAACAGTCACCGTAATTTTGTCTTTTGAATCCACTGTCGCATTTACATCCGTGATTTTCTCAAATTCCTGAGCATACAAGAGACCGCATAAAATTAAGCCCGTCAGTATTTTTATAAAATTTTTCATTATTAGGACCTCCCCATTATTTTTTTCAGTTTTACCAAATCTTCTTCACTATATTCTCTCCAACTATTCAAATTATTTCTTTTAGATTTTGGAAATATTCCCTTTTGCTCATATTTAACCAATGTTTGTTTTGATATACCAAGATAATTGGCCACTTCTCCCGCACTCAAATATTTTTTTGTTTTCATTAACTAAACCCTCCTTCACATTTCCTTTATGTATGCGTAAAAGAACATTCAATATATTTTAATACTATTTTATACTTTTGTCAAGGGTTTCGCATAAAACCAATTATTCAAGTTTTGTAGCGGGTTCTTCTTCTGGCAGTTTTAGTTCTTTAATATTTTTCCCGGAAATTATAATTATTCTATTTTCAAAAACGGTTCCCGTCACCGAAGGCACTCTTTTCCCTTCCGCATCGTAAAGCCAGCCCTTCTTCAAAATATAGCTGCCGCCGGATGAATCCGCAAGAAGCGCATATCTTGTTCCGGCAAAATCAGTCATTATTCCTGTTAATTGAAAACCCGAGGACTGCTGGTCGGCATTATAGACCTCTTTAAATGAAACGCTCTGAGAAACAGCCCCCAACATAAAAAAAGGATTCCTATTTTTATAGCCGCCATATACGTATTTCGCAACAACTTTCTTTTCCTCGACCTTCGTCGCCTTCGGTGTCTCTACGGTTCTCTCGGGCAGAGATTCGATCTTTTTCTTTTTGCCGCATGAGGCAAACGTAAAAAAAACAAGACAGAAAAAAATAATCAAACATCTTACGCGTTCCATATTATTGCCCGTTTCCTTAATGTTATTCATAATTAATCCTTATAAGTGTATACAATCAATGTAAAAGTTGCGCTCATATCCTGAGAATTTTCCTTTGACGCGGACGGTGAAATTCTTACATCTTTCACCGTCATAATCCTTTCTTTCTGGCATACATCCACGAAAAACTGCGCAAGATTGTGATAAGACGATTGAATGTTAAAATTATAAGTGTGCTCCTGGTGATATTTTTGGGGCATTATCGACCCTATCATAAAATTATCAATACTGATACCATGCTTTTCTCCGAGTTTGGTGATGCTTCTGATAAGTTCCGGCAGTTCCTCCGATTTAGGGAGCTGTTTTTCGGCCTCGATTACTTTCAGTTTAAGAATTTCAAAGTTCGCCTTTATTTCCTTCATCTTCGCCACTTTTCTATTGATATCCTCTATTTTTTTATTGGTTTCTGCGATTTCTGTTTTCAGTTTCCCTATTTCCTTTCCCTGTGGCAGATAAGCTTTCTTTACAAACATAAATAGACCCACCGCCGCGATAATGCCTAAAACGATTTTCTGCTCTTTCGGAATGGGTTTCGCGGCGGCCATTATAATTTATCCCTCTTGGGAATGTAATCGCAGTTTACCGCCATTGTCCTCAGCGTGGTTAGCGAACCGGAGGAAGCGGCTGAAAAACCGGCGACTTTGATTTCAGTAAACGACGGGGACTTTTCAAGGTTGCTCAGAAAATCCGCCACGGCGTAATTATCGGCCGCTTCAATGCTGAAGGAAAGTTTAATCACGCTGCCGGCGCTCACTGCTGATAAAGTCATTAACCTGACATTTGCGGGCAAAACTTCAGGCATCGTCAGCACCTCCATCAGTTTCGGGTAATCAATTCTGGAGGCAATGAGCTCGTTGATAACGGAAAGTTTGTTTTCAAGTTTCGCTTTTTCGCTTTCTATTTCTTTAATTTTCTGAAGGTCGGCATCGTATTTTGCCAATTCGGCGGTTATATTTTTCAAATCAATTTTAAGCGCTTTGATTTTCGCCACCCTCAGAAGATAAATTCCTAAAAATATAACGAGAACGACGCAACCTAAGGCAACAGCTAATAGCATGCGCCTTTTGGCAATAGCTTTCTTCTCAATTTCCTGAGGGAGCAGATTTATACGAACCATTAAACTGCCCTTATTGCGTTTGAATCGCCGGCTTTCCTTAACGCGAGGCCGATTGCCACGGAAAAGGCGCTTGCGTTATTGACCAGTTCCTCATCGTCGCCGTGCTGGATAAATTCCAAAGGGTTAAACACTTCAACGGGTATATCCATCTGGCGGTTCAGATATTTATCCAGATTTTTGAGACGCGCGCCGCCGCCCGTCAGAACGATTTTGCTTATTTCTTCGGCCGAGGCGGAAATGGTGTTGAAGTAATCAATAGACCTCTGGATTTCCGTATGCAGTTGTTCGTCTATCGCCTGAATAAGAGAGGTTGTAACTTGTTCGGCGGTTTCCGCATCCGACAGTGTTTCCAATTCTGCGGAAGGAACAATGCCGTGCTGTTTTTTAAGCGCTTCTGCCTGGGAAAAATCGCAGGCAAAAGTGTTCATAACAAGATTTGTAAGCATATTCCCGCCGAAGGGAATATCCCTGACGACACGCACCACACCGCCGTCGGAAATAAGAAGCGTCGTCATCTGCGCGCCGATATTCAGGAGCATTATATTTTGTTCCGCACACTCGGGATGGCAGTATTCGTAAAGGTTATTTACGCAGAATCCGTCCACATCTATTATCAGAGGATCTAAACCCATGCTCTTCAGAATTTCTATCTTTCCGTCAACAATGTCCTTCTTGGCGGCGACAAGAATCGCCTCCATTTTCGGCTGGCCTTCTTCTTCCACATCTCTCACCAATTCAACGGAAAGATAAACGTCCGTTATGTCAAACGGAATAAATTCTTCCGCTTCAAATCTTAAGCTTTTTGCGAGTTCATCGTGAGACATCTTCGGAAATTTCACATATCTGACAATAACGGAATTCCCCATTACGGAAGTCGCGGCGACGCCGGATTTTATGCCTTTGGAAGAAAGAAATTGCCTGACGCTTCTTGCAATGCCGTCATATTCCTCAGGAGTCATTTCAGCGGAAGGATTGGCTGCTACGGGAATCGGTATTATGCCGCCGTTCGTGAAAATAAGCGAACTACCCGATCTTTTAATTTTAGCTATTTTAACGGAAGACCTGCCTATGTCAACGCCTATAATATCGCCGCCTTTATGAATTGCGGTAATACTGCTCAATAAAGATTTAAAATCGATCGGCATAATATTTATTATACCATATAATCCAGACCTGTCAAATTTTTCATTACCTGTTTATCATACCTCCCGAAATAATCATCTTCATAGCCGTTTCCACGTCCATTCCAATTTCTTCCACATCCGCTACCGGGACCATGCAGAAGAAGCCGCTTGTGGGGTTCGGCGAGGTCGGCACAAACAGATAATAATATTTGACACCGTCAATATCCGTTTCGCCCGTTATAAATGCAATGGTTTTGATGCCTTTCCTCGGATAATCAATGCGCACCACTTTTTTAAAAGCCGTTTTCTTTTTCGCGAGGACTTCCACAATCTGCTTCATTATAAGATAGATTCTATTAAGCACAGGGGCTTTCATAAATATCTTTTCTAAAAACCCTAAAAATGCCGCGCCTATGATATTTGAAGCGATAACACCGAGAATCCATAGCATTAACACAGCGATAATAAAACTCATCGCATAGCCCGCCGAGACAGGCCACTCCGAAAAAAACGGAATTCTAATTATGGGATTAACAAAACTCTGAATTATGCGTAGGATAATGTAAAAAATATAGAGAGTTATGGCAATCGGGGACAGAATAATAAAACCCGTTATAACTTTTTTTCTAAATATCCTGAACACAAAAACTCTCATTTTCGGGAGGCCATCCCGCCGCGCGTATATGGTCTGCGATGTAATCTGCCGCCGCCCGTGAAACTTTCTTAACCGCGTGAAGTTCTCCGCGAGATGAAGTAAATTCGCTGAGAACCCAATCTTTCGGGGCAACATTTTCATCGCGGGGGAAACCGATGCCTATTCTGAGACGCGGGAAGTCCTGCGTTTGCGCACAATCAATGACGGACTGAAGACCCCTGTGACCGCCGGATGAACCTGAAATTCTGTATCGCACTCTTCCCAAAGGTATGTTGAAGTCGTCGCAGACGACAAGTATATCCACAGGACTTACTTCAAGCATCTCGCGCGCCTCTTCAAAAGCCAGCCCCGAATCATTCATATATGTTTTTCCTCTGATAAAAGCAGCGCGCCGGCCGACCAGAAACACATCGCAATATTTTCCCTTTTTTTTGAGAACCGCACTCCCCTTCAACAGACCCACCGTAAAACTGCCTATATTGTGCCGCGTTCCGCCGTATTGCCGGGGATTACCGAGTCCGAAAACGGCAAGCATTCCGTTTTATTTCTCCTTTCCTTTTTTCTCCCTTGTTTTTTTCTCATCTGCTTTTTTCTCATCCTGTTTTTTCTCAGGAGCGGCTTCGCCAACGACCTCTTCCTTCGGGACTTCCTTACCCTTCTTTACGACCTCGGGCTCGGCCTGGGCTGCGACGGCCGCTTCCGCCGAAGGTGCAGGTTCTTCTTCCTTTCTCGGCGCCTTAACGCTTACACAAATGGTATCTGAAGGAGTTAAAACGGCGACACCTTCGGGCACTTTAATGTCCGAGACCTTGAGCACGTTACCCAGCTCCACACCCGAGATGTCAAGCACGAGATTCTTCGGAATTTTAGAAGGTATGGTTCTTATGATGACTTCTCTTGTGATAAAATCAAGAATTCCTCCGGCTTTTACGCCCGGACTTTCGCCCGCAAGTTCCACACGAATTTTAAGTTCCAGTTCTTTTTTGGCTTCTATTTTCATAAAATCTATATGATTGGGTCGGTCGGAAATCACATCGTATGAAACATCTTTAATTATCGCCGTTATACTTTCCTGGTCTTCCATAAGATTAATAATTGACGTCTTTGCGGTGCTGATTATTTTAGTAATCTCTTTTTCGTCAACCCACACGGGTTTTGGGTTATACTTCGCTCCGTATATAACCGCCGGAATTTTCCTTTCCTTTCTGAGACGATTAAGGACGGATTTTTTGCCCGCCTCTCTTCCATGAACCGCAATTTGTGTTTCCATATTATCCCCCCTGCACTTCTTTCAATTTGAAATATGTTAACAAATTTTCCTGAAATAGAAAAGAGATATTTTGACGAGAAATGTGGTTGCTCAATTTATTGAGCGAGGAGGGCGCGACCAGAAAAACAGAGAAAAACAGGGACGGTTCTGGTTTTTATATAAATAAATACTTTACTGGAATAAGTCGCTTTCTTACAGGGCCAACTGCAAGGCCAAGTTCTTCAAGCACAACTGTTCCCAATACCTGTGTATCTGTTTCATTACCAAAGATAACCCTCGTTGTTAAACTTTTGCCATCAAGAATAATTCTTGCTTCGCCGAGGAATCTTTTGGCAACTCCACCATCGGCAAGTTCAATCTCAATTTCTTCAATTTTTTTTATACCGAGTGTTTCTAAAGTTTTTTCCGAAACCACAGTAAGCGTTGCCTTTCCGGTAGCACTATGTAATTTTTACCAAAATATCATTAATAATATCCGCTGCTTCTGCGGCGCGGTCGGCAGCATTTGAAAGATGCCTGTAAATTTCTCGCGTCTTTATAATTTTGATAACATCTTTCGTCTTAAAAAGTTCAACCAAACCTTCGCGATACCGATGTTCCACAAAGTTTTCCGCTTTTCTTACGCGAACAATGTGTTCCGCACAGACGCCGGGATGGATTTTCAGATGTTTAACCGCATAGGAGACATCCTTTGCCGCATTATACAACGTTTCTGCCATTTTCTTTATATAATTGTCTGTCTGAACTTCAAAAAGCGTCATCTCTTCAACGGTTGATTTTGCATAATCCATCATATCGTCCACAGTGCGGGATAACGCAAAAATATCTTCCCTGTCAATAGGTGTTACAAACGAGCGGTTGAGTTCGTCAACAAGAATCTTTCGCACCTCATCCGCTTCCTCTTCCGCATCGTTCACTTTCTTTCCGTTTTCTGCCGTCGGATTGTTGATAAACTCAACAAATAAAGCAAGCCCCGCTTCAATCGTCACCGCCTGGTCCAACAGCATCTTGAAGAAGTCCTTTTTCTTTGGAAAAAGTTTTCCTATTAAATCTAGCACAGCCATAAAAACCTCCCTTTTTTTACCAACCTAAAAATTTTATTCCGTTTATCAATAAGAAATAAATTATTGCTGAAACAATCACAGTTGACGGTATCGTTATAAGCCAGACAGTAAATATGTTTGCAGCTTGTTCCCATCTGACCGCTTTCACTCTTTCAGCTGCACCTGTTCCCATAACCCCGCCTGATATTATGTGAGTGGAAGATACAGGCATACCAAAAATACTGGCGAAGTATATAACAATCGCACCGGACAGCTGAGTACAAAAACCGTGAATTTGCCTTATTCTAAAAATATTCATGCCGATAGTTTTTATTACACTCTTTCCGCCGAAAATAACACCCAGGCTAACACTTAATGAACTGGCAATTGTAACCCATAGCGGTATAACAAAAGAATTTCCCAGAGGTTTGTATAAATTAAGGACAATGAGTGAGAAAACAATAATACCCATTGTTTTAGGAGCATCATTTGTTCCATAAGATAGTGCGAACCCCATAGATGAAAATATTTGAAGCGGTCTAAAAAGTTTATTTATTCCCGGCTTTGCATTCCTTGCAAGAAAATACGTAATTTTTGTCACTACAAATGAACCTACAAATCCCATAACAGGCGACAGAATTAAAACGATAATTATTATTAAAACATTTTTCCATTGAACAATATCCATCCCGCCTGCAACCATACCTGCACCGACAAAACCGCCTATCAAGGCATGTGAAGCAGATATCGGGAATCCCAAAATGGTGCAGATTGTATTCCAGCCGGCAGCGCTTAAAACCGTTGCAAAAATTATTACTATGCCGTATTTGTCGCCCATAATTATATTTGGATTAATTATGCCTTTACCGAGGGTCTGTGCAACCGCTGTACCAAAAAAATATGCGCCCACAAATTCAAATATGCCTGCCATGATAATCGCCTGCATAGGTGTTAATGCCCGGGTCCCGATTACCGTTGCAACAATATTTGCCGAATCATTAAATCCATTAGAAAATGCAAATGCTAACGCCAGAATCACAATCAAAATGCCTATAATAAGTGTCGTGTCCATTAAAAAATCTCCTCGGGAAAAGGAAACGTGCTACTTTTTCCTGTTTTATTTTAACATAAAAAGGTGAAATTTGTCAAACAAACAAATATTTAGTAGTGTCCGTCCTACGAAACGCATGATGTAGGGCACGGCATGTAGGGCAAGGTCATGCCAGAGGCAGATCCGCCTAAGGCGTGACTTTAGCCTTGCTAATAAAGACGACCTTAAAAGGTCGCACTACAATGCGCAAATATTTAAGGCAAAATTTCAGTTTTTGTTTATGTGTGTTGATTTCCATTTTTTTTGATATTATTACAATATGGAAGACAATCTATATTCACTGTTGAAACAGAGCGCCGAAAGGAACACTCAAAGAACAGCGCTTGAATACGGCAAAATAAAATTACCTTATTCCAAGCTTATTTTAAAAACGGACTCTTTCGCCGAAGCGCTGAAACGTTCGGGCGTTAAGCATTCCGATAATGTTGCGGTCCTTTTGAAAAATTCCCCCGAATTCATCATAGCCGCCTTCGCCTGTTTCAAAATAGGAGCCGTGCTCGTGCCGGTCAATTTCTATTTAACAGCAGGGGAAATAATCTACATTCTCAACGACGCACGCGTAAAAGTCCTCATAACGAGTGCTGATTTTGAAAGTTATTTTTCGCGCATAAGAGAGGAAGTCAATGACTTTCGCGAAATTATAATTGCCGGGAATACTGATGAGGAAGAATTTTATGATTCAGACGGAGATGAAGTCCTGCGTGAGGATTCGGCCGCTATTTTTTACACCTCGGGCACAACCGGCCATCCGAAGGGCGCTGTCCTGACTCACGGGAATTTCATAAGCAACGTTGAGTCGTGTCTGAAAGTGGTCAACATTTCAAAACATGACAGGACTCTTTGTTTTCTGCCGCTTTTTCATTCTTTCGCTTTCACGGCAAACCTGCTGCTCCCGCTTTTTAGCGGAGGTTGCGTCGTTCTTCTTGACCGTCTGATGAGAGGAAGCAGATTTTTGAGTTTAATATTTTTCAGGCGTATCACGATTTTTGTAAGCATACCGCAGGTCTATCGGCTGTTTCTTAAAGTGCCGAAACTCCTCGGGCGGCTTGCTCTTTTGAGAATCAGATATTTTATAAGCGGGGCGGACTGTCTCTCCGAAAAAACCCTCATCGCTTTTGAAAAAAAATTCGGGAAAACAATACTTGAAGGATACGGCCTCACGGAAGCCGCGCCGGTCGTCACTTTAAATCCCCCGGGTAAAAGAAAACCCGGTTCGATCGGCAAACCCCTTCCGGACGTTGAAGTAAAAGTAATAGGCGAAGACGGCGAAGAAAAAGAAAGAGGCGAAATCGGCGAACTGATTGTCAGGGGCGGCAACGTAATGAAAGGTTATCTGGGACTCACCGAAGCGACGGCCGCCGTTTTGAAAGGCGGCTGGCTTTATACGGGGGATATGGGTTTTATGACAGAAGACGGCTACCTCACAATTGCGGAACGAAAAAACGATATGTTTGTTTGCAGGGGTTTTAACGTTTATCCGAGAGAGATAGAAAATGTTCTCCGCGACATACCGCAGGTGGAAGAAACCGCCGTGGTCGGCTATAAACTCAAGGAAGAAACGGAAGTGCCTGTGGCATTTATCAAAACTGCCGGCAGTATTTCCGAATCGGACATAGTTGCTTATTGCAGAAAACGCCTTGCAAATTATAAAGTCCCGAAAAAAATATTTTTTGTAAATGATTTTCCGCGCAACTCAACGGGAAAAATTCTGAAAAAAGAACTGCGCGCGCAATTGCAGGAATTCTATTTGGCTCTTCCGCCTTTTGAGTGAGTAACTTCAAATCCCCTCATCCCCTTTTGGAAAAGGGGGAGAAAGGGGAATTATCCCTTTCAAAGGGGAGAACTACCTCACCCACTCATTTCCCTGAAGAACCAAATAAAATAACCGCCCATTTCAATCAGAAATTTCCTCATCTTACAAAATTTCCTCCGTCTGAACAGCCTATCCATCACCAGACAGAGTCTGGTGATTTAACGGCAGATTAAAAAACTAACCTGAGGAAAAAGATAAAATATTTTCCGTTTTTCCCTTCATCGCCGCTGGCGCCCGTTTCTAACGGGTTTTACCGAATTATTTCCGAAAACCTGACAAGCGCTTTTTTGAAAATGTCCATCGGAGCGTAAAGAAGCCCCGCACCAATCTGGCCTATGCCCGGCTCTTTGTGGGCAATGCCCGTGTTTATGAAAGGCGGCAATTGTTTTTCAACGATTTTAATTATGTCAAAACCGACGGGGGTTCCCCTGAAATTAAAATACGGGACCTTAAAACTCGCCGACTCCCCCGCACATATTTCATACATTTTCATCGTGTATTTCATCGCATCGTCCGGATTCCCGCCGACAAATTTCACGATTGCGGGCGCGCAGGCCATAGCGTTTGCCCCGATGCCCGCACTCTCCGATATCGTTGAATCACCGAGGTCGGGATTTGCGTCGGCCTCGTCAAAACCCGCAAAATAAAGACCCTTCGGCATTCCCGCCGGATGAGTGAACCATTCATCGCCCGTGGCGGCAACCCTTATTCCTATATCGGTGCCGTTTCGCGCCATCGCCGAAACAATACTGCAATTCTCAAGACCTTTTATAACGTCAACTGTCGCCTTGCAGGCAGCCATAGAAAGATTAAGATAAGTGTGCGGATTAGACGAAATAAAATCAATTATCTCTTTTATAACGGTTTTTGATATTGAAGTTTTTAGCAGCGCCGCAACCAGTTCCTTGATAAGCATATTCGTCGCCGCCTCGTTCCTGTTATGGCACTCGTCGCCCATCATCAGCGCTTTTGAAGTTATTGATTTAATGTCAATTCCGCCGCGGGTCTCTTTCAACGCTTCCGAAATAGACGGAGCGAGAATTTCCTCCATCCATTTGAGATGTTTCAGGACATCGGCCGAATTAGCCCCGAACCTCAAAACTTTTCCGAGCCCTTCGTTCAGAGTGCAAAAGGCGCGGTTGCCGAATTTCTTATTAAGAACAACATAAACCCACATTGACGGCGAAACAATTCCGGCCATAGGCCCGACGGCGGAATGATGATGACAGGGAGAAAACTGGATGCCTCCTTTTTCAACAATGTTTAGCGCTTCATTCAAATCCGACGCCATTCCTTCATAAACAAGGGCGCCGAGGACAGCGCCTTTGACAGGTCCGCACATTCTGGCCCAATCTATCGGAGGGCCGGCATGGAGAATCATATTTTTCTTCATACCCGGTATTACATCGCAAGCTCTTGCCACATCTATAAGAGTCGGCGTTGACTCATTTATCATCTCGACCGCCCGTTTATTTGCCTGCGCAATTTCGTCTTTCTTTAATTCCAGTTCGTCAAGAATTTTTGCGATGACTTCATCGCCGCCGGCGCGGGGCGTAAACTTCACATTCGTAACATCGGCGTTCTGGCGTTTTAATTCATCGTAAAACCAGCCGAGACCTAAATTTATTATTTTTTCATTATCAAACATCCCGCCTCCTTCGCTCTTTTCGTTATTTTTCCGCCCGCATATATGTTTTTCAGAAACTTCAAATGCTCGCTTAAAAACTCCCATGAATCAAGCGTAATCGCGTATTTAATTCTTTTTAACTCCCGCTCATAAAGTTTTTTAAGAAACGCCTCCCGAATTCCGGGCCACAGTTCCCTTTTTATGTTTCTAAAACTATTGTAATCATTGTAAGGGAAAGGCCAACGCATATTATAAACATCTAAAACCGTCCATTCTCTTGAAGCAAGCCCTTCCCAGTATTCTATGAGGTCCCTAAAATGTCCCCTCCAGTCAAACGCCCTCGCCCCGACGTCGTAAATCTCACACCTTTCAAGAACTGACGATACGGTCTGAGAAAGTTCAAATTCCGGCGTGAGGAGCGCATTCTTCTTAACAAGGTCGGTGCCCGGGATGCAGAGCGGATATTCGTCTTTCGATTCAACAAGAGAAAACCTGCCTTCAATGTAAAATATGGAGGCCTGAAATTTAGCGTTTCTTTTTTTAAAGATGTCAAAATATCTTTCAATTATTTTTTCGGTGTAAGGCGTTCCTATCGTAAAAAAAATAAAATTCTCAAGAGAAGAACCCGCCAGTTTAAGCAGGCAATCAAAACCGTTTTTGAGCGTCGTGCCGGTGGCAATAACATCGCCGGCGATGATTGTGTTTACGCCTTCCAGCGCGAATTTTCTGTACTGGTCCTGCTTTATCATCCACCTCTTGCCTTTCTGGAATCTCTGCGAAGTCATAAAAGAAGAATTCACTTTCTTGAATCCGAAACACTTATAAAGAAGCTCTACAAAACCGAAATTCAATCCGCCCCTCAAAAAGTGGAGAACGGTTATGCCCGAATCATCCATACCGCCGAAATGTTTTTTGCCGTAGGACGATTTGAAAAACGACTCAATGCCTTTTCTCAAAAAATAAATGTATTCAAATCCGTGTATTTCAGGAGCGTTTAGAATCCTCCTCGTGGCCGAAGAAGTTATAACAAATCTTTTAATTTTAGAGCGCGGCTCAATTTCATACACGGCCACATTTCCGGACGATGATATTTTTTTAAGGAAGTCCTTCATTTTTCAAACAAAATCTTCCTGCATGCTGAAACCGCCTGTGCGTTTGTCGGGAAGACCTCCACGCCGGATGCGGCGAGCGTCTTTTTCTGTTTTTCATAATTCTGAGGATCCTCGGCAGACCCCGTTATTGACGCGACGACAACAAGTTCGGGGTTGATTTTTTTTGCCGCCTCCACCGACGGAGCAAGCTCGCCGGCGGGGTCGCTGTGGCAGCCCCATCCCAGCGCGCAGTCAAGGAGAAGCACTCCGACTTCGCTCGCTTTGGCTTCCTCTTCTATTCTGGCTTTTCTTAATGTGAAATCCATCATAGGATGCGGATAGCCCCTCGTAAAATCGTCCTCTCCCATATCCACGAGACAGTGCTTCTCGCTCTTAAAAGGATTTTCCATTTTGAATTTTTTATTTATCGGTGTGTTAGAATAAATTTCACAGTCCTTCAAAAGATAAAGAGCTTCGTAGCAAAGAGTGCCGCCCGAATACAAACCGCGCAGGTATTTTCCTGGTTTCTTAACGGCTCTGAAATCGGTTTTCGGTATCGCCGCTCTATCATCAACACACCTGCATGATTTGAGAGCCGCTTCTTCAAGGGTGGAAGCGAAGAGAATCTTGTCAAAATCGGCGAGTTCCATCGTCAAAAAATTTATTACGTATTTTTTTGCGCTCTTTTTGGCTTTGGCAATTATCTCGTCCGCAACTTCCGCATCCGGCGGCTTTGATATGATTGTCACAATGTCCGTTTCAGAGTCATTTTCAAAATAATCCATCGCCGCCTTGAGCATTATCCCGCCGACCTGCGATTTGACATCCCTTCCTCCGACGCCAATCGCCTGCGAGACGCCGAAACCGAGTTTGTGTATTATCGTCGTCACTTCCTGAATGCCGGAACCCGAAGCGCCCACTATTCCGATTCTCCCTTTCCTTATAACATTGGCGAAACCCAGACCTTTGCCGTTTATTATAGCTGTGCCGCAATCGGGTCCCATAAAAAGAAGATTTTTCTTTGCCGCCTTATTTTTCAGAAATATTTCATCCTCAATTGATACGTTATCGCTGAAAACCATAACATTCTTGCCCGCATTTATCGCCCTTTCGGCTTCTCTTCTCACATATCTTCCCGGTATTGAAATGAGGACAAGAGAGTCCTCGTTTTTCAGGACTTCGTCAAAACTCACATCTGAAGAAGTTTTTCTTATGGCCGCTTTTTTACTGAGGACTTTTTTAAATTCATCCAGCATCTGCGAAGCGGCGCTTTCGCTTTCGGTCTTCACAGCAACCACAAGGTCGGCGGGCGTTGCGCCTCGTCCAGCGTCTTCAAGGATGCCCAGACTTTCAAGAAGTTCAAGATTCTGCGGCGTTGCCATAACCGCCGAAATATCCTTGCAGGAAAATTTATTTCTCACTTCGTTTGCTGCGTTCATAAGAACGACCGAATCGTTGTAACTTTCCTTGATAATAAAATTTTTAACCGCCATCACGCCTCCCTCCCCCTCTCTCAATCTCTTCCGCCTATGGCGGAAGAAACAGCAGGGGGTATTTTTCACTAAACCGCTTTCAATTTTCCCGAAGACCTTCCAATATTCCAAGGGCTGTCGCAACGCCGGATGTGGCGCCGAATTTCAAAATTGAAAGGTCTCCCGATTCAATAAATTTTATAACATTATCCGAGAATTTTCCGGCCATCGCGCTTTTAATAAAATGTCCGCTGAGCGGCGTTGTTCGCGAATAATCTATATTAAAATCCCTTTCTTTGCCGAGAAGCGCCCTGGCGGCGAGCAAACCGACAAGAATATCGTCTCCTGCGGGCGTCAAACCCGGGCCGAGACCGACAAGTTTGTTGTATGTTTTCTCCCGCAATATTTTTTCAAAATGGCCCGCGAAGTCACCGCAGGTTTCCTTCC
>Ga0210017_1002018_pt1 | contig 17562 bp, 13 predicted proteins | sample CryGeyCG2014_020_FD_183966 | JGI IMG/M metagenome (GOLD analysis project Ga0210017, IMG submission 183966) | Groundwater microbial communities from aquifer - Crystal Geyser CG08_land_8/20/14_0.20 (SPAdes) (version 2) | ecosystem: Environmental > Aquatic > Deep subsurface > Groundwater | place... | reverse complement strand
AATGAGGTTTAATTCAGCCCTTAGGTGGGCGTTGAATTAGAAAATAGCCTTTCTACCGGAACGTCTTCTTGAGAAAGAGCAAATTTGGTGGCTAATTTTTTATTTGCAGCTATTATCGGACAGCCCCCCGTCCCCCTTTTTTTCCCCTTTTTTCCTGTAATATCTGCATATTTATTGTCAATAATTATCTTATTTGTCTAGTTACGTTAAAGAATGTAAAGATTTTCCTTGACAAAAATAATTTTTGGTTTATATTGCATTTAGTACTTTTTTTGTCGTGGGTCAGTCCCCTTCGGGGACAGACCCTACTGGCAATGGTTGAGAGGCAAACTATGAATAGCGGATTAATGACTATTGAGGATTTAGCCGGTTACTTAAAAGTAACCCGGCGCACAATTTATGATTGGCTTAAACATAATAAGATTCCTGCGATAAAACTTGTTGGCCAGTGGCGCTTTCGAAAAGATAAAATCGATTCCTGGATGGAACAACATACACATGCATAAGTTAAATCCGAAATCCGATATACGAATTTATACTAATCATTCAACAGGGAGGATAATAGATGTATTTTAAAAAATTGGAACTGGTGGGGTTTAAATCTTTTTTCGATAAAACAACATTAAATTTTGAGCCCGGCATTACAGCAATAGTGGGCCCAAACGGCTGCGGAAAATGTTTGAGCGCTTCAAGCCTAGTTTGTCTATCAGACGGCTCGAGGGTAAAAATAAAAGATTTAGTAGATTTGGCAATAAAGAATGCAAGCAAAATAGAAAAGATCGAGGATGGCCTTGTAGCCTATTGTGATTTATCGCAGATTTCGGTTTTGTCTCTTAATCCCCAGAATTTAAAAATTGAGCCAAAGCCGATATATGCATTTATAAAACGTAGAGCCCCTAAATACCTTTTAGAAATTAAAACAAAATCTGGCAAAACTGTTGTTACAACCCATTATCATCCATTCTTTAGCATTAAGGACGGCCAGGTTGTCGATCTTAAAGCAGAGCAATTGAAAATTGGGGTAAGGATTGCAGTACCTCGTAGCCTTAAGTTGACTGGTGCATATTCAGAAAAAGGGCTTAGTGAAGGCTTATATGGGAATGGGTTGAAAAATGTAAAGCTTCTTATGAATCAATTAAATTTTAAAGGCAAGAAGTCCGTTAAACTGGAAGAGATAAAAAACCTTAATTATAAAACAAATTTAAATTTAGATTTGATTCCCGAAGTTAACCAGACTTTTAAGACACTTGTGAAACTTAGTGGGATTAAGGTTAAGAGGTTTAAAAAGATATCTCCCAAATTAGTAAGTTATTATGAAAACAGATGTTTACCCACGCGGCAAGGGCTACTCGAGGCTTTAAGTATTATTGCTGAACACAGCAGTCTTACGGGGTTAGCCAAAACCATTTACGACTACCTTAAATTATTAGCCAACTCGGATATTTATTGGGATGAAATAGTCAGTATAAAGAAAATATATTCGGAAAAATGGGTTTATGATTTATCAGTTTTAGATACCCATAATTTTATTGCCCAAGATATTATAGTCCACAATAGTAATATCTTCGACGCCATACGCTGGGTTTTAGGAGAACAGTCTATAAAGGCGCTGCGCGGTTCCCAGATGCAGGATGTAATTTTTAACGGCACTGATTCAAAAGAGCCTTTGAGTATGGCAGAAGTCAGCCTGGCTTTTGATAATAATAAGAGGTATTTTGCCGTTGACCAGAATGAAGTTGTGATTACCAGGCGCGTTTTCCGTTCAGGCGAAAGCGAATACCTTTTAAACAAAACCCTGGTCCGCCTTAAGGATATCCTGGACTTGCTTATGGGGACAGGCATAGGGGCAGAGAACTATTCCTTAGTTGAACAGGGTAAAGTCGACCTCGTTTTAAGCTCAAGGCCCGAAGATAGGCGTTTAATATTTGATGAAGCCGCAGGCATTACTAAATATAAAGCGCAGAAGAAAGAGGCGCTCAGGAAATTAGAAGAGACAGGACAGAACCTTTTAAGGGTTAATGACATTATTGCAGAAGTAAAACGCCAGATCGGTTCTTTAGAGCGGCAGGCGACAAGAGCGCGCAGGTACAAAGAGATTTTCGAAGAGTTAAAACAAAAAGAAATAAATTTAGCATTTTTAAAGAATTCCGAGTTAATGCTTGAAAAAACCCATATTATAAATCAATTAAATGAGCTCCAGGTAGCACAAGGCCGGCTTTTAAATATAATTCAGGAACACGAATCAAAAGTAAGCGCTCATCGTGCGGATTTAAAGGCCATGGAAGATAATATCCTGGCAATAAAAAACCAGATATTAAACCTTGATAATCTTATCTCGGCAAATGAAGAACGTATAAATTTTAATCAAGAAAAGACATCCGAGTTAGATGCAAATCAGAAATACCTGCAGGCACAAATTGAACAGACTAAAAATAGACTTACCCTTGATGAAGAGAAATTAACGAACCTGAAATCGGAGCACGATAATATAACGAAAAATATTGAGGCGAAGAAATCGTTGCTGAAAGTTAAAGAAATCCAGCTTAGTAACCTTAAGTCCTCGATTAAGGCTTCCTTAGAGAATATCGCAAAGACAAAAAGAAATATTTTAGAGTTAGTAACGAAACTTACCCAGGTTAAAAATCAGGTTGCCGACTTGAGCAGTAAACAGCAGATTTATTTAGCAAGAAAGAAGAGACTGGAAATTGAAAGGTTAAAGGTTGGTGAAGAAAAAGCTTTGTTTAAGAATAATTTAGATAATCTTACAATAGAGCTAAAAGGCCTGGAAAACGCATTCCAGGATTCCAACCTTAAAATAGCTAACATTAGAACAGAACAAGAGCGGGAGGGCCTGTCTTTAAACAACATAAATGCAGGTATTGATAATTTAGAGAAGGAAAAATTGACCTTGCAATCGCATAAGGAATTCCTAGAGAAACTAAAAACTAAATATGAAGACATCAGTGAGTCGATGAACGCAGTTGTGTATTTAGATAAGCCACCCCTTGATAAAGTAACGGGTTTGGTAATAAAGATAAAAGACGAGCCTGAAATTAACTCAAGGGATGATAAGCAGGCCCTTGAATCAGCAAGATTTAAATTGTCAGGCGAAGCAAAACCTATTGATTTAGATACACAAAAAATCAGCGAGAAGTTAGAAAGTATAGGAGAAAATTTAAACGCCTTAGAAAACACTAAAAAAGCCAGCCTTAGACGCATTGAAGAGCTGGCTAAAACTATACATAATCTCTTGGATGAGTCCCACAAGCAGGAAATAGCCTTGTCGAACAGAAGGGCCTCCTATAATACCATTTTAGGGCAATTTAATAAGATAAATGAGGAAGAGGAGGTCATAAACATAGAGTTAGCCGAGGTAGGTAGCGAGTTAACTACATTAGAAGAAAAAACAACTGGTTTTCAATCTCAACTGTCTGGCCTAGATAAAGAAGAGAAGGATAGCGAAGATTTAATTTTGCATGAACAGAATAACATTGATTTAGACAACAAAACCAGAGAGGAAGTTTTGGTTGTGATTACCCAGACAAAGACGGAACTGGAAGGCTTAGGTAAACGCCTTGACTCTGATCAGACGACGCTTGAGATTTTAGAGGGTGCTTACGAGCAGGACAAAGAAAGCCTCCTGAATCTTGAAAGACAGATGAAAGAAAATGATACTAAGCGGGAGGGTTCGGTTTTAGAGATTAAAAATTTAGAGGCTAAAATCGAGCAGGCGCATCTTGATATCGAAGCCCAAAATAAAAATTTAAAAGTTACAGAAGATAAATATAAAGAGATTTCAGAAGGCGTAGGCGATGCAATTGAGAATTTGGAATCGGATAGAAGGCAGCTGGATACCCTCAAGAACAAATTATATGAATTGCAAATGCAGAATAAAGACGTGGATTTTAAGATTACAAGCATAAAAGACAGAATTTTGCAAGCCTATAAGATAGATTTGGATATTTCTTGCGGCATCCCGCAGGAGACAGACAAAAATACACTTTCGCAAGATATCCAGAGATTAAATGAAAAGCTGAATGCCTGCGGCACAGTTAATCTGGTAGCTATCGAGGAATATGACGAATTAAAAAAGCGTTATGATTTCTTAACTCAGCAACAGAACGACCTCGTTTGTGCCAAAGAATCAGTGCATGAGGCAATATTAAAGATTAATCGGACAACCAAAAAAATGTTTTTAGAGACCTTTGAAAGAGTCAGCGAGGAATTCCGCAATTATTTCAAGTTATTATTTAACGGCGGGGATGCCCAGGTTTTCTTAATTGATGAGCAGGATCCTCTGGAATCGGGGATTGAAATTATCTGCCGGCCGCCAGGAAAAAAGTTACAGAATGTCCTCTTGTTATCAGGAGGAGAAAAATCGCTTTCGGCAATAGCATTAATATTCGCTATATTTAAAGTTAAGCCATCGCTTTTTTGCGTATTGGATGAAATAGATGCGGCATTAGATGAGGCCAATGTTGACAGGTTCAGCCGATTGCTTTCGGAATTTGCCAAGGATTCCCAATTTATTGTGATAACCCACAACAAAAAGACCATTGCTAATGCTGGCGTTATGTATGGGATTACCATGCAGGAATCAGGCGTATCTAAGATTGTGTCAGTTAAGTTTGCGGAAAAATAGGACAGTAAACCCCCTTAGAAATACCAAAGTTTTAACGGGGAAAAACAAGATTTCTAACGGGCTAAAGGATAAAGAACCGGATGCTGCTGTTGCCAAGGCCCTTTACCCCGTTAGAGACCATAGGTAGACAGCAGAAAGCTATGGTGTCTCTAACGGGGTTTAGTCGTATTTAAGGTCAGCATAACAGCAAGTATTGTTTTTTCCTTTCTGCTTTGCTTCGTAAAGCGCTTTATCGCAATGGGAGATTAAGTCGGAAGGAGAAAACCCGTCTTCGGGAAAGGAACTTAAGCCCATACTTACCGTCAATTTTTTATTAGGTAGGATTTCTTCATTGAGAAAGGAATATCTTTCGATATCCGTTCTCATTCGTTCTGCAATTAAAAATGCTTCTTTTCTTTGCGTCTCCGGCAATATAATAGTAAATTCCTCCCCCCCGTAGCGGCAGACATAATCCATTTTGCGAGATTGATTTTTAACTAAGGCTGCCAAAGCCTTTAATATTTTGTCTCCGGACTGATGGCCGAGCGAATCATTATAGACTTTAAAGTTATCGATATCTAACATAATAAGGCTTAAAGGTGTTTTAGTAATTTTGGCTTTTTCTAATTCCGCTTGTAATAGATATTGAAAATAACCGTGATTCCATAGCTCGGTGAGAGAATCAGAATGTGCCCGCGTAACTGTTTTTTCGTAAAGGTGCGAATTTTCTATAGCCAGGCCTGCCTGGTTTGCCAACATAATCAACATACTGATATCATCCTTGGTAATGGGTTCTCTGGTGATAAAATTATCCGCTAAAACTATCCCGTTTACTTTATCCTTTGCTTTTAAGGGAACCACTATCGCCTCATCGCTCTTTAATAATTGTATAATGGGGTCGTGGCTGTAGTTTTGTATAGTCTCTTTGGTTAAATGTAAAGGCATACCGTCTAATACCCCTAATGCGAGTAATCCTCCGTTTTGCTCTTTTAAGGGAATTTTTAAACGCCTTACTTGTTGATTAAAGCCGGATTCGAGCACCTCACCAGAAACTTTAAAGGCGTTGATTAGGTCATCCAAGTCCATCTGTTCTCGTTCCACGTGCGTCCAGATACGATTGGCTTCTTCGCCGGTTTCCGGGCCAATACCCATCTTACCTTCAATTAGGTTATCTTTCTCGTTTATCAGAAAGAGGAGTGCGCGATTAAAACCCAGCCCTATATGCGCCGTAACACCGGTCAAGATAATATATAAGATTTCATCTAATTTTAAGGTGGTGCGCATAGCATTGGAGATTTCGTAGAGGATAACCAGTTCTGTTTTAGTGCGTTCGAGCTCCTGTTTGATTTTAGTTATCTCATCCATAATGCTAAAACTTTAACATATTTTAGGCTGATTGTCAAGGCTGGGGAAAAGTAAGTGGGAAAAGGGGACGGTTCTATTTTTTTATTTTTTTAGCAGTAGCAGTATAGTCTTAGTTAAAAAATAGAACCGTCCCCTTTTCATATTGTCAAGGTAACTAAATATTTTTGTGAGATTTTATTCTTCTTTACGTCTATTAATAGTAGAAAGGAGGGATTTTTTGTTTGACAGATAGATATTGTTAAGTTATAATCAATCTCTAATTTATAAAAACGAAATGGAGGCGAATATGGTTATAGAAAAAAAATCACCGACTAAAGAAGTCTCTGGAGATATGTCTGACCGTCAAAAAGCATTGGAACTGGCACTTTCCCAGATAGAAAAACAGTTTGGAAAAGGCTCAATCATGAGGTTGGGCGGAAAAATAAAGGTTGATGTAGAAGCCATACCTACAGGCGCGCTTACCCTGGATTTGGCTTTAGGCGTTGGGGGCCTTCCGCGCGGCAGAGTTATCGAAGTTTTTGGCCCTGAGGCATCCGGTAAAACTACGCTTACTTTAAGCGTGATAAAAGAGATTCAGAAAAAAGGCGGGGTAGCTGCCTTTATTGATGCAGAGCACGCCTTTGACGCTACTTATGCTAAAATAATAGGGGTTAATTTAGATGGGCTTTTAATTTCCCAGCCGGACACCGGAGAACAGGCATTAGAGATTACCGAGACGCTGGTGCGCTCAAACGCCGTGGATTTGATTGTGATTGATTCCGTGGCCGCTCTTACTCCCCGCGCAGAAATAGAAGGTGAGATGGGAGATGCGCACATGGGTTTACAGGCGCGCTTAATGTCACAGGCGCTGCGCAAATTAACCGCAGCGATTAGCAAGTCACGTACCTGTGTTGTTTTTATTAATCAGCTAAGAGAAAAAATAGGGGTGTTTTTTGGTTCGCCGGAGACTACGACCGGCGGCCGGGCACTTAAATTTTATTCCTCAGTAAGGCTGGATTTAAGGAGGATCGCCTCAATAAAATCCGGTGATACCGTTATTGGCGGCAGGGTAAGGGCAAGGGTAGTAAAAAATAAGGTGGCACCGCCGTTTCGCGAGGCAGAATTTGAAATCTTGCACGATGAAGGTATTGCTAAGACGGCCAGTATTGTAGATGCAGCAGTGAATTTAGGTATTATCGAAAAGTCAGGAACTTGGCTTTCTTTTGGAAATGAGAAACTCGGTCAAGGAAGAGAAGCGGCCATAAAATTATTGAAAGAAAAACCTAAGTTGCAAGAAGACATCGAAAAAGAAATACGCAAGAAGATTTCCGTAGGTTAGTTTAAGTTAGCAAGGAGATAAGAGGTGGTTAAAATGAAGAGAAAAATAATATTCTTTAGCATAGCCTTGTTAGTCGGGTTGACTATTGGAGTTGTGCTTACGGTAAAATTGAATCTCATTTTGCCTGTGCACAGTCAAGAGGTAGCCGCTCCCTCTCTTGATGGGTTCAGGATGGAAGATGCGATAATCAATGTGGCTAATACCGCTGGCCGAGCCGTGGTATCTATAAGCACAGAGCATACGGAGAAAACCAAAGGCGGAAGGAGATTTTATTTTAGTTCTCCTTTTGGCGCATCGCCGTTTGGAGAAGAGGATTCTTTCCATAGATTTTTTGAGGACTTTTTCGGCGAGTTACCCGAAAGAGAATACAAACAGAGGGGCCTGGGTTCAGGAGTAATCATTGATTCCCGCGGTTATATTTTAACCAACCAGCATGTTATTGATGAAGCGGACAAGATAACCGTGACTTTATCCGACGGCAGAGATTTTAAAGGCGTAATCAAAGGCCAAGACCCGCGTTCAGACATAGCGATTATTCAAATAAACGTAAGTAATTTGCCAGTGGCATCCTTAGGTGATTCTGATAACCTGAAGATTGGGCAGTGGGTTGTAGCTATTGGCAATCCCTTTGCTTTTGCCATGCAGAATCCAGAGCCCACTGTAACTGCGGGCGTCATCAGCGCATTGCATCGTTCTCTGGGCAGGACACTTGGCCGGGGCAGGGATTATAATGACCTTATCCAGACAGACGCTGCTATAAATCCGGGTAATTCTGGCGGGCCGTTGGTTAATCTTAAAGGCGAAGTTGTAGGTATTAATGTGGCGATATTCAGTACTAGCGGCGGTTATCAAGGTATAGGTTTTGCCATACCCATCAATAACGCTAAAAAAATTATTGCCAAGCTCATTGAAGGCAAAAAGATAACCTATGGTTGGTTTGGTGTAACAGTACAGGATTTAACTAATGAATTAGCAAAATATTTTGGCTCGCCTGATAAAAACGGCGCATTGGTAGTCAACGTCTTGGAAAGCAGCCCGGCGCAGAAAGCAGGTATAAAAGAAAGTGATATCATTAAACAACTTGATAATAAAGCTATTAACAATGTGCGGGAATTATTAAATGCAGTAGGAATTACTGAAGTTGGACGTAAGGTAAAGGTAATGGTTTTACGCGAAAAAAAAGATATGACCTTAGAGGTTGAGGTTGGTCAAAGGCCGGAAAATTTAGAAGAGATTTCCACTACTAAGCCATCCTATAGCAAATGGCGCGGATTAGAGGTTGCGGAATTAACCCCTGAAATTGCTCAGCGCCTTGGCATTGAAGAAAAAAAAGGAGTAGTGGTAGTTGATGTTGAACCGGATTCTCCAGCAGATGAGGCAGGTATAATTGCCCCAGATGTAATCCTGGAGATAAATAAACAAGCTGTAAAAAATATTTCTGATTACCAGAAGATAACCAAGGCATTAAAAGGAGATGCCTTGGTTAAGCTTTCTCGGGGATACGCCTTAATAAAAGAGGGTGAATAGTAATTAAAAAGAATATAGATTTGTTACAGAAGGCAAAGAATTATGCCTTCCTGCTTCTTAAATTTAGACTGCGTAGCGAAAGAGAGATTCGCCAGCGCCTGGAAAAGAAAAAATTTAATCCAGAAATAATAGAAGAGGCACTCGTTTTTTTAAAAGAAAAGAAATTTATCGACGATAATTATTTTGCCAAGGCCTGGATTGAATCGCGTATAAAAAAACCCCTGGGGATAAGAAGGTTAAAGACGGAATTAAGGATAAAAGGCATTGATAAGGCAATTATAGATACAAAAATAAATGAAACGAAAAAGAGTTACTTTGAAGAGGATGTAGTTAGAGAAATTGCCGCAGATAGGCTTAATAAATTAAAGGACATCGACCCTCAAAAAGCAAAGAGACGCGTTTACGCATATCTTTTACGTCGCGGTTTCTCTCCCGAAGTGGTTATTGATGTCATCAGCCAACTTAAAATGTAATCTTTATAATTAGGTTACCAAAGGCTACAAATGTCACTAGATGTTACCAGGGGTTACATAAAATTCTATAAGCAATCTTTGTAACCTCCGTAACTTTTGTAACTTTAACAATGATGCAGGCAGATATATTAAGGGAAAAATTCTTAGATTTTTTTAAAGCCAAAAAGCACAAAATTGTAGATAGCGATTCGCTTGTCCCCAAAGATGATCCTACTGTATTGTTTACGCCCGCAGGGATGAATCAATTCAAAAGGCAATTCTTGGGCCATCTATCTGGTTTTGCCCGCGCAGCCACAGCCCAACGTTGTCTGCGCACCGACGACTTAGATAAAGTAGGCAAGACCCCCGGGCATCATACGTTTTTTGAAATGCTGGGGAATTTTTCTTTTGGAGATTACTTCAAAGAAGAAGCAATTACTTTTGCCTGGGAATTTCTGACAGATGAACTTAAGATTGCCAAAGAACGGCTTTGGGTTTCTATATATAAAGATGATGATGCTGCATATAAAATATGGAAGGATAAAATAAGGGTTCCTGAAAATAAGATTATAAAATTAGGCGATAAAGAAAACTTCTGGCCCTCTGAGGCTAAAGTTAAGGGCCCTAATGGGCCGTGCGGGCCGTGTTCTGAGATATTTTTTGACCAGGGCGGTATTGTTGCCGGCTGCGGAAGGCCTGATTGTGACCCTTCCTGTAACTGCGGTAGGTTTGTGGAAGTCTGGAATTTGGTATTCACGCAATTTAACCGCAAGGAAGGCGGGGTACTGGAGCCGCTTCCCCAGAAGAACATTGATACGGGAATGGGCCTTGAACGGCTGGCTGCGGTAATGCAGGGTGCGCCGAATAATTTCCAGACCGACTTGTTTCAGCCAATAATAAAGGAAATAAAACAGGGACTCTCCTCAAAGGTGGCTGTCCCTAAAGAGGAATTAATTTGCGCAGTAGCCGATCACATTAGAGCCGTTGTTTTTGCAATATACGACGGAGTTTTGCCTTCTAATGAGGGTTCTGGTTATGTGGTAAGGAAATTAATCCGCAAAAGCACATATAATCTCCTGTCGCTGGGGATGCATAAACCATTTCTATATAAATTGGTACCGATAGTATCGGAAATTATGAAAACTCCCTATCCGGAACTGAAAAACCGTAGAGAAAATATAGCCGAAATTGTTTTAGCAGAAGAAAAAAATTTTATTACTATTTTAAATTCGAGCGATACATTATTTTCTAAAATTCCTTTATCGGACGACGTTGAGAAAGTAGGCGAAGTCGTCTTTCAATTGTCAGATACATATGGAATGCCTGTAGAAGAAACAGAGGCCTGGTTAGAGAAACAAGGTTTTAAGAATTTACCAGCGGTAGTTACTGTTGTGCATAAAAAATTAGAGCAACAGAAAACCCGCTCAAAATTACAAAGCAGTATGAAGGGCGATGTCTTTGATATCAAAGAACTACATTTAGCAGGTAGCAAGACTAATTTTTCAGGTTACACAAAATACGAGGCTAAAGCAAAGATTATAAAAATTATCAAAGACAATGCCCTGGTTAAAAAAGTAAGCAAAGGCGATGAAGCGAAAATAATCCTGGACAAGACCGTGTTTTATCCGGAATCAGGAGGTCAGGTCGGCGATACGGGTGAATTTATAAACCCCGTTAGAAAGATTTCTTCTACGATAGCGGGGCTTTCTAACGGGGTAAAAGGAAAGAATATTTTCAAGGTTTTAGACACACAGAAATTTGATAAGGTAATTGTGCATAAAGGCATAGTCAAAGATGGTAGTTTTAAGAGCGGCGATGAATTAAAGTCTTGCGTTGATATTGAGCGCAGATTATCCATAGCCAGAAATCATACTGCTACACATCTTTTACAGGCAGCCTTAAGAAAAGTTTTGGGCGCTCATGTGCAGCAACGGGGTTCTTTGGTTCGTTTTGATAGATTGCGTTTTGACTTTACGCACTTCAAAGATATCTCCCAAGACGAACTGGATAGAATAGAAGAGATAGTTAATAGCTGCATAATAAATAACGATATTCTTAAAACCAAAATGACGACTCTTTCAGAAGCTAAAAAACAAGGGGCATTGGCATTTTTCGGAGAAAAATATGAAATGAAAGTACGCATGGTCTCAATCGGAGATTTTTCCAAAGAACTGTGCGGTGGAACGCATCTGGATTCTACGGGGCAAATTGGTATTTTTAAAATAGTTCAGGAAGGCTCTGTGGCAAGGGGGTTGAGAAGAATAGAGGCAATAACTGGAGGCTATGCCTATAAAATGATAAAGGAAGAAGAGAGGGTTATGGGTGAGATTTCTTCTCTTTTAAATGTTCCGCTTCAGAAGATAACGCAGGAGTTGCAAAAGAAATTGAGCCGAATAAAAGAATTAGAAAAACAATTAAGTTCCCATAGGATCGATATCCTTAAAGCTTCGCTAGGTAGTTATATTAAAGAAGGCGAAATTATAAACGGTATTAATGTTATTACTCGTTATATTGAAGGTTTGGATATAGATACATTAAGAAAGGCTGTGGATTTAATTAAAGAACGGGAGAAAAATGTTGTTATTGCTTTAGGAACAAGTACCCCGGCAGGCCAGGCTTTGTTGGTTACAGGCACAAGTTTAACTGCTGACGTTATATCTATCGATGCTTCTCAGTTAGTTAAAGAAGCGGCGTCAGAGATTGGTGGTAGCGGCGGCGGAAGGAAAGATTTTGCTCAAGCAGGAGGAGACAAACCAGAAAATTTCCCACAGGCCTTTAATAAAGTCAAAGAGATTATTAGGAACTTAAAATGAAGATTATACGCTCAACCAGCAAAAAGTTAGAAAAGATTTATAATCGCGGATTCATTAAATCAAGGCGCGTTGAAGAGAAGGTAAGGCAAATTATTGAAGATGTGCGCCTCTTTGGCGATGAGGCCCTCATAAAGTATACCCGGAAATTTGACGGTGTTAAATTATTACCAAGGCAAATTAAGGTATCTGAAATAGAAATCAGCGGTGCCTATCAAAATATAAGCCCTAATTTTGTATCAAGCCTGAAGATTATTATTGAAAATATAAATCGGTTTTATCGTAAGACCATAAAAAAATCCTGGAGGATGAAGGATAGCGACGGCGTTATTTTAGGCGAGAATTATACGCCTTTAGACAAAGTGGGCATATATATACCTGCAGGGACAGCGCCTCTGGTTTCTACTGTTTATATGACGGTGCTTCCCGCAAAAATGGCGCAAGTTAAGAAAATAATTTTGATTAGTCCGCCTGATAAACAAGGGCTTATAAATCCTCACATTCTGGTAGTAGCGGATCTTCTTAAGGTAGATGAAATTTATCGCCTTGGAGGCGCCCAGGGTATTGCCGCATTAGCCTATGGAACTAAAACTATTCCTCGCGTAGATAAAATAATTGGACCAGGCAATATTTATGTAAGTGAAGCAAAAAGACAGGTCTTTGGTTTAGTAGATATTGATATGATTGCTGGACCAACCGAGCTGGTTATTATTGCCAATCGCTACAGCGACCCTAAATTTATTATTGCTGATTTTAAAGCGCAGACAGAACATGCTGGAGGGTTGGCTATACTCATAACCAATTCTAAGAGTAAAGCTTTAGAGGTTAAGTCGCAATGCCAGGATACCCCCGGTTTTATTATCCTGACTAAGAATCTCCAACAGGCGGTTGATATTACCAACAAAATTGCTCCCGAACATCTGGAAATCTTAGTTAGGAATCCCCAAAGGCTAATAAAAGGAATAAAAAATGCAGGGGCGATATTCTTAGGCCCTTATAGTCCTGCTGCAGTAGGAGATTATGTAGCAGGCCCCAGTCATGTTTTGCCAACCGGCGGCACTGCAAGATTTTTTTCAGGGCTGTCATTATTTGATTTTATGAAAAGCAGTCACATTATTGGTTATTCACGCAAGGCCTTAGAAAAAATAAAGGGGCCTTTAGAAAAGATTGCTGGCATCGAGGGTTTAGATAAACATTTAGAGTCGGTAAAAGTAAGGTTTTAAATAAAGTAGGTAGTATGTATGAGGTAGGGATTAGGTAGGGAGAAAAGTGAGAAAAGTAATAATAAAAAGAAAAACAAAAGAAACTGATATTACAGTAAAATTAAATGTTGACGGTGAAGGTAAAGCAAAGATAAATACCGGCATCGGTATTCTGGATCATATGTTAGAATTATTTGCTTTTCATGGATTATTCGACTTGGATATTATGGCAAAAGGAGATCTAAAAATAGATATCCACCACACCAATGAAGATATTGGGATTGTATTAGGCGAGGCTTTCAAAAAAGCATTAGGAGATAAAAAGGGTATCAGAAGATTTGGTTCTGCTTCAGTGCCGATGGAAGATACTGTGGCTAATGTGGTTGTAGATATAAGCGGCAGAGGGTTCCTAAAATTTTGTAACCTAGAAGGCAAGGAGTCAGGGAGTATGATCGCTAGCGGGGGTGAAGAAGGGTACGGGTTAGGCGATGCAACTCATTTCTTTGATGCCTTTGCGAAAAACTTAGGAATGAATTTAAATATTAAAGTATCTTTGCCGAGCCACGATTTACATACAACTTTAGAGCCTGTCTTTAAGGCTTTAGGCATAGCCTTAGATCAAGCCACTCAAATCGACCCGCGTAGAAAAGGTATACCTTCTACGAAGGGTATTATTGACTAAATTACTAGTTACTTGCTAGTTTACTAGTTATTAAATAGAATGATTGCCATAATTGACTACGGTATGGGTAATATTCATAGTGTGCAAAAGGCGCTTGAGTCTATGGGTGCAAAGACTATAGTGACTAATAAGCCTGTTGACATCAAAACTTGTGACAAAGCAGTTTTGCCAGGGGTGGGAGCTTTTGATGATGCTATACAAGAGTTAAAAAGACAGAATTTAATTTCGGCATTAACCGAACACATAAAGGCTAAGAAAATATTTTTAGGAATCTGTTTAGGTATGCAGCTTTTATTTGAAGAAAGCGAAGAAGCCAGAGTAGCAAAAGGCTTTGGCGTACTAAAAGGGATAGTCAAGAAATTTGAAAATAAAGATAATCTTAAGGTGCCGCATATGGGCTGGAATCAATTGAAACTAAAAAATAGCGCCTGCCCTTTATTAAAAGACATAACTGATAATTCTTACGTATATTTTTGTCACTCTTATTATCCAAAGCCTTCAGATGAACGTATTGTTGCTGCCACCACTGATTACGGTATTGATTTTACATCTGTTCTCTGGCAAGATAATATATACGGCGTACAGTTTCATCCGGAAAAAAGCCAAGAAGTAGGACTTAAGATATTAAGAAATTTTGTAAGTTTATAGGGACTGTCCCCGCCATGTTTTAGGGTCAGTCCCCTTCGGGGACAGACCCTTCTATGCTAAGGGGACTGTCCCTAAACATAAAAAATGTTAATTATTCCAGCTATAGATATAAAAGACGGTTGTGTCGTAAGGTTTGTCCAGGGGAGGCTGGATAAGAAGATATATTCACGTGACCCTGTGAAGACTGCAAAGCACTGGGTAAAACAGGGCGCAAAACTAATACATGTAGTTGACTTGGACGGCGCGTTTAGCGGCAATCCCAAAAATTTAGCTTTGGCTAAACAGATTGCAAAAGCCGTGGATGTACCTATACAATTTGGTGGAGGAATAAGAAATATAGGAATGATAGAAACATTATTGGATTTTGGTATTCGGCGTATTATCCTCGGGACAAAGGCAGCGCAAGACAGGGATTTCCTAAAAAAAGCCTTCAAAAAATTTAAAGATAAAATTATCGTGAGCATAGATACCAAAGCCGGCCGCGTACTAACAAAAGGCTGGCAAAGCAGTTATAGAAATACAGATATATTAAAGTTTGCCCATAGCCTAAAAAACATAGGATTTAAAAAAGTGATTTATACCGATGTATTAAAGGACGGAACGCTGAAAGGCCCGAATATAAAAGGCGTAAAGAACTTACTAAAAGAAACGGGTTTAAACGTTATTGCTTCAGGCGGTATTTCGTCTTTGAGCGATATACGCAGGCTTAAATTATTAGAAAAGAAAGGGCTGGAAGGCGTAATAATAGGTAAGGCTATATACGAAGGTCGTTTTACACTAACTGAAGCCTTAAGATTATCTTAAAGTTTTTTATGTAAGCAGTCCGTTGATGAAAACCCTGTACGAAAGCAGGTTTACCCCGTTAGAAAGGATTTTTCTAACGGGACATGTCCTTTCTAACGGGGTTTACTTTAGCCGAAGCCTTAAAATTATCTTAAATAGGGCTTCACAAAATTCGTGAAGCCCTTGAGACTAATTTCGTGAAGGGCTGTATCTTAAAAGAAAGGAGGAGTATATGTCAAGGAAGGCGATTGCATTTCTCATTTTGTTTGTTTTCCTGATTTCTCTATCGGGATGTGCCACTGCTCGCAAACAAAAAGAATTAGAGGTCCAGGGATTAAAAAATCAAATATCAGTATTGGAAGCGCAAATTCAGGCCAAAGACGAAGAGATCAGTAGTTTGCGAGAAAATTTAGCTAAAGCTCCGGAACAGAAAACAGAATTAACAAAAGTGGTAAGCAAAAAGAAGGTAATTGGAGAGGTAAAATCACGTCCCAGCGTAAAACAGGTTCAGATTGCTTTGCAAAAGGCCGGTTATTATACTGGTGTTATCGATGGCCGAAAAGGTAAACAAACCCGGGATGCAATAAAAGCGTTTCAAAAAGAGAATAATTTAAAGGCAGATGGGAAAGTTGGTAAGAGAACCTGGGATTTGCTTAAAAAATATTTATATAAGAAAATCAAATAGTTTTGTTTTGTTCGTTAGTTTCGTTATGCCCGTTATGCTCGTTAACGGACTAAACGTACTAAACGTACTAAACGGACAATGTTAACTAAACGCATTATCCCCTGTTTAGATATTAAAGAAGACCGCGTAGTAAAAGGGGTAAAATTCTTAGGCCTAAGAGACGCGGGTGATCCAGTAGAAGTAGCCAGGATTTACGGCCGCCAGCAAGCTGACGAACTTGTATTTTTAGATATTACTGCCAGTTTTGAAAATAGAAAGACTCTAATTAACTTGGTCGAAGAGATAGCAAAAAATATATTTATGCCATTTACTGTAGGCGGAGGAATCAGAGACCTTGGTGATATAAGGGACCTATTAAATGCAGGCGCAGACAAGGTATCCATAAATACGACAGCCGTAAAGTTTCCTGATTTAATCAAGGACGCTTCGGGAAAATTTGGCAGTCAGTGTATTGTAGTGGCTATAGACGCCAAATTAGTTGATAGTTCAGAGTTCATAGTTCATAGTGAAAAACTACGAACTACGAACTACGAACTACGAACTAAAAAATGGCAGGTTTATATTAATGGAGGCAGAACTCCTACAGATTTAGATGCGTTAGAGTGGGCAAAGAAAGTAGCAGATTTAGGTGCCGGTGAAATTCTTTTGACAAGTATGGATTATGATGGTACAAAAGATGGTTATGATTTGCCCTTAACAAAGGCTATTGTTGAAGCAGTAAATATTCCGGTTATTGCTTCGGGCGGTGCGGGAAAATTAGGGCATTTTTATGACGTTTTAACTAAAGCCGGAGCTGATGCGTGTCTGGCAGCTTCAATCTTTCATTATCAGGAATATACAGTTAGAGAAGTAAAAGAATACTTGGCAGAAAAAGGAGTAGCAATTCGATTATGAACCCCGCACCTTCTTTAAATATTCAGTTTTTATCTTTTGCAAGAAGAGACGGGAGAAGGAAAAACATAGTAGAAGAATGAGAATAAAGAGAAGGTGCGGGGTGAAAAAATTCAATATTAAGGATTTAAAATTTGACGCCTTAGGCCTTATCCCGGCGATAATACAGGATTATAGGACGGCTGAGGTTTTAATGCTCGGCTTTATGAATGCAATTTCATTGAGGAGAACCTTAAAATTAGGCAAGACCTGTTTTTGGTCGCGGAAAAGATTAGAGTATTGGATTAAAGGAAAAACCTCAGGAAATTACCAATTTGTAAAATCTATTTTCTACGATTGCGATATGGACGCACTTCTTATAAAAGTGCGGCAAGTAGGCGTTGCCTGCCATACAGGCAATCGGAGTTGCTTCTACAGGAAAATAAAATAAATTTAGTAACTCGTAATCCGTAACTAATACAAACGAAATAAATAAATTTACATATTGTATTGCACAGATTAGCACAGATGAGAAGCCAGCTACCTGTCGGCAGACAGGCAAGATTAGCACAGATAGATTTTATCTGTGCCCATCTGTT
>Ga0210017_1002017_pt1 | contig 17567 bp, 17 predicted proteins | sample CryGeyCG2014_020_FD_183966 | JGI IMG/M metagenome (GOLD analysis project Ga0210017, IMG submission 183966) | Groundwater microbial communities from aquifer - Crystal Geyser CG08_land_8/20/14_0.20 (SPAdes) (version 2) | ecosystem: Environmental > Aquatic > Deep subsurface > Groundwater | place... | reverse complement strand
GCACCTCCAGAAGATATTATCGAGATTGCTGGGGCGGCGACGCCCCACCACCCAATGAATTAATTAAGTGGTTCTACTGTGGTTGATGATTTTGGTAGCGTTTGAAAACGGGGATGACACGCGGCTCGCCAGCTCGCCTCACTGCAGGCCGAATAATTTATAATTTAAGTTGACAATTAATGTTAATTACTGTAAACTTATTTTGTTGTGAAAAAGGAACAAAGATTTTATAACATTACTGAGTTAGCGAAAAAGTTGGGTCTTACGCGGCAGACAATTTATCAGTGGATAGGGAAGGGGTGGGTGAAGCCGAAGAAGGATTATCGAGATTATCCGGTGTTTACTGAGGATGATGTTAAGAAAATTATTAAATGGAAAACAACAATAAAATGAAAACATCTATTTATATTCGTGTTTCCACCGAAGACCAAGTTCGCGAGGGGTATTCTCTCGAAGTCCAGCGAGAATACCTTACTAATTTTACCAAGCAGCAAGGTTGTGAGGTGTTTGAGGTTTATGCGGATGAAGGCATAAGTGCTGGCACAACCGATCGCCCTGCCTTACAAAAGCTGCTCAAAGATGCAAAACAGAAAAAGTTTGATTTAGTCCTTGTTTACAAGATCGACCGCTTTAGTCGTAGATTAAAAGATCTTCTTGTGTTGGTTGATAAGTTAGAGTCTTGCGGGGTAGGGTTTAAATTCGCGACCGAGCCTTTCGATACCACAACCTCGGCCGGCAAGTTAATGTTTCAGCAACTAGGCAGCTTTGCCGAGTTTGAGAGAAATCGCCACTCTGAGCGAGTGACTCCGGGTATGCTAAAAAGTGTTCAGAATGGCAACTGGCAGGGCTCAAGATATATCCCTTTTGGGTATTCTTATACCAGAGGAACTAAGACCCTTGAGCTAAATAAAAAAGAGGCCAAGGTTGTTAAGCTAATCTTTAGAAAATACTTGGGTGGCAATAGTATTAAAGAGATCGCCGACTATCTAAACAAAAGCAAACATAAAACCAGGGTAGGTAGGTATTTCTATGCCAAATTTATTAGAGACATTCTTAGAAATCGTGTCTATATTGGCCAGCTTGTTTGGAATAAATATCGCTACGATAAAACCCAGAAAACAGGCAAGGGGTATAAGCACGTTAAGAATGATCCTTCAAAGGTGACAATAGCAGAGGGTAGGCATGTTCCCATTATCTTAAAAGAAGATTTTGACAAGGTTCAAGCGATTATGGATTCGAGAAAGACCCCTTTCCGCAAATCAAAGCGAGGAGTTTTTACTTTTAGCAGATTGATGTATTGTGAAAGCTGCAATCATCGCTTTTATGGTGTGACAAATGTTTCCAACCATAAAACAGGCGAGCTTGACCGCTGGTACAGATGTTCAGGCCGGCAGTTCCATTATGTTAAATGTAATGCGCCAGGATTAAAAGAGAGTGTAATTGAAAACGTAATCCTGGCCGCGATTAATAATATGCTTGAAAGTGACAAGCTCCGCGATAACCGATGGTTACGACTGACTGCACTCAAAAAAGAGCAAGAACCAAACCTTTTTAATGCTGACCCTGCCAGCATTAAAAAGGGACTAAAAATCAATCAGGATATGCAAATCAAGTTAACTGATTTACACCTAAAGAATTTGATCTCACAGGAAACTTTTAAGCAAAAAAATGAGAGCTTACGAAGTGAAGAAGAGGAGTTAAGGACCAAAATAGCTGGCATTGAATTATCCTTAGAAGACAAGGAAAAATCAGAGATGTATTTGGACAAGGTAAAAGATTTTCTGGCCTCTTATGATAGCGAAAAGAAAGAGCTAGATGTGGCAACGAAAAAACAAATTATGGGGCTGCTTTTTAAAAAAATTATAATAATGAACGGGCGAAACGCGCGAACGCGCGCGCGCGTTTCGCCCATCTTTTTCGAGCCATTTGGAAAAATCCAGACAAAGACAACATTTTTGTTGTCAGAAAGGGAAAAATGCGCCGATATTTCATTAAAACTTACGGCTGTCAGATGAATGTCGCAGATTCGGAAGCGTTGACTAAGGTGCTTGAATCTGCCGGCTATCAGGCAGCTGACAATGAAAAGCAGGCCGATATTTTGCTGGTTAACACCTGCGTGGTGCGGCAAAACGCGGAAGATAAGGCTGCCTGGTACATTACTTCGGCCAAAGGGCTAAAAGCCGAAAAACCTAACTTAAAAATCATTCTCTGTGGTTGCTTGGCTGCTGAACCCGGGCGCGACATCAAAAAACAATTTCCGCATGTGGACGCATTTATCCCGCCTAACCAGCCGGAGAGGTTGGTGGAGTTCTTGCGTTTACAGCCCTCACCCCCAACCCCTCTCCCTGAGGGAGAGGGGCGCAAGCGAGAGGCTAGTCAACAAACAGAAAACAGGGGTGAGGGCATCGGCATTACCAAATACATCACCATAATGCATGGTTGCGACAACTTTTGCTCCTACTGCATTGTCCCGTATGTTCGCGGTCGGGAGTATTCGCGGCCCATGGACGAGGTGCTTTCCGAGATTAAAACGCTGGTAGAGCAGGGGATAACTAACATCACCCTCCTTGGCCAAAACGTCAATTCATACAAATACGGCCTGGCTAATTTGCTTAGAGAAATTGAAAACTTGTTCCCCTTTTCCCTCGCCCGCGGTCAGCGGGAGAGGGGGTTAGGGGGTGAGGGTTTAATTAGCTTCTTGACCAGCCACCCCCGCGACATGTCTGACGAAATAATTAAGGCAGTAGCAGAACTGCCGTATGTTGCCAAAGACTTTGTCATGCCGCTCCAGTCAGGCGATAACGAGATCCTCAAAAAAATGAACCGCGGGTACAACCTCGAACATTACCTGGGCAGGGTAAAAAAAATTCGTTCAACCATACCGCAAGCGCGCATTTCTACTGATATTATTGTCGGTTTTCCGGGTGAAACAGAAGAGCAGTTTGAGAACACGTTAAGGGCAATCGAAAAGATCAAATTCAATGACGTCCACATGTTCGCTTATTCTGCCCGACCAGCAGTGACCGCGGCCAAACTACCGGACCCGCTGCCGGAAACCGTTAAGCAGGCGCGTTTGCAGAAACTAATTCAAGTTGTCAGGGAAAACCTGCTTTGTTATAATGCGGGGTAAGCAAGTAATGGAGGAAATAATTAATGGCTAATTCAGAACTGCGAGTTTTTTACGGCGACGCCCACAATGACTTAGGGGAAAAAATCATTAAACAGCTTGGCCTTGATGCCGGGAAGATCAAGATTTCCCGCTTTGCCGGCGGTGAAATCTATGTCCGTTTACTAGAAAATATCCGCGGGGACGACTGTGTCATTATCCAGACCTGTTCCGCTAATGTTAATGACGACCTGATGGAGCTTTTTATTGTGATTGACGCGATGAGGCGGGCTTCGGCCCAGTCAATCACCGCCGTGATCCCGCATTTTGGTTACGCGCGGCAAGACAGAAAAGCTGCCTCCCGTGAGCCGATCTCGGCCAGGCTGGTTGCCAATTTACTCGAAACCGCCGGGGCAGACAGGGTCGTTACCGTTGACCTTCATTCAGACCAGATCCAGGGGTTCTTTAATATTCCGGTTGATACCCTGACCTCACTCCCGCTCTTTGCCGATTACCTTAAGCGCAAAAACTTAAAAGATATGGTTGTCGTGGCTCCAGATACCGGCCGGGCCAAGGTGGCCAAAAAATTAGCCGACAGGCTTGGGGCTGACTTGGCTATTCTTCACAAGGTCCGCGCCGAGCATCATAAATCAGCCGTCACCCATGTGGTTGGTGACGTTACTGGCAAGACGGTGATTATTACCGATGATATGATTGATACTGCCGGGACCATTACTTCCGGGGTAGAGGCGCTTAAAAAAGTCGGGTGCAATCCTGATATCTATATTGTGGCGACTCACGGCTTATTGTCCGGCCCGGCTGTTGAGCGGATGATTGCCGCCAAGTTTAAAGAGGTGGTGGTAACTGACACTTTTCCTATTCCAAAAGATAAGCAGTTCCCAGGGCTTAAAATTATCTCCGCAGCCGAGCTTTTGGGCGAGGCGGTGCGCCGCAACTTTGAGCACAAGTCAATCTCATCTTTATTTGATTAAATGAAAAAAGTATATGTCGGCATAATCGGCTTTGGCAATATTGGCTCGGCAGTAGCTGAATTCATTAAGAAGAACCACCAGGTTATCGCTGCCAATACCGGCCTTGATCTTGAGCTTAAAAAAGTCTGCGATACCCGCCAGCTTAAGATTGCCTATCCCTTAACCCATCAATATACGGACATTATTAATGACCCGGAAATTGCGGTGGTGGTTGAGGCGATTGGCGGCACAGTCCCGGCTAAAAAGATTATCCTGGCTGCCTTAAATCAGAAAAAACACGTAGTGACCCCCAATAAAGAGGTGGTGGCCAAGCATATGAAGGAGCTTTTGGCCGCGGCCGCTAAAAACAAGGTTCAGCTTTTGTTTGAGGCTTCGGTTGGCGGCGGGATCCCGATTATCCAGCCGATTAAAGAGAGTTTGGCTGGCAATAATATCTCGCAGATTTATGGGATTGTTAATGGGACAACTAATTATATTCTTTTTAAAATGAGCTCTGAAAAGATGGAGTTTGCCAGTGCTTTAAAGCAGGCCCAAGATAAAGGCTATGCCGAGCCAAACCCTAAGGCTGATATTGAAGGCTATGACGCGGCATACAAGGCAGCGATTTTGGCTTCAGTTGCTTTTAAGGCCGAGGTCAATTGGCAGGCGGTTTACAGGGAGGGGATTACTGGTATTACCCAGGAAGATATCCAGTATGCCAAAGATATCGGCTATGTTGTAAAACTGTTGGCCATTGCTCAAAAAGTTGATGAGAAAATTGATATCAGGGTCCATCCCGCGCTTCTCCCAGCTAACCATGCTTTAGCTACGGTGGCTGATAACTATAACGCTATATATGTAAAGGGGACACCGGTGGGGCCCTTGATGTTTTATGGGCAAGGGGCGGGCGGCGGACCGACTGCCTCGGCGATAATTTCAGATATTATTGCCTCGGCAAATTCGAAATTCGAAATTCGAAATTCGACATTAAAGAAAGCTAAAGTAAGAAACATTAACGAGGTTAAGGGCAAGTTTTACATTCGGCTCGAGGTGCCGGACAGGGTGGGGGTTCTAGCTGGTATATCCAAGGTCTTTGCCCAGAAAAAGGTGAGCATTGCCGCGGTTTTGCAAAAAGAGAGCAACGGCCAATTTGTTACCCTAATCATTTTAACTGACAAAGTAGTTGAGAAAAACTTAAGGGCTGCTTTGGCTACCATGAAAAAACTATCCGTGGTCCACAAGATAGGCAGTGTGATCCGGTTGATTGCCTAAAGTAATTGCATTTGGTTTTGTCGGTTGTTATAATAAAAAAGTTTTTGATTAAAGGTCGGCATTAATAAGCAAAGTTGCTTGTTAATTGATAATTGATTTTATTTTGAAGGAGTTTTTAGATTCATGAAAAGTATTTTTGTAGGTAACCTAGCTTGGTCTGTCACTGATGAAGACTTAAAAGCCAAGTTTTCCGAATTCGGCAATGTCTTGTCAGCCAGAGTTGTGACTGACAAGTTTTCCGGCAGGTCCCGGGGTTTTGGTTTTGTTGACATGGATGACGCTGATGCTGCTAAAGCTATCGTGGCCACGACTGACCAGGAATGGAACGGTCGCAAACTGACGGTTAACGAAGCTAAGCCAAAGACGTCAAGAGACGGGGCTTAAGTTATTTCGTAGTTTTGATATAAAAGCGCCTGGATTATCCTTCTGGGCGCTTTTTTCATGGTATAATAAATTTTGGAGGTGTTGAAAATGACAGTAACAGTTGAACATACGGAATATAAGGGCCGACCGATGTTGACCTTAAAATCAGGGGACGAGGATAAGTTCCCGTTTTCTTTTGGCTTGACCAAAGCCAAGAAAATTTTGGAAGCGATTGAAGAAATAAAAAAATTTGTCGCTGATAACGATAAATAATTATTGCTGACAAGATCAAAGCCATGGACAATATACTGATGCTGGGAGTTGGCGCTGCTGCATTAACAACAGCGGCTTTTCTGCCGCAGGTAATCAAGGCCCATCAGTCAAAGCGGACAGAAGATCTATCTTTGTTGATGCTGGTCTTATTTGCTGCGGGTTTGCTGCTTTGGATTTGCTATGGCTTGATGATCTCTTCTTTGCCGGTAATTGTGGCTAATGTTATTACGGTTAGTCTTACCTTATATTTGCTCTACTTAAAGCTAAAGCATGGTTGAAACTAAAAAATTCCTTTCTAAATCCAGGTTTATGGACGGCTTAAGCTGTCTCAAGTTCCTCTGGTATCAAGTCAACCGCAAAAAAGAGATCCCGCCTTTCTCTGCCGAATTGGTGGAGATTATGAAACAGGGGAGCGTGGTTGGGGAGGAGGCGCACCAGTTATTCCCTGGTGGTATCAAGGTTGAACGGGATTGGCAGGCAGAAATAACCCATGAGCGCTCGATGAAAGCGGCTAGGGAGCGCAAGATTTTGTTTGAGGCTGGTTTTGTCAGCGGCCAAACTTACGCTATCTCTGATATTTTAGTGCCGGTCGGAGAAAAGTCCTGGCAGCTGATCGAGGTTAAAAGCAGCACCAGCGTTAAGCATGAGCATTACGATGATGTGGCCTTCCAAAAAATGGTTTTAGAAGGGGCCGGGCTTGATATTTGCCAGTGTTATGTCCTCTATTTAAATCGTGATTATGAGCGCGTTGGCCAGCTGGAAGTTGATAAGCTGTTTAAAAAAGATGAGATCACGGCCGAGGTGATCGAGCTGCAGTCTGAGGTTAAAGCGCAGGCAGAGAAGATGCTGGTTGTTATGGCAGGGAGCGAGCCAGAGGTTAAGATTGGCCCGCGTTGCAAAAATTGCCCATTATATGAAAAATGCTGGGCCTTTATGCCCGAGGATAATATTTTTTTGATCCGTGGCAATAAAAAGATGGCTTTTGATTTGATGCGCCAAGGGGTGCTTGATTTTGCGAGTATCCCTAATAATTTTGAGTTGACCCCTGAACAATTAATCCAGGTCAGTGCCCATCAGACGGGCGAGCCTTATCTTAATAAGCCGGAGCTGACTAATTTTTTAGCTAAGCTAACGTATCCGCTTTATTTTCTTGATTTTGAAACTATAGCGAGCGCTATCCCATTATATGATTACACGCGGCCCTATGAGGATATCCCTGTCCAGTTCTCGCTCCATGTTCAAAAATCTGCCAAAGCAAAACTTGAGCACTACTCTTTTTTAGCGAGTGGCGATCAAGATCCCAGGCCGCAGGTTTTAAGCCGGCTAAAAGAGCTGCTTGGCGAGAGCGGTTCAATTATTGCATTTTTTGCTGATTATGAAAAAAAGTGCCTCCGTTTTAGCGTGCGTAACTGTCCAGAGTATAACCATTGGTTTGTTTGCCTTAAAAAGCGTTTTATTGACCTTTTGGTCCCCTTTAAAAACCTGTGGTATTATCATCCCAAGCAAAAAGGCTCGGCATCATTGAAAGACATTTTACCGGCCATGACAAAGCTGTCATATGACAACATGGAAATCGGCGCCGGAGGACTCGCCCGCTTTGAGTATATGCGGGTTGTCTTTGGCAGCAGTGATGACAAAAAAGATAAAGATAAGGTTTTTAGCGCTCTTGAAAAATACTGCGAATTAGATACGCTGGCTATGGTTAAGATTGTTGAGGCGCTGAAAAAACTGGTAGGGTCTGGTTAATTGTATTCCACCCAGATCCCTGCTTGTCTCTGGTTTGTTTCTCGCGATCGTCACGATGGGATTTTGTTTGTTGACGCGCGCAAGATGGGGGAGATGGTCACGCGCAGGAATAGGGAGCTAACAGAAGCTGATTTAAAGCAGTCTTTTAAAGAAAGCCGCAAGCTCAAAAGGAGATATCTGCCAATTTGAGCAAGCTTGGCTATTAGGCTACTACTTGACAAATCCTTAGTTTATGGTATATTATATGCACTATTAGTTTGATGTAGTCATGCTAATAGTGTAAAGTATATAACATTGTGGAGGCGATTTTATGGAGAAAGGCGGGATTTCAAGGCATAATCGGGAATTGCTAGGTATTTTGAATCGGGCAGCAAAAGGGCCGTTTGACTTGCCTTATGTTGCTAATAGTTTAAACGTTTCAATAGAAAAAGCTAAAAATATAGTTACTTATTGGGTTGAGCGTGGCTGGCTTACAAGAGTAAAAAGAGGCCTTTATAGCACTGTTTCGTTAAGCGCTGCGCATCCAGAGTCACAGAAAGAAGATTCTTGGATTGTTGCCGCAACAGTTTTTAATCCCTGTTATCTTGGCGGGTGGAGCGCCGGGGAATATTGGGGGCTTACCGAGCAAATATTTAATGATGTCGTTGTTTTTACCTCCAGAAGATTCAATAGAAAAGAGAAAGAAATACAGGGAACAAGTTATATTATCAAAACAATAAGCAAAAATAAATTTTTTGGGCTGAAGCCTGTCTGGCGGGGACAAGTAAAGGTTTTAGTCTCTGACCTTGAACGTACTATTATTGATCTGCTTGATGATCCTGCTTTGGGTGGCGGGATTAGGCATATTGCTCAAATGATAAATGAATATTTTTCTAGAGAAGATAAAAACACAAGTAATCTTATTGATTATATTAAAAAGCATGGTAACCGAGCTATTTATAAGCGCTTGGGGTATTTGATAGAGATTTTAAATATAGCGGCTCCCGACATCTTAAAACAATGCAGTCAAAACAAAAGTGCCGGATATTCAAAATTAGATACTACGCTATCGGATAAGGGAAAACATCTGCGCCGTTGGAATCTAACAATAAACGTTGACTTAAAAGGCGCAGTATAAGTGATTGGGCGCGAAGACTTAAGAAATCAGGCCGCAGAGTTGGGTATCAGCGAACATGTTGCGGAAAAAAATTATGTTATTGGTTGGGTCTTATGGGGGATTGGACAGGATAAGGATATTGGTCGCAAGTGGATATTTAAGGGTGGAACCTGCCTAAAAAAGTGTTATTTGGAAACCTATCGTTTTTCAGAAGATTTAGACTTTACTGTTATTCAAGATGGTCCAATTAGTCCGGATGAAATTCAGCCAGTTTTAAAACGTATTCTCGACCGAGTTTACGATGAATCGGGCATTAATTTTTCTCTGCGCGAGCCGCTGGTAAAAAAACAAGATTTTCCCTTTTATGCCGAAGGTAGAATTTATTATCAAGGACCAAGACAAACTCCCTCGCCGGCAAGCTTAAAGATTGATCTGCTCTCTTCTGAAAAAATTGCACATGTGCCTGTCCGCAATGGCATAGCTCATGGATTTTCTGACGATTTACCTAAGGCGGCTAAGGTTATGTGCTATTCTCTTGAAGAAGTTTTTGCCGAGAAAATAAGGGCGATGGGCGAGCGGGGGAGGCCGCGCGATTTTTACGACATTGTTTTTCTTTTTCGGGAAAAATTTTGCAAAGAAAAGGCCAATCTTGTCAAAGCGCTGTTGCTGGCTAAATGTGAGACAAAAAAATTGCCGGTTACAACCTTGGCGGCAATTGAAACGTCCCCAAATCTTGATGAGCTTAAAAGCGAGTGGGCAAATATGCTCGCTCACCAATTGCCCGCCCTGTCGCCTTTTGAGGCTTATTGGGATGAACCGCCTAATTTTTTTGCCTGGCTTGAAGGCAGGTATGAGGCGCCAAGCCTTGAGCCCCTTAAAACTGCTCCGGGGGATACCTGGATCTCTCATCCGGTTGGACAGACCTTAGAATTAATTAAACGTAAGCCAATCGAAGCCCTGCGTTTCGCGGTTGTGAATCATCTTTGTGTGGAGATGAAATATCGCAAAAAATGTGCCCAGCTAAAGAATTATGTGATAAGGCCATATTCATTGCGACGAAGCAGTGAAGGTAATATTATACTTTTTGCCATGAAAATTAATGAGGCAAAAATAAAACGTTTTAGAATTGATTGGATTGAAAGTATTCAGTTAACAAATAATCCATTTAGGCCAATTCATCCGATCGAGTTCCCTGAACTGGGCACAATCTATGCGCCGCAGATTTTAAAAAAGAGAGCGTAGTAATTCATGAATACATTTAAATCCATTGCCGATCAAATCTTAAGAGAATCAGGAAAGCCGCTGTATAGTAAAGAAATAACGCAGATTGCGCTAAAGAGAGGCTGGTTAAAGACCGCGGGCAAAACCCCAGAGGCAACTATGAATGCCCAGCTGGTGGTTGATATTAACTCCAGGAAAGAAAAATCCCGTTTTGTTAAAACAGCCCCTTCAACCTTTGGCCTCAATCCAGAATACAAAGAAGATGCAAAAAAAGAAGGAAAAAAGTTGGATAAAGAATATAAAATATCTAAAGCTGTTTCATCAAAACAAAAAGGTGATATTGCCGAAGCAAGAATAGCTGAACTAATAACGCTTTATGGCGATACTTGTCTCTCCTGTTATAAGCCAATATCTGACGATGAGGGGATTGACATTATAGTTAAAGAAAAAGGCTCACTGAAAACTTTGTACATACAGGTTAAAAGTCGTTTTGGCGGTAATCCCGATGAAATATTCACGGCAACGGTAAAAGCCGCTTCGGTTGTTGACCATTATTCAATGGCTGTTGTCTTTTGTTATTTTGATACTGAAGAAGGAGATTTGTGGGATTATCTCTGGTTTGTTCCTGCTCCTGACTTTGTTAAAATGGCTAACCAATTACAGGGAGGGAAAATGCTTGGCTTTGTTGCCGGTCGCAAAAAGAAAGAATCTAATAAATGGGATCAGTTTTTAATCGACAAAAGAGATTTAGCTAATTCAATAATTGAGCAATTGAAGAGGATATAATGACTAAAGCGGAAAAACAAATAACCCTTGTCCAGGTCAGAACCATTATGGCCGATGATTTTAAGAATTTTTCAAAGATTTTAGGCAATGTCTTTTGCAGCAAGTGCGGGGTGACTTTGTTCACGGCTTACCGGATTTTTCTCCATTCCAGCGGAGATATTATTTTGCGGGGAGTTTGCTCTAAATGTGGCAAGAAGGTGGTGAGGGTGATGGAGACAGGAGAAAATCAGGCGGCGGCCAAGAGGGCGGAAAAGATTTTTAATAGCAAAAAATCAGATGGTCATAAAAAAGCAATGACGGCATTGGAGATGGCCAAGCGTAAGCTTGAAAAGGAAATGGGCTTTCCTGGCGGTGCAAAGGAGCTTGATGCTGCATAGGAGATTATTTGGGAGGCCAGAGAGTCACAGGATCCAGCAGAAAGAATAAGACTGGCGCATGAGGCGCTCTCAATCTCTCTTGATTGCGCCGATGCCTATGTCATGCTTGCCCAGGAAGACGCGAAGACCTATAATGTACTTGGGAAATCGGCGAGCATGACGAGGCTATTAAACAATATTACGACATGCTGGTTTTAAATCCAACCGATAACCTGGGAGTACGTTACATGTTGTCTGGTTATTTGGCCGAAATAAAAAAATATGACGAGCTGGAAAAACTGCTGACAAAATATCCTGATGATTTTGGCTTGCATTGGGTATATGCTTACCCGCTTCTAAAATTTGTTAAAGAAGGCGATACCCCAAAATCAAAAAAGCTGCTCCTTGAGGCCATTGAGCGCAACAAATTTGTTGTTGATTATCTGATTGGCAAAAAGAAAATGCCCAAATATGTTCCCGATAGTTACGCTGTTGATAGCGATGACGAGGCTGTTTGTTATGTTGCTGATTTTAAAAAGGCCTGGGAGAATATTGCTGGGGCAATTGATTGGATAAAGAGGGCAAATGACCCAAACAATCGCTTGACTCCAGAATAAATAGTCGGGTATAATGTTCGCATGATAAATTCTCTGACAAAAAGGCAAAAAGACCTTTTAACTGTTATTTACGATTATATTAAAGATTCCGGCTACCCTCCTACTTTTGAGGAAATGCGCGCGTTACTAGGCGTTTCATCCAACCAATCAGTTATTGACCACCTGGAAAAATTAGTCGAAGGGAAATTTTTAAAGCGCAACGAAGCTGGCGCGCGCAAAATAGCTATTTTGCCTTTTGGTTACAAAGCCTTGGGCAAGCCGCCACTCGTGGCTTTTCTTGGCGCGACAAGCGCTGGAGCCCCCCTTGAAACGGTTGAGATTGAGGGGGAATGGAAATCTCTTTCAGAGGATGTTGAAAAACTAAACGAAGATGTTTTTCTTTTAAAAATTTCCGGCGATTCAATGATTAACGCGGGGATTGATGACGGCGATGTTGTTTTGGTCCAGAGTGTTAAAGAGTTTTATAATGGAGATGTTGTGCTGGCGCAAATTGGCAGTGAGTCAACGGTTAAACGTTTTATTACCCAGGATAAGCCGCCTTACCTTTATCTGAAGCCGGAGAACCCAAAATATAAAAACATCTTATTTACGGATGATGTTGAGCTTAAGGGGAAAGTGATTTCTGTTTTAAAAAATGGTTATTGGAAGGGAGTGAAGTAAATGCCGACTAAAAAGCTGAATAAGACACATGAGATATTGGATAAAATCTTTGGCGATCCGTCCGTTATTTATGGTCTGAAAGAATTTGATAAGATTGAATTTAAAGAAGTTTTAGAAATAACTGAAGAAGAAAAAAATAAATTTTATGTTAAAGATATAAAATCGGGCAGTCCGCGCCTGGTTTATGACGAAACAAAACAAAGGGCGAAACCGGAAGAGATCGTGCGCCAGCTTTGGCTTTATAAATTACGGACGGTTTATAAATATCCGCTTGATCGGATTGAGATTGAAAAGAGTATCCATTTTGGCCGGGAGGTTAACAAAAAATCTGCTGATATTATTGTATATAAAAAAGACAAGGTTACTCCTTTGATTATTATTGAAGTAAAAAGTCCAACCGAGCGTAAGGGGATCGAACAATTAAAAAGTTACTTAAATTCTGAAGGGGCGGAGATTGGTTTATGGTCCAATGGTGTTAAGAGAATTATTTTATATCGGCCATATCCTAAGGAGTTTAGCGATACGTTGCCGGATCTGCCGCTGGCGGATCAAACCATTGATGATTTACTTGACGCAAAAAAGACACTTTTTGAATACACAGACCCCAAGGCCGATTTAAAAGAGATTATTAATTCAATGGAAGAGCTGGTTTTGGCCAATGCCGGGGTTGATGTTTTTAGTGAAGTATTTAAATTAATCTATGCCAAACTATTTGATGAAAACGAGGCCAGGATAAGCCGGGCGGACCATGAAATATTCTTTCGCAAGTATAAAGACGCGTCAAAAACTTATCAGGTTATCAATGATCTTTTTAAAAAATCGATGGAAAAGTGGCCGGGAACATTTTTTGAACAAGATAACATCAAACTTTCCCCGGAGCACCTTTCGATCGTGGTTGGTGAGCTTGAAAAAGCCCGGCTTTTTGGCTCTGATCTTTCAATTGTTGATGAAGCCTTTGAATATTTAATCCCAGAGGTTGCCAAGGGTAAAAAAGGACAATATTTTACTCCGCGTCACGTTATTGCTATGGCGGTTAAGATGCTTAATCCAAAGAAAAAAGAGAATGTTATTGATCCCGCGGCTGGTTCGGGCGGTTTTTTGATTAGCACCATGAACTGGGTTAAAGAAAGAGAGTTAAACAATTCTCAAGAAGCGGTTAAAGAATATGCTGGTGAGCATTTGTGGGGGATTGATTTTGCGGAGGAGATATCCAAGGTTTCGAGAGCCTTGATGCTGGTGGCGGGAGATGGCCGCACGCATATGTTCAAATTGAATAGTTTAGATCCGAGGGAGTGGCAGGGGGAGGATCAAGAATTGCTGCATGCCAGGGCTGAACTTCAGAAGCACCTGCTTGATTTAGGCAATTTTACTGATAATGCGGATAATAAGCAGAGTTTTCATTATTTTGATTTTGATGTGGTTTTGACCAATCCGCCTTTTGCCGGGGAGATCCAGGACAAAGGCCTTTTGCGGCAGTATTTCTTTGGTAAGAAGAAGGGGAAGATTGTCAGCAAGGCAGAGCGGCACATTTTATTTATTGAAAGGACGCTGAACATGCTGCGGCCGGGTGGTAGGATGGCGATTGTTTTGCCCCAGGGTGTTTTAAACAATACTAATATGGAATATATCAGGGAGTGGTTATTTGAGAAAGCGCGGATTTTGGCGGTGGTGGGGTTGCATGGCAATACCTTTAAGCCACACACCGGGACCAAGACCAGTGTTTTATTTTTGCAGAAGTGGGGAGGGGAAGCTGGCAAGCCCTTGAAAGATTATTCCATTTTTATGGCAGTTTCTAAAAGAGGGGGCAAGGACAATTCCGGGGATTATGTTTTCAAAAAAGATAAGAACGGCACTGTGGCGCATGATAGGAATGGCAAGAAATTACTCGATCACGACCTTGACGATATCGCGGATAAATTTATAGAGTTTGCGAGGAAAGAGAAGTTGGGGGTTTAGGGTGGAATTATGCATTGGATAACTCAATGGCAGGCAATAGCTGCAAGAATTGGTGGGTTTATTAAATCAAGTGAACTGTATTTTTGTTCCATTCAAAGTGGTAACAATTATTATGGCACAGATAAAAAAGTCATGCTTCCTGAATCCAAAGCTGTTTTTGAGTGTATAAGAGCCTTTTCTGATAATTTTCAAGGTGTTTTACCAGTGCCAGTAAAAACCCATTGTGACAATTTTATTGCTAAGTTTAAGGATCAATTTGATGTTAATCTTGAGCAGGTATCACGTAACCAGTACTTAGCTCTCACTAAAGCGCGGGTGGTGGCTCTGTGTTCACTAAAGAGTGAAGTCGACTATCTTTTATCTGATACCCAGCAACAAATTCGTAGCACTGTTGAGCGATCTTTTTTACATTTGCAACGATGCCTTGTGGCGGATCTTGATTATAAGAATAAGTGGGGAAAAGCCTTTGAAAATGGTGAAATCAATTGTGAAAAACTCGGTGCTGTACATTTGTTATGGCATGGAATTTGGGCTTTTAAGGTGAATGCTTCTGGCGGTAGAACAGATTTGGTTTTAGGAAATGATATTGTTAATCCAATGGAAGAAATTCAACGAAGTTCATTAGGGTTGGTGTTAACCGAATGGAAATTAGCAAAAAACAACGATGTGAAAGTAAAATTTGATGAGGGAAAAAAACAAGCTCAAAGCTATTCTTCGGGAATACTTGCCGGAATCGAACTAAACGTTACAAGATATATTATTGTTGTGACCGAAAAAGAGCCCCAGCTTATAAATGATGAAATTATAAATGATATTACTTATCGTTTCATTAATATTGCCGTTGATCTCGATGTTCCTTCTAAATCATCAAGGCAAAAAAAAGAGGCTGAATGACCGCCTACTCAATTATCAAAAAATCAGAGCTTGAAGGTGCCACAAGGCTGGATGCGGAGTATTATCAGCCGGAGTATTTGGAAATAGCCGCGAAACTCAAAGATGCTCAGCATAAATTATTGGGAGATATCTCTGAAAGTCTTGTGAGTTTTGGTGCATATGCGCTTACAAATTTTATCGAATGGAAAGAATCAGGTGTTCCTTTTATAGTCGCGGAGAATATAAAAGAAGGATTTGTTGATTATGAGAGTGCGCGGTACATTGATGATAAAACCGATGAAATATTAAAGAAATCCAGGGTAAAGGAAAATCAAGTTTTACTTGCGATGTCTGGTTCTGTTGGGAATGCTGCTGTTGCTTGTGAGATTCCAATAAAATTAAATTCGAATCAAGATATTGTAAAAATTACCCTCAATAAGGGGATTTCTCCATTTTACGTGGCTGTTTTCCTTAACTCGAGATATGGTCGAATGCAGGTATTAAGGTTGCCAGTAGGAAGCGTGCAGCAACATATTTTTCTTTGGCAAACAAAGTCCCTTTTAATTCCAATTTTCCCGAACAAGGTAACTTCTGCAATAGAAAAAATATTTAAAACTGGACTAAATGAACAAAAAAAATCAAAACTCCTCTACTCCCAAGCCGAAACCCTGCTTTTAGAAGAATTAGGCTTGAAAGACTTTGAGGCTAAAGAGGACTTATCGTGCGTAGTTAATTTGTCTGATGTAAAAGAGGCTGGCAGGATTGATGCGGAGTTTTGGCAGCCGAAATATGAAAGACTGCTTGAAAAGATTAAGAATTACGGAGGGGAAAAATTGTTTGATGTGGTTGAAAATGTGGCAGCGAAATTTGATCCTTCCTCAAAACCAGACACGGCCTTTAAATATGTTGAACTATCTAATATTAATTCGTCTATTGGCGTTATTGATGGCTTTTCTGATGTTTTAGGTAAAGAAGCCCCGAGTCGAGCAAAGAGAATTTTAAAAGAGGGAGATGTTATTGTTTCTAGCGTTGAAGGTTCTCTTGGGAAAGTTGCGTTAGTTCATAGTGAGCAAGATGATTTTTTGGCGTCAACCGGTTTTTTTCAGTTTAGAGCAAAAGATATCTTGCCGGAAGTATTGTTGATTTTGGCAAAAAGCCCGATTATGCAAATGCAATTGGAAAAACAAACTGCTGGCACTATACTCACGGCAGTACCAAAAAATGCAGTTGAAAATGTCTTTATTCCCATCCTCCCCAAACCCACCCAGCAAAAAATCGCGGATTTGGTGAGAAGATCGCATGAGGCCAGGAAAAGGGCAAAAGAGTTGCTTGAAGAAGCAAAAAGAAAAGTGGAGGAGATGATTGAGAAAGTTAAAGATTGATACCAAGGCTGTCCTTTCCCCGCTCTCCGGCGTCTCCGACCTCTCTTTTCGGCTGATCTGCCGTGAGCAAGGCGCTAAACTCTGTTTTTTTGAAATGGCCGACGCTAATATGCTGACCCATGCTGCCAGCAAAAACCGCGATATTTTTAAAACTACACCAGAAGACCAGCCAATCGCCGCCCAAATTTTGGGCGCTGATCCTGATGTAACGTTGGCTGCCGCGGAAAAACTTTTAGAATTGACCAAGCCACAATTTCTTGATATCAACGCGGCTTGCCCGGCCAAAAAAGTGGTCAAAAAAAAGGCCGGAGCGCATTTAATCCGCGAGCCCAAGGTTTTAGAGGCGATAATTAAAAAATTAACTGACAATCTCTCCCTCCCAATTACAGTTAAACTACGCATCGGCTATAACACTTATAACGAAGAAGCGATCAGGGAAATAGCTATGAGGTGTGAGGGTGAGGGGGTTGCAGCTCTATTTGTTCATGGACGCACCTGGAAACACGCTTATTGTGGCGAGGTCACTTATGAAGGGATCAAAGCCATAAAAGAAGCTGTAAAAATCCCGGTTTACGGTTCTGGAAGTGTCTTTTCGCCGGAACTGGCCAAGAAAATGCTTGATGAAACTGGTTGTGATGGGGTGGTGGTGGCGCGTGGGGCAATGGGGAACCCTTGGATATTCAAGAGGATAGAAGAATATTTAAAATCTGGTCAGCTCTTGCCAGAGCCGACACCAAAAGAGCGGATGGCGATGTGCAAGCGCCATCTTTCATATATGGAAAAGTATAAAGAGTCAAGGCTCACCAACAAAATCGGCTGGATGCGCAGGATTGCGATTTATTATATCAAGTCCTTGCACAATGCCACTTCTTTTCGTCACCAAGTCACC
>Ga0210017_1002016_pt1 | contig 17582 bp, 26 predicted proteins | sample CryGeyCG2014_020_FD_183966 | JGI IMG/M metagenome (GOLD analysis project Ga0210017, IMG submission 183966) | Groundwater microbial communities from aquifer - Crystal Geyser CG08_land_8/20/14_0.20 (SPAdes) (version 2) | ecosystem: Environmental > Aquatic > Deep subsurface > Groundwater | place... | reverse complement strand
CCACATTGCGGACCTTATTGTCAGCGGCAAAAAAGCGTAAGTCCCGTAGTAATCAGTGATCAGTGATCAGTAATCAGTGATCAGTGATCAGTAATCAGTGATCAGTAATCAGTGATCAGTAATCAGTGATCAGTGATCAGTAATCAGTGATCAGAGAATTTAATGTTCTTGTTTTGAATTTTGGAAATTGGAATTTGTTCAAGATTCAAGATCCATGATTCAAGATCCATGATTCAAGATCCATGATTCAAGATCCATGATTCAAGATCCATGATTCAAGATCCATGATTCAAGATCCATGATTCAAGATCCATGATTTGAAAAGAAGCCCGTGGTATTCTGGCATTAGGTATAAAACATTTATTAAGTCGAAAATTCTTTACAGGGTTGCATTACACAAGCTATTGACTTTATCAGAACATTCCTTTAGAATAGATAGCACGTATTTTGGGAAATAATATTCAAAAAATAAAATAAAAACATGGCTACAGGCATATTTCGAAGAACAAAACCGCACTTGAACGTCGGTACTATTGGTCATGTTGACCACGGAAAAACAACTTTAACGTCTGCCATCACGAAAGTGCTGGCTATGAAAGGTCTTGCGAAGGCAAAAGAGTATGCGGAAATCGATAGCGCCCCTGAAGAAAAGGCGCGCGGTCTTACGATTAATATTCATCATTCAGAATACGAGACAGATAAGCGCCATTATGCGCATATTGACTGTCCCGGGCACGCGGACTTTATTAAAAACATGATTACCGGCGCTGCGCAGATGGACGGCGCGATTTTGGTTGTATCAGCTGTTGACGGCCCCATGCCGCAAACGCGAGAACATATTCTTCTTGCCCACCAGGTCGGCGTTCCCGCAATAATAGTGTTTTTGAACAAAGTGGATGCGGTAAGCGATCCGGAACTTATTGATTTGGTTGAAACCGAAATCAGGGAACTTTTGAAAAAATACAATTTTCCCGGAGATGAAATCCCGGTGATTCGTGGTTCTGCGTTGAAAGCGGCCGAAGCAAAAGATTTGAACGACCCTGCTGTTGAGCCGATTCTGAAATTGGTTGAAGCTATGGATTCGTATATTCCCGAACCTGTACGCGCAACCGACTTGCCGTTCTTGATGCCGATTGAAGATATTTTCTCAATTGAAGGCCGCGGAACCGTGGTGACCGGCCGTATTGAACGCGGCGTGGTAAAGCTTAACGAAGAAGTTGAGTTGGTTGGCATCAAACCAACAGTTAAAACAGTCGTTACCGGCATTGAAATGTTTAATAAGTCGTTGGATGAAGGACGTGCAGGAGATAATGCAGGCGCGCTACTCCGCGGAACCAAAAAAGAAGATGTACAGCGCGGTCAAGTAATCGCAAAGCCCGGTTCGGTGACTCCGCACAGCGAATTTGAAGCTGAAGCGTATATTTTGAAAAAAGAAGAAGGCGGACGCTGGTCGCAGTTTATGACAGGGTATAAGCCCCAATTCTATATCAGGACAACAGATGTCACCGGTGAAGTCGTGCTGCCTGCAGACCGCGAAATGGTCATGCCGGGTGATACGGCGAAATTTACCGTCAAGCTTATTTATCCGGTTGCGCTTGAAGAAAAACAGCGCTTTGCGTTTCGCGAAGGGGGCAGGACCATAGGAGCAGGCGTAGTGACCAAGATTGTGAAGTAATACAAAAATCAAAGCTTCATGGCGCACGCAGCAGATCCTCAACAAAAGATACGGGTTAAAATCAAATCATATGATCACAAGATTATTGATAATTCGTGTCGTTTGATTATTGAAACAGCCGTGCTGCATGGAGCGGAAATCGCAGGACCAATTCCTCTTCCGACTGAGATGCATAAATATACAGTGAACCGTTCAACTTTTGTGCATAAAGATGCGCGGGAGCAGTTTGAGATGCGCGTGCACAAGCGAATCATTGATATTTTACATCCTTCTCAAAAGACCATTGAGGCGTTGATGAATTTGACGCTTCCAGCAGGAACTGATATTGAAGTGAAGATGGTTTCGTAGGAATAGGTGGTTTTGGACAAGTGGTTGACCCAGCACCACTTTTGCAACGCAAAAGTGGTGCTGGGTTGACGAAGCGGGCATTCGTATGTTATGCTTGAAAGGCGCCGCGAAAAGGCGCTTTTCAATTGGCGTACCAAAGTACGGTCTTCACCCCAGTACCAGTCCCATCAAGCGGGACAGTACGGGGTTTCAGCTCTTGAAATCCCGAATGATACGATGCCGCGGACACCACAAATGGATATCCTCCGCGGTGTCTCATGGGCCTATTGAGCTTCAAAAACCAAAGATATCACATCATACATAAACAAGAAGTATGAAATATATGATTGGGAAAAAATTAGGCATGATGCAGATCTTTGATGCACAAAAAAACACCGTGAAAGCAGTGACGCTTTTAGATGTCCAACCCGTGACGGTGGTGCAGATTAAGACACAGGAAAAAGACGGCTATACGGGCGTGCAGGTTGGATATGGCTTAAAAAAACATCAAACCAAACCATTACAGGGCCGCACAAAGGACCTTGGGTCATTTGCGGGGCTAAAAGAATTTTCTCTTACACCTGCCGATATGAATGCGTATACTCGCGGAGCAAAAATCTGCGTTGATATTTTTAAACCCGGAGACCGTGTTGCAATTTCAGGGTTTACTAAAGGACGCGGATTTGCCGGAGCAGTGAAGCGTCATGGATTTCACGGTGGCCCGAAAACGCATGGCCAAAAACACAGCTTGCGCCGCGTGGGGTCCATTGGCGCATCGTATCCGCAGCGCGTATTGAAAAACACGCGTATGGCAGGGCATATGGGAAACGAGCGCGTGACAATCAGAAATTTGATTGTTGCCCAGGTGAATCCCGAAACGAATATATTGGCCGTGTATGGAGCAACGCCTGGCTATAATGGCGCATGGCTCGAGATTAAAAATACAAACGTATGACAATTCCCGTATACGACCATACTGGCAAATCCGTAAAAGAATTGAATGTTTCCAAGTCAGTTTTTGATGTTTCAATGAATACGGATTTGGTGCATCAAGTCGCGCGCATTTTAGGATTGCGTACGCGCAAGGTGATTGCGCATGTGAAAGACCGCAGCGAGGTGCGCGGCGGAGGTAAAAAACCGTGGAAACAAAAAGGAACAGGGCGTGCGCGCCACGGGTCCATCCGGTCGCCATTATGGAAAGGGGGCGGGGTTACGCACGGGCCCTCGAATGACCGCAATTTTTGTCTGGATGTGAATAAGAAAATGAAAAATATAGCCTTGCGTATGGTGCTTTCTTCTCGTGTTCGCGAAAATCATTTTTTGGTTTTGAATCAGCCGCCGTTGTTTAACGGATATAAAACTAAGGATGCATCAGCATTTTTTACTTCATTTTTGAAAGCATTGGATGTGAAAGGCAAAGCGCTTTTTGTGCATACTTTTGATGATGCGAAAAACGCCCGCGCGATTCGAAATTTGAAATCCGTACAGTGGATTCCCTCAAACAATCTTGGGTTATTGGATGTTTTGACGTATCCCATTATCATTTGCGTCGAGCAGGATGTTCGCGAAATTGAATCTCTGTTTGGACCGAAAGCAAAGCAGTTTGCCAAATAAGCAGAAACATAATATTGCCATTTATGAAATTATTTCAATCATCAACAGCCGCAGACGGAAACGCCAAGCCAGCACAGAAGTTGCAGGAAAAACATACTGTTTTTAAATATATTCATCCAAATGTTATCCGGCCCCATGTGACGGAAAAAACAACCGCGGCAAAAGATTGGGGCAATGCATACGGATTCATAGTTCGTTCCAACGCAACCAAGCCGTCCATCAAAAGCGAGATTGAAAAAATGTATAAAGTGAATGTCACGCATATTAATGTCGCGCGCATGCCCAGAAAGGCGCGGCGTTTGGGCAAATCCCATGGATATGTATCGGGGTATAAAAAAGCATTGGTGTATCTGAAAAAAGGAGATACGATTTCATTTGCATAACAAACTATGGCGATTAAAACAGCAAAACCTACGACTCCCGGACGACGGCACTATCAAGTGGTTGATTATTCCATATTGTCAAATGTGAAACCATTGAAATCTCTGACGAGGCCGCAGCATAATCGCGCGGGGCGCAATGCGTTCGGACGCATTACGATGCGTCACCGCGGAGGCGGAGAGCGCCAGCTGTATCGGCTTGTTGAGTTTGGCCAGACGCATATGGGGCAAACGGGCCGTATTGAAACATTAGAGTACGATCCAAACCGCACGTCCTTTATATGCCGCGTGGTGTTTCAAAATGGAAGTCGCGCATACATGCTTGCGCCGCAAGGAATTAAAACTGGAGATACGATTGAGATTAATGAAAAAGTTGCGATAAAGCCCGGGAACCGTATGAAGTTGATGCACATTCCGGTCGGAACCGAAATTCACAATATTGAGGTTATGCCCGGACAGCGCGGAAAACTTGCGCGGTCTGCCGGGTCGTATGCTATACTCATGGCGAACGAAGGGAAATACACGCATTTAAAAATGCCATCAGGAGAGATTCGCAAAGTGTTCAACCAAGGATTTGCTTCAATCGGGCAAACGTCCAACAACGAACATCGCGCGGTCAAGATGGGTAAAGCAGGCCGCGTGCGCCATAAAGGCGTTCGTCCGACCGTTCGCGGCAAAGTTATGAACCCGCGCGACCATCCATACGGAGGCGGTGAGGGTAAAACGACTCGTGGAACCAAGAGGCCAAAAGATAAATGGGGCAATATTACCGGCGGACATAAAACTCGCAATAAGAAAAAATGGTCCCGGTCGTTCATTATCAGCCGTCGTCCTCCGGGAACGCACGGAACAAAAAAATAACGTATACGCATTAAGGAATTTTATATCTATGTCTCGAAGTTTGAAAAAAGGACCGTATGTTGACCAAAGGCTATTGAAAAAAATAGCTGGCAAAAAACCGGAAAACGCCGGCGTAATTAAGACATGGTCCCGCGCTTCAACAATTTCCCCGGAAATGGTTGGGTTTACGTTCGGGGTGCATAACGGAAAAGATTTCATTTCTGTGAGTGTTATTGAAGATATGGTTGGGCATCGTTTGGGTGAGTTTTCTTTAACGCGTAAATTCATTCGGCATGGCGGGAAACGTCAAAAAGAAGTGGGAACAAAGAAAAAACAGGCGCAAGTTGCGGCAGCGCCAGTAACTCCTGCGGCAAAAAAATAATAACACGATATGCAAGACATTAAAGTACACGCGAACTATATCCGGATTGCGCCAAAGAAAATGCGTTTGGTTGCCAATGTATTGAAAGGCATGCCGTTTAGCCATGCAGATGCGCAGCTGCGGAATATGACGCAAAAAAGCGTGTTGCCGTTGCGAAAAGCGCTTCATTCTGCAGGAGCAAACGCGGAGCACAATTATCATCTGCGCATTGCGGATTTGTTCGTGCGGAATATTTTAATTGACCCAGGTCCGTCGCTGAAACGCATGCGTCCTCGCGCGCGCGGCTCCGGATTTCCTATTCTTAAGCGAACGAGCCATGTTACGGTAATTTTGGGAATTATGCGCGGAAAAGAAGATGGTACGCAAAGCAAAGATTTCGTTGCTCAACAGGAAATAAAACGCACACCGCAAAAAACTGAAGTTCATTTGCGTAAAAAGTTTGTCCAGCAGGCGAAATCTCGCGCGTCGCGCATTAAACAACGCGCAACAACGCGCACAGGAGCGAAAACGCGCGCGTTTCAACGAAAAGCAATATAAGATTTATGACACATAAGACCAACCCAATCGCATATCGTCTCGGCATTTCAACGCAATGGCATTCGCGGTATTTTTCAGCAAAAAATCTTAAAACTTTTTTGGAAGAAGATATGCTTATCCGGTCGTTGATTGGGAAAAAACACAAGCGTTCCGGAATTGAAAAAGTTGATATTGAACGAAGCGGGAACACGGTGCGCGTATGTATTTATACTGCCCGTCCTGGATTTATCATTGGGCGCGGCGGAAGCGGCGTGGATGATATGCGAAACATTTTAACCAAGGCGATTCATGTGTTCCGAACTAAAAAGAACTATTCGCAGGATTTTGTGTTGCAGTTTAATGTTGAAGAAGTACGCAGGCCTGAAATTTCAGCTGGTATAGTTTCGGAGAATATCGCGTTGAGCCTTGAAAAACGCATGCCATTCCGCAGGGTTATCAAGCAAGCGCTGGGGAAAATGATGAGTTATAAAGAAGTGAAGGGGGCAAAGGTTTCTGTCGCGGGGAGATTGAATGGCACACTCATTGCGCGCACCGAATGGGTAAGCGACGGAAAGATTCCGTTGATTACGCTTCGCTCTGATATTGATTATGCTGAAAACCGTGCGTATTGCACGTATGGGGTCTTGGGTATTAAAGTGTGGGTTTACAAGGGCGAACTCATTCCGGGTTCACCCCGTTAAATAGTGCCAAAGGCAATTTAACAGGGCAAAGAATAATATATGTTAACTCCAAAAAAAGTCAAACATCGCAAGTGGCACAAGGGTCGGTCTCGCGGCCGAGATATTGAAACGCGCGGCATATATTTAGCGTTTGGCGCATATGGGCTTCAGGCATTGGGCACGATTTGGATGACATCGGCTCAAATTGAAGCTGCGCGCCGCGTGCTTGCAAAGTTTGTCAAAAAAGGAGGCAAGATGTGGATTCGGATATTCCCCGACAAACCCGTGACGAAAAAGCCCCCTGAAGTAACCATGGGAATGGGAAAGGGCGCTGTTGACCATTATGTGTTCCCCGTGAAGCCCGGACGCGTCCTGTTTGAAATTGATGGCATTCCCGCTGACCAGGCAAAAAAAGCTTTGAAGCTTGCAGGATATAAACTTCCTATTAAGACGCGCGTTATCACACGAGAATAATTCTTATGAAACACGAAACGTTTAAAAATATGTCTCAGCAAGATTTACATACCGAGTTATTGCAAGCAACAGAAAAATTAAGAAGCTTGCAATTTAACTTGAAATTGGGTAAAGTGCAGGATACGACTGCTATTGGAAAGACAAAACGGATGATTGCCCGCATATTAACCGCGTTACAAATACATTATGGAGAAAAAGCATAAGCGAAATTTCATCGGCACGATTGTATCGGCAAAAATGCAAAAGACAGTAGTGGTGCGCGTTGACCGCGTAACCATGCATCCGATGTATCATAAACGCGTGAAGATTTCCAAACGTTTCAAAGCTCATTATGACAACGGTTCGTATTCAGTCGGGGATAAGGTGACGATTGAAGAAGGCCGTCCTTTATCAAAAGAAGTGCGGTGGATTATTAGGTCAAAAGCGTAAAGAATTTTTTGTATGATTCAACACAGGACCATGTTGGCGGTTGCGGACAATTCCGGGGCAAAGTTGCTTCAGTGTATTCGGGTTATGGGCGGGTCAAATAAAAAGTATGCTCAAATCGGCGACATTATTATTGCGACTGTCAAACAGGCAGAACCGCGAAAGCTCGTGAAAAAGCACGATAAGGTCCGCTGCGTGGTTGTAAGACAGCGCAAACCGTTCGGAAGAAAAGACGGGTCGTATATTCGTTTTGACGAAAATGCAGTCGTGATTTTGGAAAAAGAAAAAGAGCCGAAAGGCGGCCGCATTTTCGGTCCGGTCGCTCGAGAGTTGAAAGACCTGGGGTTTGATAAAATCGTTTCATTGGCAGCTGAAGTTTTATAATGATATGCCACGTAGTAATCAGTAATCAGTAATTGGGGCTTAGAGTTTAGGATGTAGGAAAATGTAATAAGAATAAACATTTATTAAGTCGAAAATTCACTACAGGGTATGCCCTGTAGTAGATTTTCAACAGTCGCGAAGCGACAAAAGAAAATATATAGTGTCACAGAAAAGAATAGTCATATATACTAGAGGTTAACAATGTAATAAGAATAAACATTTATTAAGTCGAAAATTCACTACAGGGTATGCAAAGGCGCATGTTAAAAATTAAGAAAGGCGATATGGTACAAGTGATGTCGGGTAAAGACCGCGGCAAACAAGCGCGCGTGACACGGATCATTCCTCAAAATCGCACCATTGTTTTGGAAGGGCTGTTTTTGACTAAGAAACATATCCGCCCCAAGCGTCAAGGAGAAAAAGGGCAAATGGTGGATGTTGCGCGGCCGATTCACGCGTCCAAAGTAATGCTTGTATGCAGCCAGTGCGCAAAGCCGGTTCGTGTAGGATATACTGGCGAAGGCAAGATAAAAGTCAGGGTATGCAAAAAGTGCGGAAGCGCTTTTTCGCCATAAACCCCGTAGTGAGAATGCGACTGCCTTAACAAGAGAATTTCATAAATAAATACGTATAAACTGTAAAGAATTGATTACATTGTTGATAAAATAAAATCAGAAATACGGCACAAAATTCTGTCGCATTTCTACTACAGGGTAAACTATATGGAAACACTTCGTAAACAATTTCAGACGCATATCAGCAAGCAGCTGCAAAAAGAATTGGAAATATCCAATTCTTATCGCGTGCCCAAACTTGAGAAAATCATAGTGAATGCGGGATTTGGGAGATTGGTTTCGGGTGATGATAAAAAAGAGCAGCGCGATCGCATAGTGAAAAATATTATGACATTTGTTTCGCTTATTACCGGGCAGCGTCCTTCGGCGCGCGGCGCGCATAAATCCGTTTCTAGTTTCAAACTCAGGTCAGGAGATGTCATTGGCGCATGCGCGACGCTTCGCGGCAAACGGATGTATGATTTTGTTGAGCGGCTGATTCATATTGTGTTTCCGCGCGTACGCGATTTCCGCGGCATCGCGGCGCATTCGGTTGATGCGCGTGGCATATTAACCGTCGGCATCAAAGAGCATGAGGCATTTCCCGAGACGATGGCAGAAGATTTTGGGCGCAGTTATGGAGTCGGCATTACGTTTGTTCCCACGACCCGCAAACGTGAATATGCGCTGGCGTTATATCGAGCATTGGGAATTCTTTTTAAGCACGAAAAATAATCGTATACTCTGTAGAAGTATTTCAATGGATTGCGTAAACGATATTAACTAACCGTACAGGGCAAGGCTGAAAGCAAAATGGTTATTAGTTATAAGTTATAAGTCATTAGTTATTAGTCATAAGTTATTAAGTCAAATTAGATGACGGTATGGCAAAAAAATCAGTTATCGCACGAGCATTAAAGAAACCCAAGTTTTCTACGCGAATTGTCCGTCGATGTTTTCGATGCGGGCGCAGACACGGATATATGCGCGATTTCGGGTTGTGTAGAATTTGTTTTCGTGAAATGGCAAGCAAAGGATTAATTCCGGGAGTAAGAAAATCAAGTTGGTAATGACATATCTATGAGTGACCCTATTGCAAACATGCTTACTATGGTGAGAAACGCGCAAGCGGCTGGAAAACAGTCCGTGAAAGTTCCATATTCAAATGTGAAGTTTGCTTTGGCGCAAATTTTACAGCAAGAGCATTTTATCGCCCATGTTGAAAAATCAGGGCGCTCCAAATCCAGATATTTGGATATTACGCTTGCGTATAACGAACAAAAGCAAGGCGCCATTACATTGATTAAACAAGTTTCGCGTCCGGGCCAGCGTATGTACTACGGATATCGCGATTTGCAACTGCGCCCGGGCATGACACAGATTTTGTCCACACCTAATGGTTTGATGACGGTGCGCAAGGCGAAAAAAGAAAAGGTCGGCGGAGAATTGATATGCGAACTTCGCTAAATCAAAGGTCTTCGCAAGAACAAAGTTCTTGCGAAGACAAGGATTCAAGATTCAAAGTTTAGAGTTTAGGATTTTCCGCCATAGGCGGATCAACCTCTGGCTGAAGAAATTAGGATTTAGGATTTGTACAGGGTATGTCAAAGATTGGAAAAAGAATTCTCATTGTTCCCCAAGGCACGACTCTTGAAATAAAACCGCGCGAAATTACGGTTAAAGGTCCAAAAGGGGAAATAACAAAAAAGCTCGCGCTTGATGGATTTGTGATAAAACAACAAGGTTCGACAGTAAAGATCATTCCTCCGTCTCTTTTGAATAAAAGAAATCGATCGCTGTGGGGAACGTTCAATTCAATTTTGGCAGGTATGATTGCAGGCGTGAATACGGTTTTTGAAAAGGCGCTTGAGTTTAATGGCATCGGGTATCGCGTTGAAGTTTCCGGAACCGATGTGGTGTTGCACGTTGGGTTTTCCCATCCGGTTAAACTCGCGATTCCCGCGGGATGCGCGGTTTCAGTAAATAAAAACCAAATTATCGTTTCGGGCGTTGATAAAGAACACATCGGGCTTTTTGCCGCGCAGATTCGCAAAGTCCGTAAAGTTGAACCGTATAAAGGCACGGGCATCAAGTATGTAAATGAGATAGTAAAGAAAAAAGCAGGCAAGAAACTTGGCGGCACTGCAGCAGTGTCATAATACGTTGCGTATATGATAAATAAACAGAAACAAAAAAGAATTCAAAAAGAGCGCCGGCATGCCAGAATCCGGAGCAAGGTTTCAGGGACATCCGAGCGGCCGAGAATTTCCATATTTCGGTCGCATATGCATATGTACGCGCAGGTCATAGATGATAGTATTGGCAAAACGCTTGTGTCGGTGACTGATAAAGGCATGTCTTCGGGCGAATCGGTCAGGCAGAAAAAAACAGAGCGTGCATTTGTGCTGGGAAAGGAAATTGCGCGGCGCGCCAAGGAAAAAGGAATCAAGAGCGTTGTGTTTGACACGGGCGGTAACACATTTCATGGTCGGGTCAAACAATTTGCGGACGGAGCGCGCGAAGGCGGTCTTGTGTTTTAAAAGTAAAAGAATTTAGTAATCGTAATTCATAAGAGAATAAGATTTAGAAATTAGGATTTAAAGTTTAGAATTTAGGATTTAGAGTTTAATATATATGATGGTATCTCGAGTAACAGTTTCAAGATCAAAAGAAGGCGGGTTTGACCAAAAACTGGTTGAGCTTAGACGCGTCACGCGCGTGGTTGCTGGCGGAAAGCGCATGAGCTTTCGCGCGGTTGTTGTATTGGGCGACCACAAGGGCCAGGTGGGTATTGGCGTTGCAAAAGGCAAGGATGTTGCGCGCGCTACTGATAAGGCAGTGTTTCAAGCGCGCAAGAACATCATATCGGTTCCGTTGGTTCATGCGACGATTCCGTACGAGGTGACTGCGAAGCATTCAAGCGCGCACGTGCTTTTGAAACCCGCAAAGCAGGGGCATGGATTAGTCGCAGGAGGCGTCATGCGCGTGGTGCTGTCGTTTGCCGGCATTAAAGATATTACTGCCAAGGTTTTGGGGCGAACCCCGAACAAATTAACCAATGCAATGGCAACTATGAAAGCGCTTGGGCAATTAAAATCAATGGCGCATAAATAAAATCATATGGTGTTTTTGCATACCTTACAACCAACACACGCGTTAAAACGAAAAAAGCGCGTGGGCCGCGGAGGAAAACGGGGAACATTTTCCGGGCGCGGGACAAAGGGGCAGAAAGCTCGCGCAGGCGCAAAAATCAGGCCGCAGGAACGCGAAGAGATTTTGAAAATTCCAAAAAAACGCGGAAGCGGTTTTATCAATCGTCCGAAGAAATTCAAAGCGCGTATTGCCGTGATAAATCTTGGAACTATTAATAAACATTTTGCCCAAGGAGAATTAGTAACTCCTAAAACTCTTACGCGCAAGGGCCTGTTGGATGTATCGCATCGCAGCGCCACGCGCGTCAAGATTTTGGGTGCGGGAAAACTTTCCAAAAAGATAAACTTTTCCAACGTGTTCGTGTCCGAACAAGCCCGTGCGGCTATTGAATCAATCGGCGGCACGATAACATAAATCGTTTTATCGCATATGTTTTCATTTGTGCGGCAGTTATTCAAGGGAAAAGATTTGCGCAACAAGGTTTTGATTGTTGCTGCGCTTTTGATTGTCACGCGTTTGTTTGCGTCCATTCCGATTCCCGGAGCAGACCAAGAAAAACTTCGCTTGTTTTTTGCGCAAAACCAGTTTTTGGGCTTGGTGAACTTATTTTCAGGAGGCGCTTTGTCGAATTTCTCTATTGCGATGTTGGGTGTGGGCCCGTACATTACCGCAACCATTATTTTGCAATTATTAACCATGGTGTTTCCGTCCATTAAAACCATGTATTACGAAGAAGGGGAACAAGGCAGACAAAAATTCAACCAATATGCCCGTTTGATGACCGCCGCGCTTGCGGCAATTCAAGGGTTTAGTTTTTTGAGTTATTTGAAGACGCAAGGGGTGGTGGTCTCGCTTTCGCCGTTTGATTTGGTGGTGAATATCTTTTTGATTACCGCAGGGTCAATGTTTTTGATGTGGCTCGGTGAATTGATCACGGAACAGAAAATCGGCGAGGGAGTTTCTCTTATTATTTTTTCAGGCATTATCGCCGGGCTTCCCACATCGCTTCGCACGAACATTTTGACCTTTGACCCGTCGCAAATCCCTTCGTATGTTATTTTCATTGCATTGGCGCTCGTGACGATTGTGGGCGTTGTGCTTATTAATGATGCGGAGCGGAAAATCCCGGTCAATTACGCCAAGCGCGTGCGCGGCATGAAAATGTACGGCGGCGCGAATACGTATTTGCCGATCAGAGTAAACCAAGCGGGCGTCATTCCGATTATTTTCGCGATTTCTATTTTATTGTTTCCCGGTATGATTGCTCAAGTTTTGGCTTTAACAAAAAATCCTGCCGTATTGCGGTTTGCCGTGCAGACACAGGCATTGTTGAATAATCAAGCGGTGTATGGTATTTCGTATTTCGTGCTGGTGTTTATTTTCACATATTTTTACACCATGATTACATTTGAACCAAATGAGATATCAAAGAACTTGCAAAAACAAGGCGGATTTATTCCCGGCATCAGGCCCGGACATAATACCGCATCGTACTTGTCGCAGGTGCTTAATCGCATTACGTTCCCGGGCGCAATCTTTTTGGGCGTTATTGCGGTGCTGCCGTTGATTGTTCAGGCAATCACTGGTGTAGCAAGTTTGAGGCTTGGCGGCACATCGCTCTTGATAGTTGTTTCTGTTGCTTTGGATACTATCAGGCAAATTCGCGCCCAACTTTTGATGCGCGAATACGATACGTTTTAATGATTCTGTATGAAAAACGAGCGGAGGATACCCACTCTTCTTTTTCGTGTGGTATAATTTAGGAAATAATCTATTGCGTAAGGCTATGAAAAAACCGTTTTTCGTTTTATGTGTGATAGGGCGTTCCGGGTCAGGCAAGGGAACGCAGGTTGAAATGTTGCAAAATAAAATCAAGGGGTTGGTGCATATCACCACGAGTGATTTATTGAAAAAATTTATAAAAAGGGGCGGACTATTTGCGAAACGGGTTGATCAAGAAATGAAGCAAGGCCATGCAGTGCCCAGCTCTCTTGCCATAGAATTATGGATGGATGTGTTGTTGGATCTTTCCAAGAACGCGCGCGGTGTTGTGTGGGAAGGGTCGCCAAGAACGTTGCTTGAAGCAGAAGTCATGGATGATGCCGTTCCGTTTACGACTGGTGTGCAGCCCGTTCCGGTTTATATTGATATTTCAGACGCGGAAGCAAAAAAGCGTTTGTTGAAGCGGTTAGTATGCGTAAAATGCAAGGAAGTGGTTCCATATAAACTTTTAGATTCGCATCCCAAGACATGTTCTTTTTGCGGCGGAGCATTAATCAGGCGTTTGGACGATAATCCGAAATCCATCCTTGAACGATTGCGATATTTCAGGCGTCTTGTGGTGCCTGCATTGGTATGGTATCAAAAACAGAAACGTTTGATTGTTATTAACGGCGAGCAGCCTGCTGACGCGGTTTTTAAAGATTTTTGGGCTGCATTGAAAAGAAGAAAATTGGTGTAATGTGGAACGTGTCCCGTAGTGAACTTGAATAATATGTTGCTATTGGCTAAATATAATTGTTATTTTGTGAAAAATTACACACTCGTTGGTCAAGAGTGTTGAGTTTGAAAAACTATTCAAGTTCTACTACAGGATGGTTTCCCTTAAAACCGAAAAAGAAATCGCGTTGCTGTGCGAAGGAGGGGAAAAACTTGCCAAAGTTCTTAATGCATTAAGCCGCGCGTGTAAAGTCGGCGGTAACGCGTACGACCTTGACATGCTTGCGCGTAAATTAATAAAACAAGAAGGCGCGCGTCCTTCGTTTTTGCATTACCGTCCATCGTCAGCTGCGCATTCATTTCCTGCAGCGATTTGCGTATCCATCAACGATACGATTGTGCACGGCGTTCCCAAACGGAGCACGGTGTTTCATAACGGCGATATCGTAAGCATTGATGCAGGGTTGATGTATAAGGGTTTGTATACAGATTCCGCAGTAACTATTGGATTGGGTACATTGTCCGCTCAAAAAAAGAAATTGATGCGTGTAACGCGTAAAGCATTGGAATTGGGCATTCATGTATGCAAGGCGGGCAATGCGCTGGGCGATATCGGCTACGCCATCAGCTCGTATGTGTATGAGCAAGGATTTTCTTTGGCAGAAGACTTAATCGGCCATGGCGTTGGGTATGCGGTGCACGAATCTCCGGAAGTTCCCAATATCGGACGTCGAGGCGAAGGCATCAAGCTTGCTGCAGGCATGGTTTTAGCGCTTGAACCTATGGTTGTTTTAGGAACCGGCGAAGTGCTGCAAAAAAGCGACAGCAGTTTTGTCACGCTTGACGGTTCGTTGGCTGCGCATTTTGAGCATACGGTTGCGATAACAAAAACAAAGCCGATTGTGGTAACAAAACCATAAAGGATTTTTTTCGTATTTATTTGTATCATTAGTATCTATTCGTATATTGGTATCGTATATGAGAATTCTTGCAATCGATTTCGGAGAAAAGCATATTGGTTGCGCAATTGCGGATTCGAATGGTCATGTTGCGACTAAACTTCCCACGCTCGAAGTTGTTTCCATGCATGATGCCGTGAGTCGTGTCGGTATTGTGGTGAAATCTGAACATATTGACCTTGTTGTGTTGGGGCTCCCGCTTTCGTTTCAATTTGAACAAACGCCAATGTGCGAGATAGTCAGAACATTTGCAAACGCTTTGGCAGCCGCAACCGGCGTGCGTATTGCATTTGTCAACGAAATTTTAAGTTCCGACCTTTCCAAACAGTTTATGCATGCTCAAAAAGACCATAGCGTAAGCGCGCAAATTTTATTACAAGATTATTTGGATAAAACCGATGAACGAATCACGTAATCCGTTTTTATCAATTATTATTCCTGCGTATAACGAAGAAACGCGCATTGCGAAAACGCTTGCATCGGTTATGGCGTATCTTGAAACGCAATCGTATACATGGGAAATTATTGTGGCCAACGATGGTTCGCGAGACCATACTGTTGATGTTGTGCGTTCGCTTCAGCAAGTGCGCGTGATGGCGCTCATTGATAATAAACAAAACCGCGGCAAGGGATTTGTGGTGCGTCAAGGTATGGCTGCTGCTCAAGGCGATATCGCGCTTTTTATGGACGCGGACAATTCAACGCATATCAAAGAAATTGAAAAAATGCTGCCGTTGTTTAAGCGCGGGTATGACATCGTGATTGGTTCACGCCGCATGCCGCAATCGCAGATTGTATTGCATCAACCGTGGTATCGAGAAATATTGGGAAAGATATCCAGCGTTTTTGTGCGTGTTTTGTTCGGGTTTTCGTATATGGATACGCAAGCCGGATTTAAGGCGTTTAGCAAAAAGGGCCGCGAAGTTTTTTTGAATCAGCGCATATATGGATGGGCGTTTGATATTGAACTTTTGGCATGCGCAGGAAAACTGGGGCTGCGCGTTGGCGAAGTTCCGATTTCGTGGCACAACGACGCAGATTCGCGCGTTACATTCGACCGTGCGATTGCAACGATTTTTGATGTTATTCGCATCAGAATCAGATTGTGATATAATGCACCTAATAGTCATGAGTTATTAGTTGTAAGTCGTCGAGTCAGAATAGTATGCATCGTTTTTTAATTTTGAATTGGAAATTGAATCCTGCGACATATAAAAAGGCGCAGCAGCTTTTGCGCGATACCGCGCGTGCCTGCCTGCGCAGGCAGGCGGCAAAAAAAATTAAACAAACAACAGTTGTTGCATGCCCGCCATTTCAATATTTGTTTAGTTTTATTTATCATCAGTCATCAGTCATCAGTCATCAGTCATCAGTTATCAGTTATCAGTTTCTACAATTTGGCGCGCAAGATTGCTTTTGGGAATCAAACGGCTCGTATACTGGTGAAGTTTCTCCATTGAGTTTGCATCAAGTCGGCATACGATATGTTATTCTTGGACATTCTGAGCGTACGCGCGCATACGGAGAAACGGATGAGATGATTGGCAAAAAAATCATTGCCGCGCTTCAAGCCGGATTGCGGCCGATTTTGTGTGTTGGTGAAGATGAACATACGCATATCCGCGGCAAACGCGCATCAATGCTTTTTGTTACAAAACAGCTTCATAATCGTTTGTATCAATGCAGCAAATTTTCCAACGTAATGTTGGCACATATTATTGTCGCATACGAACCATCATGGGCTATCAGTACTGTCAGCGGTAATGTTTCGGACGACCCTGCTGATGCGGCGGCCATGATAGGATATATCAAGGACCAAGTTTCTCACATGGGTTTGTCTTCAATTCATGAAGTGTTGTACGGGGGTTCGGTGCATGCGGGAAATATAGAACAACTTGCGGCATATACAATCATTGACGGGTTCTTAGTTGGGCATGCGTCGCTCTACCCGCGCGAGATTCAAACAATGATTGCTGTGTGCGAAAAAGTATAAACCTTTTTGTGTTTATAAAATTAAAATAAATAATACATATACTATGGATCAATCAATGAATATCCAAAATACAGCAGCGCCGTTGGGAAACGGTTTCATGAAAAAAGTGTTTTTGGCTGCGGTTTCTTTATTTTTCGTGTTCGCGGCGATTCTTGCGGGTATATACGCGTATCATATGATTGCGCGGCCGTCAGGACTTGCAACGATTTCTGTAAGCGGCACAGGCAAGGTGACGTACAAACCCGATATTGCTGATATTGATATCGCGATTATCAGCAAGGGTCCAGACGCTTCGTCTGTGCAAAATGACAATAACACAAAAATGACTGCTGTGGTTGAATATCTGAAGAGTCAGGGCGTTACAGAAGATGATATCAAAACAATCTCCTACAGTTTGTATCCTGAATACAAACAAAGCCGCGATGGCGTTGATACATCTCAAATAATTGGTTATACCATGAATCAAGGTTTGCAATTCCGCGTGCGCGATATATCGCTTGTTGGAAAAATCGTGGGCGGGCTTTCAAGTGTTGGAATTAATTCTTTAAACGGCATCAGCTTTGGGTTGAGCGATGAAAAGCTTGAAACATTGAAAACGCAAGCAAAAGACCAGGCGATTACAAAAGCACAACAGGAATTGCAGCGCATGAAAACACAGTTTGGATTTTCGCATGTCCGTTTAGTTGGCATAAGCGATTCTCCGATTGTGCCGATGCTGTATCGCATGGAAAATGCCGAATTCGGGCTGGGCAGCGATGTCGCTGTTTCTGCGCCGATTCAAACAGG
>Ga0210017_1002008_pt1 | contig 17622 bp, 24 predicted proteins | sample CryGeyCG2014_020_FD_183966 | JGI IMG/M metagenome (GOLD analysis project Ga0210017, IMG submission 183966) | Groundwater microbial communities from aquifer - Crystal Geyser CG08_land_8/20/14_0.20 (SPAdes) (version 2) | ecosystem: Environmental > Aquatic > Deep subsurface > Groundwater | place... | reverse complement strand
ACCATAAATCAATCCGGTGATTAAATGACTAAGCAGGAAACACATAAAAAACCAGAAATAGAAAAAAAGGAAGAAAGTATAAAAGAATTAACTGACAAAACAAAAGAACTCACAGACTCATTAAAACATCTGCAGGCAGAATTTGAAAACTACAAAAAAAGAATTGATAAAGAAAATGAAAATTTCATTAAATATTCATCACAAAACCTGATAATTAAGTTACTGCCAATAATTGATTCATTTGAAAGTGCATTAAAAAATCACCAGGACAAAAATAAATTCCTTGAAGGAATGAACTTAGTATTTTCACAGTTTTATTCAACACTTGAAAAAGAAGGGTTAAAGCAAATAAACCCAATGAATGAAAAGTTTGACCCATATAAGCATGAAGTAATGATGCACGAAAAAAGTGATAAGCCTGACAATACAATAACAGAAGTTTTGCAGAAAGGTTATATACTTAACGATAAAATAATAAGGCATGCAAAAGTAAAAATTATAAAAAACAAATAAGAGGGTGAAAAAATGCTTATCTCAAAAAAAACACCAAAAGAAGATGTATTAAAACTTAGCAAAGAATGCAAAAAATGCGGAAACTGCTGCAAATACATATCTGGCTTTTTAGTTGATGATGATATCATAAAGATTGCAAGATTTTTGAGGACAACAACAGAAAAAGTCAAGGAGAAATACCTTGAAGAGCATGAGAGATTTAACACAAAAGTATTGAGACCAAAATTAATCAAAGGAACCAAGCCGTATGGCAAATGCATTTTTTATAATGAACAGGTTGGTTGCTCAATCCATGAGGCAAAGCCATTGCACTGCAGGGTAGGCAACTGCAATATATACGGCGATGACTTAAACCAATGGTTTATGCTTAATTACTTTGTAAATCCAGATGACCCAGAATCAATAAGGCAATGGGGCAAATTTTTAACGCAAAACAGCCCAATACCAGGCGGTTCACTAAAAGAGCTTGTTCCTAATGAAGAAAGATTAAAAAAAATATTAAGCTATGAGGTTTAGAAATGGATAATGAAATACAAAAGCAGAAATTATACCTTAAAGCTGGAGCCATACTAAAATATTTCCTTGGAACAAGCAATAAGATAGAGAATATAATATTATGCAGCAACAATGAAACAGACCTTGTAACAACAGACCAGGATTTGTATGAGGCATTGGGCTCTTTAAAAGATTATGATAACTTCAACCAAAGGAAGCTTGTAAAATTTCTTGAGGTTGTTGAAATAGGCTCATTAAAGAGAGTAAAGGGAACGGAAAGAACAATACTCTCTCATGAAAGAGTTGAGGAATTAAGAAAAATTGCTTTAAAAAAAGATGATTAGGAGGTTAAAATGTCAGAAAAACAAAAAATAAACATGAGCATAATGGATGGTGACGCATTTTTTTCACACGAAACATCAATTAACTTCAGCCCGACACAATTTATCCTTGATTTTAGGTCTATAACACCAAGGGTAGATGCAAGAAGCCAGACTGCTACAATAGCATTAAAGCATAATGTTGTTATGATGGAGCCATATCACGCAAAGCAGTTTCTTAATGTTTTGTCACAGGTTGTAAAAAAATATGAGTCTGAATTTGGAAAAATAGACAAGCCGGATTCAATAAAAAAATTTGAAAAAAAGAAAAAAATCAAAAAAACAAAAGAGGGGAAAACAGTGGAATCCCCAAGTTATTTTGGATAATTAATATAGGAGGCAAATAAAATGGCAAAAGAAAAAACAACAAAAAAAGAAAAAATAATTGGAATAGATTTAGGAACAAGCAATTCTGCAGCAGCTTTTCTGCAGGCAGGAAAGCCAGTCATAATACCAAGCTCTGAAGGAACAACTGCTTATGGAAAGGCATTCCCATCGATAGTTGCTTTTACAGACGAAGGCCAAATGCTTGTCGGAGAGCCGGCAAGAAGGCAGGCTATTTCAAATCCTGAGAGAACAATAACAGCTGTAAAGAGAAAAATGGGCACAAACTATAAGTACAAGATTAATGGCAAGGAATACACTCCTCAGCAGATATCTGCATTCATACTTCAGAAGATAAAAAAAGATGCAGAGGAATTTATTGGAGAGCCAATCTCAAAAGCAGTTATAACATGCCCTGCATATTTTGACGACAATCAAAGGCAGGCAACAAAGGATGCAGGAACAATCGCCGGGCTTGATGTTGTCAGGATTGTTAATGAGCCAACAGCTGCATCTCTGGCTTATGGGCTTGATAAAACAGACAAAGAGCTTAAGATTTTAGTGTTTGACTTTGGCGGAGGAACTCTTGACGTTACAATAATGGAATTTGGCGAGGGAGTAGTTGAGGTAAAATCCACAAGCGGAGATACACAGCTTGGCGGAACAGATATGGATACTGTGCTTACAGACTTTATCATTAAAGAATTCAAGAATAAAGAAGGGATTGACCTGAAAAATGATCCTGTAGCAATGCAAAGATTAAAGGAAGCAGCTGAGAAAGCCAAAATAGAGCTTTCAACAACACTTGAAACTGAAATAAACCTTCCTTTTATAACTGCTAATGACAAAGGCCCAAAGCATTTGACAATGAAGATAAGGCGCTCAAAGCTTGAGGACTTGGTTGAGCCGATAATAAAGAAATGCAAGCACCCTGTTGAGCAGGCAATAAAAGACGCTAAACTAAATACAGAAGATATCGACAAAATTATTATGGTTGGCGGGCCTACAAGAATGCCTTGTGTAAAGAAGTTTGTCGAAGATTTTATAGGGAAAACAGTAGAAAGGGGAGTTGATCCAATGGAATGTGTTGCAGCAGGAGCTGCTATTCAGGCAGGTGTTCTTGCAGGAGAGGTAAAAGACATATTACTATTAGATGTTACACCTTTAACTTTAGGAATTGAAACACTTGGAGGAGTAAGAACCCCATTGATTGAGAGAAATACAACAATCCCTACAAAGAAATCGCAGATATTTTCAACAGCTGCAGACAACCAGCCTGCTGTAACAATAAATGTACTGCAGGGAGAGCGTCCAATGGCTGCTGACAACAAAAGCCTTGGAAGATTTGACCTTGTTGGAATTCCTCCTGCGCCAAGAGGCATTCCGCAGATAAAAGTTACGTTTGATATTGATGCAAACGGAATTGTGCATGTAACAGCAAAAGACCTTGGAACAGGAAAAGAACAGTCAATAAAAATTACAGCATCGCAAAAGCTCAATGAAGAAGAAGTGGAAAAGATGAGGAAAGAAGCTGAGGCACATGCAGATGAAGACCAGAAGAGAAAGGAAGAGGTTGAAACAATAAACCAGGCAGACACATTGGTTTACTCAACAGAGAAACTTTTTAAGGATTTTGAGGGAAAGGTTGATCCTAAGGAGCTTGAGACTGTCAAAGGAAAAATAATGGAATTAAAGGAACTGCTCAAGCCGGAGAAGAAAGACGCAGCAGCAATAAAGACAAAGATGAATGAAGTAAACCAGATTGTGCAAAAGATGTCAACAGAGATGTACCAGAAAGTTGCTGAGGAGCAGGCAAAGAAGCAGCAACAAGCTGGAGCAGGCAAAGGCAAAGCAGAGAAGCCAAAAAAGAAAGGCGATAAAATAGTTGACGCTGATTACAAAGAAGAGGATGACAAATAAAAGAAAAATAATTTTTCTTTTTTGATTTAAATATTTAAAGAGGGTATTATTAATGGCCAAAGATTACTACAAAATATTAGGTGTTTCTGAAAACGCATCTAAAGAGGAGATTAAAAAGGCGTATAAAAGCTTGGCCAAGAAATATCATCCTGACCTTAATAAGGAAGGCAATGCTGATGCTGAAAAATTCAAGGAAATAAATGAGGCTGCATCTGTTCTCGGTGATGACAAAAAAAGAGCGCAGTATGACCGCTTCGGAAATACCACAGAAGGGTTTGGAGCTGGCACATCTGGTTTTGATTTCTCTGACTTTGGATTCTCAGATTTTGGGTTTGATTTTGAGGATATATTTGACACTTTTTTCAGCAGGGGCTTTGGAAGGCACAGCAGAGGCCCAAGACGTGGGGCTGACTTAAGATATGAGATGGAAATAACATTAGAAGAAGCTGCATTTGGTGCAAAAAAGCACATTTCAGTTCCAAGAATGGAAAAATGCAAGGAATGCAATGGCACTGGAGCAAGATCAGATTCGGATATTGAAGAATGCGAAAAGTGCAATGGCTCTGGACATATCCAGCAGACAAGGAGAACACCATTTGGAATTTTTTCTACAACAACAGTATGCCCTAAATGCCATGGCGAAGGAAAAACTATAAAGAATCCATGCCCTGAATGTGAAGGCACTGGCAGGGTTCATCACGACAGAAAAATAGAAATAACTATTCCAAAGGGAATTGATAATAACAATGAGCTCAGGATTGCAGGCGGCGGAGAAGCTGGAGTGCAGAATGGAAGCCCTGGTGATTTATATGTTGTGATTCATGTAAAACCGCATGAATTATTTGAAAGAGAGGAAAATGATATTTATTGTGAAATCCCAGTGAGCTTTGCAAAGGCTGCACTTGGCTCTGAGATAGAAATTCCAACATTAAAGGGAAAAGCAAAGCTAAAAATACCAGCAGGGACACAAACAAACACAATATTCAGGATGAAAGGAAATGGCATCCCAGACCTTCATGGTTATGGCACTGGCTCGCAGAACATCAAAGTGATAATTGAAACTCCAACAAGGCTTACAAGCAGGCAGAGAGAACTTCTAAACGAGTTTGAAAAAGAGTCAAAAAAGAAAAAAGGATTTTTTGGTTTTTAGTTAAACCAACACAAATATTAAATTAAAAGGTATTCTTGACTATCGAAAAGTTTATATATATGTTTTCTATTTTAGAATAATAACAGTTTTTTGAGGTGAAAAATGAAAAATGAAATATTTTTTGGTGGGATTGTTCTTTTATTACTTTTAGCAAGTGGATGCAATCTTACAGAAACAAAATATGTTTGCCCAGATGGTTCTGTTGTTACAAATTTAGATGAATGTAATAGTGCAGAAGAAGAACTAATAACAGAAATACCAGAAGAGGTTGAACCAGAAGTTATACAAGAGGTTGAACCAGAAGTTGTAGAACTGACAAAAATAACAGTTAAAGAAGGAGAATTAGTAATTTTAAAGCCTGAAAGCGAGGATCCTGATGTAGACACTGTTTTATATACTTTTAGTGAGCCATTAGATAAAAATGGAAAATGGCAAACAAAGAAAGGAGATGCAGGAAGCTATGAAATAATGGTAACAGCATCTGATGGTGAACTAACAGATACGCAAAAGATTTTATTGGTTGTTGAGAGCACAAATAAACCACCAGTACTAAAATTAATTGCTGATATCACAACAAGCGAGGGTAAAACAGTAAACTTTAATCCAGTTGCAACAGACCCTGACGGCGATCAAATAACAATAAGATACTCTGGCTGGATGAACAAAGCAATTTATACAACAAACTATGATGATGCAGGAACACATATTGTTACTGTGACAGCATCTGATGGCAAGGAATCAACAAGCCAGGATGTAACAGTAATAGTAACTAATGTGAACAGGCCACCAAAGATTATAAATATTGTACAAGGCTAATTTTTTATTTTTTTCTTTTTACTCCTTTTGAATACTAAATAATAGAAAGCTTTTTATATAAGCAAGTTTTTATTATGATAAAATGAAGAAAATAATTTTTTTGCTTATAATCTTATTACAGCTTGCTTTTGTCAATGCACAATTTACAAATATAACAGTTAATGAAGGCGATTTTGTAAGCCTTAAGCCAGAAGCAATAGACGAAGATATGGATAATATAACTTATAACTTTAGCCAGCCTTTAAATCAGGATGGCAATTGGCAGACTAATTATAATGATTCTGGTGAATATACAGTTACTGTAACAGCATCTGACGGCACTTTAAAAGATACCCAAAAAGTTTTGTTAATAGTTAAAGACAAAGATAGAGCTCCTTTTTTTGACCCATTGAATGATGCTGTTGTTAATGAAACTGAGCAGCTGATTTTTAATGTTACAGTTATTGACCCTGATGGAGACAAAATAACTTACTTAACAGTTGATTTGCCGGATAGTGCAAGTTTTGTTAATAAAACTTTTAAATGGACACCAGACTTTAATGTTGTAAAAAAGAACTGGTTTGAAAAAATAATAACAAGGGTTCATATCCCTTACAAAGCAAAGAGAAATTTCTTTGTGACTTTTATTGCAAAATCAAATGATTTTGAAGCAGAACAAACCATTAAGATAACTGTTTATGAAAGCAACAGGGCGCCAATACTGGAAAAAATAGGAAATATAACATTAAATGAGGGTGAATTACTAACCCTTAATCCAGTTGCAGAAGACCCAGATGGGGATATATTGAGATATAATTACTTTGGCTTTGCAAACAAGAAAAAATACAAGATTGGATATAATGAAGCAGGGACATATTATACAACTGTTTTGGCATCAGATGGTTATCTCAGTGATTCAGAAAATATCACATTAATAATCAAAAACACAAATAGGGCGCCAATTCTTAAGCCAATAAGTGGCATTGCTGTTGACGAAAATAAATCAATAGAATTCAAGATTTATGCAACAGATCCAGATGGGGATAATATAAACTTCTCAGTTGAGAATGCACCAAATAAATCTATTTTAGTAAATGAAACATTCACATGGACTCCTGACTTTGATACAGTTATTGATGAGGACAAAAAAGAGTTTATACTCACTTTTATTGCCAGTGATGGCGAGATAAATACAAAAAGAAACATGACTATAAGAGTTTATGATAAAAACAGGGCTCCAATAATAACAAATGCAAGCCCTGAAGCATTGGTAAATGTCTATAAAAACAACATAGTTGATTTTAAGGTTATTGCCAATGATTTGGATAATAACAACCTAAAATATACATGGAAATTTGGTGTTTTTGAAAAATACACAGGAGATAATGTGCATAGGAGAAGGTTTACAATACCAGGAACAAAGCTAGTTGAGGTTATAGTTTCAGACGGCATCGACACAGTGAGCTATAAATGGTTAGTTAATGTTATTGAGCCAGAAGAGTCTGTTAAGCCTGTTGAAAAACAAGTTTATAAAAAATATACTATAGAAGGTTAATTTCTTTTAAAATCGAAAACTATATAAACTAAAAATCACATATTAGCTTATGGGGTGGTTTAATGGCAAAAGCAAACCTTCTTGTAACATATGACCCAAACCATGCAGGGTTGGCCAAGGAAGAAATAATTGCTGTTTTAAAGCAGCTTAAGACAGAACCAGAGTTCTTGAAGTCAAAAGTAGACGGATTATTCCAGATGGTAATAAAAGAGCCAAAAAAAACAGTAAAAAAGCTTGTTGAAATATGCAAAAAAGACCCTTCTATATTTAGGATTACATTCCATTGGGTTCCTGTTGATAACTGGTGCAAATCAACTATTGGGGATATGCAGAAAACAATAAAAGGGATTGTTAAAGATATTAAAGAAAAAGACAAATGGAAGATAGATATAGCAAAAAGATGCTATGAAAAATACCACACAACAGAGCTTATCATGAAGCTAACAGATGTTGTTGACAGGCAAAAAGTAGACCTAAAAAATCCAGACAAGATAATAAGGGTTGATATCATAGGCAATGAGGCAGGAATATCCCTTCTGAACAAAGATGAGATGCTGGATATACCTTCACTTAAGCAGTAATTTTTTAAGCCAGAAAAGGATAATTTAAATACTTATAGAAATATCTGCTGACTATAAAAAAGAGGTGGTTAATTTATGAAAAGAGGTACTATCGATAATCTAAATAAAGGAATATTCAAAAAAAATAACCTCCTTGCTTTAATTTTTCTGGTTATTATCATCATCCTATTTTTTGCTTTTGTATTTAGGAAACCAGCAGAATGCCCTGAATGTGAGGAATGCATATGTGTTAAATGCCCTGATTGTATCATGGATTGCTCCTTATGCCCTGAGAAAATAAAAACAGAGACAGAAACAATAACTTTAACAAAATATGTCTGCCCTGACAAAAGAGTAGTGGACAGCATTGATAAATGTGAAACTATTCCTGATACAGAACTAAATACAAATTTTGAGCCAATCCTAACCAATGAAGAAGGAACTTCAATAATTAAAGTGGAAGTAAAGCCAGCATGTATAAAAGGAAGGAATGGTGGCTTTGTTTATTTTAACATGAGTATTCTTCCAAAAGATATTGTGTTTGAAGTTAAGGAAGATATTAGTCAGGAATATAAAGAGGTTTATAAGATGGATGGTCTGTGGGATAAATACAAATATTTTGAAATATGCGATGAATGCAAAGTAGTTGCTGATTTTAATCTTAAGGAGAACAAGACTTATCTATTCAGGCTGAAATTTAATATGACTGTCCTAAACAGTGTCCAGTATTCTAATGAGCATATTATTAATACAAACCCTAAATCAAGTTATATAACAAAGAAATGCTCTTAACAATATTTTATTTCTTTCTTTTTTACCTTTATTTTGATGTTTGCCACAGAAAGCTTTAAATATGAACACAAATCCCCTTTAAAGAACAGATATAAAATGCAAGATATAAAAGTGTTCAATAGGTGGGGTGTAGAGGGAATAACTATACAAGACCCAGGATTAAAGAGATATATTAATCTAGAGCCACGAATAATACCAAAAACCGGCTCAAGATATGCTGGCTCAAGATTCCATAAGTCAAGGGTTTTTATTATTGAAAGATTAATCAACAAAGTTATGGTACCGGGACACAAAGGAAAAAAACATTTTATTAGTTCAGGCAATTCTACAGGAAAAGCACAGACTGCATGTTTAATTGTTGAAGAAACTTTGAGTATTATAGAAAAAAGGATGAAGCAAAATCCAATAGCTGTCTTTGTCAAGGCACTGGAAAATGCAGCACCAAGAGAGGAGATAATAACTATTGAATATGGCGGAGCAAGATATCCAAAAGCAATTGAATGTGCACCACAAAGAAGGATTGATGTTGCATTGAGATACATGGTGCAGGGCGCTTTTGCAAAGTCATTTAACTCAAAGAAAGAAGCTGTTAATGCACTTGCTGACGAAATAATAGCTGCTTACCAGTTGAGCAATTCATCAAATGCAATCAAAAAGAAGCTTGATGCAGAAAGACAGGCAGATGCCTCAAGGTAATTTAGGTATACCTATTAAGAATCCTTCTTTCTAGCTTTTTTATTGTTTTATTAATCTCTTTATATTTAGTTGGAACTTTTTCATATACCTTTCCATAAATTATAAGATTATTGCTTTTTATTGATTCAAGAAGTTTTTCTTCACCTATTTTTGATACAATTTTGTCTATAGTCCTCCTGAAGCCATACTTTTGTTTATTATTTCCAGATGCCTTAATCAAAGTTGTTATTATTTTTTTTAAGTATCTTGATTTTTGCTCTTTAAAACCATTATTTTTTATATTATAGCAAACTGTAGCAATAACATCACTTGCTTTTTCTAATTTATCTTCGTGAGATAACATACCAACATGATAATTAACCCATTTATAAAAACCTATTTTTAACAGAATTTTTGATTCATTGTCATCAATATCTTTAACAATGTATTCAATATTATAGTTTAAATCTTGATTTTTGAAACAATAATTTTTGTTCATAAAAAATAGTTTTACTTTGTATATATAAATGTTACTTTTAAGTGATTACCAAACCAATTCAAAAGATTTAAATAAGCAGTTTCTATATAACCCTATATGCATAAAAGGTTTGTTATGGTTGATGGGCCTGATGGCTCAGGCAAGGGGGTCATTGTTAATGCCCTGAAAAAATGGGCTGAGCAACAGCAGATTAAAGTGTTTAATTTAAGGGATTATTGCAGGGAAAATAACAGGTTTCCAGAGCCAGATGAGATAAATGATTTTGATGCAATTATTTCCAGTGAGATGAGCTATTGCTGGATTGGGAGTGCTTTAAGAGAGGAGATAGTAAGAAAAAACAACCGCAATTATTCAATAACTTCAACAGCACATGCATTTTCTTTAGACAGGGAAATCCTTTACAATAGGGTTATAATCCCTGCCTTAAAACAGGGAAAATATGTTTTTCAGGAAAGAGGGGTAATAAGTTCTATTGTTTATCAGCCTGTTCAGGGAAATATTGCTTTAAGTGAGATTATGAGACTACCTGGCAATAAGCTTGCATTGCAGAATTCTCCAAACCTGTTGATAATATCACAGGTTGCACCAGAAACAATTATGCAAAGGCTCAGCCAGAGGCAGAAGCAGAATAAGGCTATTTTTGAGGAAATAAATTTTCAGAGAAGAGTTGAGCAGAGGTATAACAGCCAGTGGCTAAAAAACCTGTTTGAAAACCATGGCTCAAAAGTTGTTTACTTAGACACAAATTTTCCAAAGACAGTTGATGACACAGAAAAAGAAGCAATTAAAATATGGGAAGATTTCCTTGAAAAAAACTGAATCATTGCACTTTAATGTTCATTCTTAGATTGCTGTATTTTTTTTGGCATAGTTTCTTTAAATCTTCTAAGAATTTTTTTGTTGGTGACTTTATATTATTCATCTTTTGATCAAGCGTGCCTTTATTAGATTTAAATGGCTGCAAGACCCACCTGCAGTTTAACCCATAAATATCTTTAGCTATCTCGAGAACATCCTCTTTTCTGAAAATAAGCCCTGGAACAATAGTTGTCCTGATTTCTATCTGAATTTTATCCTGATTTTCCTTTAATATACCAAGTGTTTGCTTTATACTTTCAATAATATCTTCTGTTGCCCTAAAAAATGTTTTTGACTGCGTAACTTTTTCAAAAATCTCTTTTTTAAGCGGAGCCTTCATATCCAAGGCAATAAAATCCAAAAGGTTTTCATTGATTAATGATTTTATTGAATTGGGTTTTGAGCCATTTGTTTCAATACCAACTTTTAAACCCTGTTTTTTTGCAAATCTTGCAAGGGCTAACAATGCCTGCCTTTGAAGGCATGGCTCACCACCTGAAAAGATTACAGAATCAATAGAATTTTCTAATATCTCTTTTTTGATGTCTTTTAAGTCTTTTAAGAATTCATCATCAAAACCCACAAACTCCTTGTTATGGCAATAGCCGCACTTGAAATCACAACCAGAAAAAAATATTGCTATGCAGCCATTGGTTGACCAGCCAACTGCTGATAAAGGGACTGTCCCGCCAATGTATGCCTGCATTTAGACACCTAACCTTTTTTATCTTTAGATATTTTTTCAATTTTTTCTTCATCAATGAACTCATTTAGTTTTGTGTTTGTTTTTGCTGTCTTGTATTTTATTCCATTCTTCATTGTTATAACCTCTTTTAATTTAGTCCTGTGCTTCCAAAACCGTTTTGGCCGCGTTTTGTATTATCAAGGTCTTTGACCTCTTCAAATTCTGCCTTTTCTATCTTGTTGAAAACCATCTGTGCAATCTTTGTTCCTTTTTCTATCTTAAATTCTTCCTTGCTGTGATTGATTGCTATAACACCAATCTCTCCACGATATCCAGAATCAATTGTTCCAGGACTGTTGCATACAGAAATTCCATGGTTTAATGCAAGCCCTGATTTAGGCCTTATCTGCGCTTCATATCCTTTTGGAATTGCTAGCTTTATCCCTGTACTAACTAAGGTTATTTGGCCTGGCCTAAGGACATAGTTCTCTGCTGAATAAAGGTCAACCCCTGCATCACCTTCATGAGCATAATGCGGCAGAATTGCGTTTTCTTTTATTTTATTTATTTTTATCATTAGGTTTTCTAACAAGCATATCCCTCCTTTTTGATTTTAAAAATTAAAGAGCAAGGTAAAATAAGAAACACAACTCATATTTAAATTAAGTTAAGATTAAAAGTATATAATCAAAACAATTATTGTTCTAATGGAAAAGAAATATTAATAATGGTTTATTTTTCTTTTTAAGGCTCTATTTAGGTTTTTTAATGAAAGTACTCCAGTTGAAAAAACTGTTTTCCATGAGAAATAACACTTATTTCCATGAGAAACAACTCTATTTTTCCACAAGAAAACATTAGCTTTTGTTTTATTTAAGTGGTAATTTAACTAGCTTTGAACTGGAATAATGATACTAGTTCATGCTTGATAGTCTTGCCTGTTTTTGCATCTATTTTTATGTTTATAGTATTTAAAGAGCTGGTGATAAGTGTTAAGTTCCACAGCTGGCCAAGCTCAATATTCTGCAGGATAGCTATTGTTTTTGTTACAACCTCTTTAGAATATTCTTTCTCTTTAATAGTTTGAGCTTTTTTCAATACCTTATCTAAGCTAAATTTAACATTTTTTAGGTTAACCTTTTTTACAGCTGTTCCTGGTTTTTTGAATATATCCTGCTCTGGATTGATTTCAATATTGTTGTTTATAGTAAAAACTGTAACTTTATCCATTTTTTTGTCATAATAGCCAATCTGCCATTCACTTTTTTCTGAGTTTTCAATCATTGTAAATGCATATGTTAAATATGATTTTTTATTCTTAGAAATCCATTTTTTGAATTCACTGCTTTCTTTTAACTTTTTTAGCGCTGTTTTAAAACCCATTATTTTTAGAACAGAAAGGAGATTTATATAATTTTGGTTTTTAAAGGCTTTGTGTGAAAAGTAAGTTAAAGCAATGATTTTTTTACACTTTTTCTCTTTTTGAACCAACCAACAAGAAACATAATCCCTATAAAAAAAGCAATTCCGGAAATCTGCACAGCCCATGCTAAGTAATACACTTTAAAACCTGTTTTAACAGCATTCATTAAAAGGATTGCAATATATAAAATCCCTGCCAGTATAAAAGCAATCCCTCCCACAATTTCATGTTTCCAAGAGATTATCAGGAGGATTGTCAGAATAAATACAGGAATGTTGTGCATAAATAATCCAATGATTGTTCCCCAAAAACCCAATTTCATATCAAAAACATCCAATGACATCAATGCTAAGAATATCAGAAATAAAATAGATAATATTCTTGGGGTCCAATACACAAATCTGCCAATCTTTTTTTCCATTCTAAATTTCCCCTCCGGTTAGAGTATAAATTGCCAATGTGAGACTAGGAAGTCAAAGAGGAATGTAAGATTTAACAGGATAAAACCAAAAAAGGCAACAGCCAGAGCAGACAAAATGTTCCTGAATATTTGGTTATTAAACAATGTTTTCATGTTAGCAAATGCTTATTATTCTACAATAAGTATAAATAAATTGCTATAATTGACTTACTATTTGCATATAAAGCGCTTAATGCACAAAGTCATTTTTAAAGAAAGGTTTTTATATAATTCTCTTTTAGCCTGCTTTATGGGGGAGATAACAAAAATAAGCCCTGAGCTTAAGGCACTTCTGGAAAAACAGCACTATTGCTTTAGCGGAGAGCACTCTGCTGTCAAAATCTGCACATGGACAAAGAAGTCATTATTAGATGAAAATGTTTGTTACAAGGAAAAGTTTTATGGCATAAGAGCCCATTTATGCTGCCAGATGACGCCTTCTGTAGGATTTTGCACAAACCAGTGCATTCATTGCTGGCGTGAGATGGAGTATACTGCCGGAGTTAAGATGAATGGCATTTTAGATGAGCCAGAAGAGATAATAAAAAAATCGATTTTATGCCAGAGAAAGCTTCTTAATGGTTTTTTTGGAAATGAAAAAGCAAATAGGAAAAAGCTTAATCAAGCGCAGGAGCCAATGCATTTTGCAATCTCACTTACAGGGGAGCCAACCATTTATCCAAAACTTAGCGAATTGATTTCAGAACTGCATAAATTAGGAAAAACAACCTTTCTTGTTACAAACGGACAGTTTCCTGATATTATTAAATCATTAAAAGAACTGCCTACACAGCTTTATGTTTCAGTTAGTGCAACAAATGAACAGGATTTTAAGAAATTTAACAAGTCGTGCTTTAAGGATGGATGGAAACGCCTGAATAAAACACTTGAATTAATGCCTGAATTAAAAACAAGAACAGTAATCAGGATAACCTTAATCAAGGGAATAAATATGAAGGATGAAAAAGCTTATGCTGGCTTAATAAAAAAAGCAGGCCCAATGTTTGTTGAGCTTAAAGCATATATGTTTGTTGGCTCATCAAGGAAAAGGTTGCTTGAAAGTAATATGCCGCTTCATGAAGAGGTAAAAGAGTTTGCAGAAAAGGTTGCAGAACTTTCAGGCTATAAAATAATTGATGAGAAAAAAGAGAGCAGGGTTGTGCTATTGGCCAAAAAAGACTATAAAGACAGGATTATGAGGTTTGATTAACTTAAGTTAATTTTCAGTAAAGTCGGAGTTTTTGTTAGTTTCCCCTGAATACTTGGAAAGGTTCGACGAATGAAATGAGGAGAAAGTTACCGAACGACATCAACTAATTGTTCTAGTCCTTTGTTTAAAATAAATGTCCTTCCTTTTAAATCTTTTTTTATTCTTTCTACATCTTTATGTGTGCCATTCCATGGAATCCCATAAGCGTTTGCTGCTTCTTTGTCTAAGTATAATACAAAACTAGAAACCGCGTTGCCGATGAATTCCGCACGCCTAATTTCACGAGAAACATTAGAAGTATAATACTTTGGCAATGGACTTGGAAGTTCCATTTGTGGAAGTTCCATGTGCAATTCAAGAAGACAAGCGTCAGCAAATTCTTTTAACTGTTCAGGATTGCACCAATGGTGATTTGATCCTACTTCATAAATTTTAGATTTTAATAAATATTTGTCATTTACTATTTTTACCACCAAAGGTACTTAGGTTGTTCTTATATAAAAAGGTGTTGTTCAGTAATTGAAACTAACTGAGCAATTGCTGTTAAGTTCTTTTCCCATACGAAGTGTGGGAAAACTGCGTCCGCAGAGTTTTTGAATTGCATTTAAATAGAAAAATTTTAATATTAAGCTTCACTATCAAATACTAGAATGAAATTTGATTCATTTGATATAACACAAATAATAGTGTTGCTGTTTGTAACATTTTATTTATTTGTGTATTATATCATCGGATTAATTGGGTAATATTTTTTTCCTGGACGGCTGACGTCCAAAAATTTTTCTTAATGTAATTCAAAAATTGAATTTAACATTGGGTAAGCCCTGTTATGCGCACCGACCCATACGGAGTATGGGAGGATAGTTAAGGCGCAGGAAAAATCAAAAGAGGAAAATATTTATAAGTAAGTTATTATTCCTAATAGGTTAAGCCGACATATTTAGATGATGAAGTAATTGGAAAGGTGGTTCAGTATTTTAAATCATTTATGACAAATGAAACTGTAGCTCCTTGTGAAGTAGGCAAAAGAGCCTTTTTTCAAAATGCTGTGATAAGGATAGATTTTTTACCAGAACCAATTCAAAAATTAATAGATCAAAATAGAGTAAACACTTCTCAATCTGATTATCTTTTATTACATACTGCATTTAATATGGAATTCTCGAAATATATTCCCTGATTTTTCCGAGCATTAATTGCGTATAACTGAGGAATTCCTGTTATGCTCTCCGTCAGTTACGAAGTTCTGGCGGATTTCGTCCGAAAAGTTTGCCTCCGAGCGTTTATTATTCATTTCTGCGAAGCAGACTATATTTTAGAAGTCCCACCGCACCAATTAAACAAAGGATTTAAATATTAATTAATATCATCTAATAATAATTATTAGATAAAATAAATTATAAAACAAGAGGGGAATAAAATGATGTCGCAAATACCTATAAATCTAGAAAAGGTTAGCAAAGAGATAATCGATAAAGAGATAATAAGGGCAGGAATTATTGCAGAATTAGATGCAATAAATATGTACGAACAGATGGCTGCATTTGCAAAAGATATCAATATTAAAAAGATGTTATTGGATATCGCCAAGGAAGAAAAAACCCATATGGGGGAGTTCCAAAGATTGCTTCTTAATAGGGATGAAGAGCAAGTCCAAGAGCTTGAAAAGGGAAAAGAAGAAGTTAAAAAAGAAGTGGGCGAATAAAGAGAAATAAAACTATATTGGGTTAATAAAAAGATTATTTTTTCTATTTCTTTTTTGTAGTTTTAATTATAGTGCGGTGGGACTTCGTTCGTTCTTCATTTTGTAGCGAGGGGCAAATTGAGCATAACAAAGGAATTCCTGTTAGGCGACCGACCCCTACGAACGATTATTAGATTTTTTAGAAGATAGGAGTGGGGAGAGGGTAAGTTTTTTGCTTTTTCAATTTCTTTAGTTCTATTTTCAACTACTGGCAAAAAATTTCGCCTCAACATCGGAATTCCTGTTAGTTTCTTTGACCCTACAACGTGGGGTCAAATTTCGTCCGAAAAGTCGGGAGAGAGGGCGTTCTATCAGATGAGCGAATGCAATACATCAAGAACAAGAATCAAGGGGCAGTTGCATAACAAACGAAAGGTTTAAATATATAACAATATAACTATATAATTATATTATTAAATTACTCGGGAGGTAATAAAAATGTGTGGAGAATGTAAAATAGTATGCAAAGGAAAGGAAATTGGAACAATTGAAGATAATGGTTCTGAAATTATTATCAAAAGAACCAAAGAAGGAAAAAACTGCTTTAAAGGAAACTGCATCTGTAATGAAAAATAAAATGCAGAAGATCAGAAAAGGAATCCAATTTTTATTTTTGCTAATTTTTTTTAGTTTGTTAATTTTAGAAAATAATAAACTTTGGATGGGAATAGTATTCTTGTTTCTAGTTGGGTCTTTTTTCTTTGGAAGATTTTATTGTGGGTGGATATGTCCAATTAATACTATTATTAGTCCTATTGACAGAATAAAGAGGAAACTGGGATTCAAAAATAAAGAAATTAATGACTTTTTCAAGAATGACATACTAAGATACTCTTTCTTTATTCTTTTCATAATTGGTTTTGTCTTTAAGATACTATTGATGAAGCAGGGTAAAGACTTTCCTCTTCCCTTATTAATCATGGGAATAGGATTATTTGCTACAATACTATTTGATGCAAGAACTTGGCATAGGTATTTATGTCCGTGGGGAATGCTTTTTTCACTTACGGGAAGATTTTCAAGAATGCAGGTCAATAAAGAAGTAGGGTGTATCAATTGTAAAAAGTGCCGAAATATTTGTCCCGGACTTGCTATTGATGAAAAATTGAATTTTGATAAGAAGAATTGTCTTTTATGTTTAGAATGCCTTGATTCTTGTCCAGTAAATGCAATTAAATATGAAAAAAGCAAATAAATAAATAGTCATTAAGTTATATGCCTTTTATGACAAATACTTTAATAGAAGAAACTGTCAAGATTGCAAAGATGTTAGGGGATTCAAATAGACTTAAAATTATTGAATTACTTTCTAAGACTAGTTTGTGCGTACATGCAATTGTCAGAAATCTTAATATTTCTCAACCAGCGGTGTCTAAACACTTAAAATTATTGGTTGATGCAGGAATACTTAACTCTGAAAAAAAGGGAATGCACGTACATTATACATTTGTGAAAGATACATTTGAGAAACACAGGATAAATCTTGAAAAGATAATCAAGAAATGATTATGCAACTGCCCCCTTCTATTTTTTAGCCCTTTCTCCCGATTGAAACTAACACCTATTAAACGAAGTTTTCTAATA
>Ga0210017_1002002_pt1 | contig 17638 bp, 15 predicted proteins | sample CryGeyCG2014_020_FD_183966 | JGI IMG/M metagenome (GOLD analysis project Ga0210017, IMG submission 183966) | Groundwater microbial communities from aquifer - Crystal Geyser CG08_land_8/20/14_0.20 (SPAdes) (version 2) | ecosystem: Environmental > Aquatic > Deep subsurface > Groundwater | place... | reverse complement strand
AAAACCGATTCTTTTTATATTCCTACCGACGAGTGGAAAATAACTTGGACATTAAAGCCAGAAACCCAGAAAATTGGCCAGTTTTCTTTAAAAATTTATCGCGCAGAAGACAACTCTTTATTCAGCTCGGTTGCTAATCGGACCATAAATCCCACATCCACTTCTTATTCCGAATCCTTTTTCTATTACGAGGGGAAAGAGAATTTCTATTTTGACGTGGTAGCCAATGATTTAAAAAGTTGGAAGATAACGGTATACAGCGCTGGAGAATAAATAAAAAGCTCTGCTAAGGCAGAGCATTATTCGAGAGCGTCAATATACTCCCAAATCTTGGGGAAAAGCTCTTTATACTCCTCCGTATTGGTCCAAGGATTTTCGTTAATGTATTTCAAAGCCTTGTCAAGATTTTCTTTAGAAGAAAAAGCTTTCCACCGGATATCCTTTAGTTCCCATTCTATCGATATCGAATTGATATCTAACCTTTTTTTTGGAATGCCGGTGAAGAAATCACCTTTGATGATTTCGCAAGGCCTTAGGATACTAAATGTTGCTTCGTGCCCAGCCTCGGGTCCCAGTTCTTCCTGAGAAATAATTTCACCAGTTTCATCTCTAATAGTTCCAAGTGAAGTATAAGAAATAATTAGATATTGATCAGTGAGATTTTCTATTATCGCTGGTGTGTGGAAATTAACTATAATCACTGGTTTTCCTTGGCGGATTCCTGCTTCATGAACAGTTATCCAGAACATATACCTTGCCTTAATTATTCCTTCCAGGTCAGGCGGTATTGTGGCGGCGTAATGGTAATCTTCTAATTCTGCCCATTCGTGTCCCTCTTTGGGCAGCTCCAGCTCTTTGTGTTTTTCAATTTTTTCTTTTATCTTAAATGGTACTTCTTCATTGATCAGCGGAGAATTCCTAAGATCTTCTTCAGTGTAAAAGGAACCTGCTGGTTTCTCGTGGTTTTCCTGGTCCAGGCCCAGAATCTTTTCCATTCTGGCCACTCGCCACTCTAATTGGGTAACCCTTTCAGTCAAGAGAGTGATTGCTTCCCAGGGGTCGGTAATAGCCGCCATTGCTCCTGTCGGATAAGTAAAGATGGCCAATCCGAAATAAACAACAAGGATTGTGACAACAGTCACTCCGATATTCTTTAGCGCTTTCACCTTTCACCTCCATATTCAATTGGTTTAGTGCTAATTTAACTGATATAATTATTAAATAAATTAAACTTTTTGTCAAATGAAGTTGGTAATGTGCACACACATATTGCACCTTTCTGGTAATTTAAGGGCATATGAAAACTATGCCCAAAGACACTAAAGAAGAACGCTATCGCTGGCTAAGACCTATCTTGGATGAAGACATGACTATTAAGGCTCTGGCTAAGGTTTCTCCCTTTTCTGAAAGAACTCTCAAGTATTGGTTAAGCAGCTACAGGAAGTCTGGGATAGAGGGATTGGCAGCTAAGTCTACCAGACCCAAGGCCCAACCTCGAGAGACGACCATCCGGATTAGAGAAAAAATAATTGAGTTAAGAAAAGAAACTAAGTTGGGCGCCCTGAAGCTAAAGTCTGGGGTTCTCGTTCCGGCTCAAAAGAAGGATTGTGGATGGGCGATCGTCTTTTGGGAAGTTGCAGTTCCTCTGACCGAGGGAAAATGCTAATTTCTCGGAACACCAAATGCAATCGCGATTCTTTATGTTGGTGCGGATATTATGACACTGGTTATTATTGGGTTTGCGTTAGCTCCTGTGATTAAATTATAATTATTAACTTTATACAATAAAATGACTGGAGAAAGTAAAAAAATATTTCCAACCCAAACGTCTAATTATTGGGTAGGAATAGTAATAATTCTGGTCGGAATTTTAGGAGTTTTTATTTATTTCGATCAGAGAATCAAAGGTTTAGAAGAGATAGTCAGTCAGGCTACTCTATCGAGGGAGAATATTGTTTCTGGAGCGATAACGCCGGCAGGAGAGGGGCTCAAGAAAGAAATTTCCGAAATGCCCCAAGAAATTCCTGAGTCAGCTTGGCAAGAAATTGCTGCGCTTGCCGGAACAGGAAATATAAAAACTGACTCTTTTATTATCCCCTCGGGGCAATGGAGAGTAAGGTGGAAATTAGAACTGAACCCAGAAAAGATAGGTCTCTTCTCTTTTGGAGCCTATCGCCAGACCGACGATGAATTAGTCGAATCAGCTTCTTTTAATTCTTTACTAGGGATGACACATTATTCTCAAGGTACTTACATCTACGAAGGCAAGACAAGTTATTATCTTGACATTAAGGCAGAAAATTTGGCAGGGTGGGATATTAAAATGGAGAGCCTGTAAAGAAAATAAAAAAGGTTATTAGATATTCTAACAACCTTTAAACCCCGCTTAGGAGTTTACGGCCAATTAATGATTTTCCAGCCAATCCCGTCTTGTTCGATTACCGAAAATTCAAGTTCAAAAATTTGAGTTCCTTCCAGTCCTTGGATCAATTTCCAGAGCATGGGATCGATTGTTGTTTCGGGAGTTAAATCGATATCGGCGTTCACCCTTACTTCAGCACATTCGGCACCAGTCGTTTTATTGATTGTTTCTTCCTGGATTTCTACCTGTTTAATTTTTCCCACCAGCTGGTCAAGGGCAATAATAACATTCTTATCAGTCAATAAATTTTTGCCAGCTGGTAAATACTCCATTGCTCCTTCTAGATCATTTTCATTTAGCGCTTGGTAGAAGGCTCTAACCACTTCCGAAGGTCGTATCTCCACGGCGCTTAAGGTCTCAATGGTAGTTTTCCAAAAAGAGATATTGCGAGTGCCAGTGATAAGATAGAAGCTACTCTTTCCTTCATAAAACCAGGTAGATTCAGAATACTTTCCTTGTTGAGTAGCGCCAGAGGGTATTTCAGCATAAACTTCGTCAAGAAGAGTGCCGTCCTCTCGGTAGATCTCCACTGAGAAAGTGCCTACCTCTCGCTTGGGAATAGTTGCCTCCCAAGAGATTTTCCAGTACCTATCTGGGATTGTAAACGAAGTAGTCTTCCCGCCAATCTGACCTTCGAAGATAGCCACTTTTTGCCAATCCTGGCCAGGAATAAGATTAAAAACTTCAACGGGTTGAATTATATCTTCCTGCTGTTGCTCCCTAGCCACTTCTTTGCAGCCGGTCACGCTAATCAGAACTAAACTGCAAGTTATCAACAAGACAGCTATCCTTTTCACTTTTCACCTCCGTATTTAATTGATTTGGTACTACTTTAGCTGATATAATTATTAAATAAATTAAGCTTTTTGTCAAATGAAGTTTAAAAAATTAACAACAATCTCAATTTTAATAACCATTCTAATATCTACAACGATCGGGATTTTTCTTTGGAAAAATCAACCCAAAGAAGTAAAAGCTGCGCCTCAGCTCAGCTGCAACATTGAAACTCTTGATTCAATGGATATGACTGGCATGCAAACCTCGATAGCCTTGGACACCAATGGCTACCCCTATATTGCCTATATGAGCAACTATCAGCTAAAGAGAGCAAAATGGAATGGTTCCAGCTGGTCTCTCTATTCAATACCAAATGGTGATGTTGGTTGTTCAGGATGTATTGGTCTTTCAGCGGCTATCGATAGCAGCAACATAAAGTATATTGCTTTTAATTCATGTACCTATAATCAGGTAGGCATGGCCTATGAGGATTATTACGGTGCCAGCGGTGCCTATGCAATTGACAGCGGAGAAAACAAAGGCTTCCTAATTGGAGCAGCTATGATCCCCACCGGCGACTACACCGATACAGCCAATAAATTTCAAGCCGTTTATAGCGATTACAATACTGCTCAATTAAAACACGCCAGATGGACAATATCTTATGGTGATTATAGTTGGACTAAGACAACAGTAGATGATGTCGGTTCATATAATATACTTGTGGGCTCAATGGCTTTGGACTCTAGCAATTATGCCGGCGCAGCTTATACCGATGAAGTTAGTTATGCTCTAAAATATGCAAAATGGACGGGTTCCTCTTGGGGCAGCAAGCAAACAGTGGATGGAGCGGGTACTGAATATTCTTTTTGTGAAGATACGCCCTCAATAGCTTTTGATTCTAGCAACTATGCTCGCATAAGCTACACCCCCGGTATTTTGAAATATGCTAAATGGACGGGTTCTGCTTGGGATAAAGTGATAGTAGACTCGGTAGGTGTTTCGGGAAGCTCAATTGCTCTGGGCCTTTACAATTCAGCCAGACGCTGTGCTTCTGGCGATTGCTATCCTTATATCAGCTATTACGATATTACAAACCAGGATTTGAAATTAGCTATTTTTAATGGTTCGAGCTGGGACAAATACACCGTTGATTCAGCCGGTAATGTCGGTAGATTTAATTCCATTGCTAGGGATGCTGCCGGTAATATTCATATGAGTTATTACGACCAAACCAATAACAGGCTTAAATACGCTAAATGTTCTTTGGTTACCAATCTGGCGCCAACCATTTCCTCGGTTACTGATTCGCCTGATTCGGTAACGGTTGGAAACAATATCGCCTTCCAGGTTGCTTGGTCAGACCCCAATTCCGGAGACAATACAAAAATCCACATTTGTAAAACCAATGCCATATCTAGTCAAACTTGTTCTGGTGGAAATTGGTGCGAAACTGCTTCTTGGTCTGCCAGTTCTCCGACCTCTTGCAGCTATACTCCAACTATTTCAGATGTGGGGACTCAAAATTATTATGCTTTTGTCTGCGATGATGACAATGCTTGTTCAGCTTCAACTTCAGGAACATTTACCGTCCAGGCAGCTATCTCAGCTCCTGTTGTTACCAACTCTACTGGCGCCTCTAGTATTACCTCTACTTCAGCCAGGCTAAATGGAGAAATAACTTCTACCGGAGGAGAAAACCCGACTGTCCATATCTACTGGGGAGACAATAATGGCGGAACCACTCCGGCTAACTGGGACCACGATGAGAACTTGGGAGTTAAAGGGACGGGTACATTTTACAAAGATATTTCTGGTTTAACTTCTAGTACCGCTTATTACTATCGTACTTATGCTACCAATTCTGGCGGTTCTGACTGGGCAGACAGCACTAGTTCATTTACCACCGGTACCACCGCCCTACCCTCTGGAACTCTAACTGCTCCCAGCTCTGCTTCACCTGGTCAAAACTTTACTATTGCTCTTGAAGGAACAGACGATAGTGGAGTAAAAAGATTGGACCTTTATTATGGTGGGAGTTGGCAGACCTATAATTGTCCTGGTACTACTTCTTGTAGCCACGGCTGGACGCGTCAAGAAAGCGCAGCTGGCACTTACCGCTATTTTGGCAATATTTGGGATAACAGCGGTAATGCTTCAAGCTGGGTTTGTAATGGTGCAGCTTCCGGAACTTGCAACTCTGATTGCCAAGGATTAGGATATATCTTAGGAGAGAATTATTCTTTAGCTTCTTTTTGCGGCACTAATCAGTGTGTCTGCTATCGGGGAATTCCTTCTTCGGTTCAAGTTATAATTCAATAAAAATATTATTATGATAAAAAAAACCTCTTATTCCCCCATTTTTTTAATTGCCGGTTTGGCGCTGGCTTCTTTGGCAGCTTTTAATTTTTTAGGGATAAAAGAAGCCCAAACCGGAGCTTCAGATAATGTTTCTGGCTGGGCTTGGTCAGATAATATTGGCTGGATTTCTTTTAATAACACTACCGATGGCTCGGGCTTTAATTACGGAGTTAATATCAATAATGATGGGATTTTTTCTGGTTATGCTTGGTCAGACAATATTGGCTGGATTGGTTTTAATCGGACAGACACTGGCGCTCCGCCCGGCTCTCCGGATTACGGAACCTATTTAGCCCAGGTTGATTTAGAAAACGGCCAAGTTTCTGGCTGGGCAAGAGCCTTGAGTTATGGCGGCGGCTGGGACGGCTGGATAAAATTAAGGGATACCAATTACGGAGTGTATATCGATATCGTTACCGGAAATTTTCATAATTGGGCTTGGGGGTCGGATGTCGTTGGCTGGGTTAATTTTGACCAAGTAACTACCTCTTTTGCCTTCAATCGGCCGCCAAGAGTTGAAACCGGTTCAGCGCAAGTTGAGTATCAAAATTATTGCGGAGTTGCGCCTGAAGTTGGACAAGTTGGATTTAAGTGGACTTACGTTGATGATGATGGCGATCCTGAAACCAGATTTGAATTTCAGGTAGATAACAATGCCGACTTTTCCTCCCCTGAAGTTAATCGTAACTTCACCGGGCTGAACAATCCCAGCCCCACGACTAATACTCAGCAAGTTTTTGTGATTGATTCTCCTCAATCAGATAAAATTGTCTACGGCCAAAGCTATTGGTGGCAAGTAAAGGTTTATGACAATCAGGGCAATGACTCTGGTTGGGTTTCTGGCCCCAGTTTTAGCACTGTTAGTCATGCCTATCCCTACCCCAACTTCAGTCCACCTGCTCAAAGCCCGAGCGTTAACGAATCAGTTTTGTTCACTGATAATTCTAAATGTTATACGGCTGCTAACGCCGAATATGATTGTAAAGATGGCGCTGATATCCAATACGCTTGGGACTTCAATTATATCGAAGCCGAAGGATTCACTGTAGATTCAACCAACAAGGGCGACACCACTACCAGTTACCCCAGTGCCGGCAGCTACAAGGTTAGATTAAGGATAACCGACAGCAGTTTGACTCCCGCCGGCGTTTGCACCACCCAAAGACAGGTATCCGTTACTCTGCCGCTTCCCGAATGGCAGGAAATATCACCCTTTTGACAATCTTTAAGAATTCTGCTAAAATCTAAGCATAGAAATTAACCTTGAATCTTTGGAAACATTAGATAGCCAATTATTCAACCTAAAAAATGAATCAACTCATCCTTTTAGCGGTGGGCGTGGTTGCTTTAGCTTTAGGATCTGTTTTGGGTTATTATGCCCGTCAGTCAATTGCCAAAAGGAATTGGAAAACTATCGAAGCCAAACTCCAAAAAAGGATAACCCGAGCCAAAGAAGATTCAGAGCAGATTTTTGCTGAAGCAAAAGAAAGAGCCACTAATTTAATTGAGGCGGTTAAACAAAAAGAAGACCAAAGAAGAACCGAACTTTTAAAAACCGAGCAATTATTGCTAAAAAGAGAAAACGTCCTTGATCAAAAGCTTTCCGATTTTGAACAAAAACAAAAGGAATTTCAAGAAAAAGTAGAAAGACTCAAAGAGATCAAAGAGAGTTTGGAGAGCTTAAAAGCCGAGGGCTTGGAGAATCTAGAGAGAATTTCCGGACTTTCCCGAGTAGAAGCCCGAACAGAGCTTTTAGCAAGCTTAGAAAAAGAATATCAAAAAGACCTTTTGGAGAAATTGAGAAAATTAGAACAGGAAGGCGAGGCCCGTTTTGAAAAGAAAGCTAAAGAGATTCTCACCGCCGCCGTCCAAAAATTTGCCTTATCTCAGGTTCAAGAAATAACTACTACAACCGTTTCTCTCCCCAACGAAGAAATTAAAGGAAGAATTATCGGCAAGGAAGGGAGAAACATCAGAGCTCTGGAAAGCTTAACCGGGGTGGAATTAGTAGTGGATGAAACTCCGGAAACAGTAGTAATTTCTGGCTTTGACCCGATCCGGAGGCAAGTTGCTAAGGTCGCCTTGGAAAAACTCATCCAGGACGGCCGAATTCAGCCGGCCCGTATTGAAGAAAAAGTTGAAGAAGCTCAAAGGGAAATAGCTTCCCAGGTCAAGGAAGCCGGAGAAACAGCGGTTTATGATGTAGGCATTGTCGGGCTCGACCCGAAATTGGTTCAACTATTAGGCCGTTTGAGATTTAGAACCAGCTATGGCCAGAACGTTTTGCTTCACTCAATTGAAGTTGCTCATTTAGCTGGAGCTTTGGCTGCCGAAATTGGAGCCGATGTTTTAATTTGTAAAAAGGCAGGACTCCTTCACGACATTGGCAAAGCGGTTGACCAGCAAGTTGAGGGTTCTCATACCGACATTGGAGTCAGAATCTTAGAAAAATTTGGGGCAGAGCCAGAGGTAATTACGGCAATGAAGTCGCACCACGAAGAATATCCTTACGGGACCTTAGAAGCCGTCATCATTCAAACTGCAGACCAAATTTCTGGCGCCAGGCCGGGCGCCAGAAAGGACACTCTGGAAAATTATTTAAAGAGATTGGGAGATTTGGAAAACATTGCTTTGGGATTTACCGGAGTGGAAAAAGCCTGGGCTTTGCAGGCCGGCAGGGAGATAAGAGTTTTTGTTAAGCCGGAAGAGATTGATGACTTCGGAGCAAGAAAGCTGGCAAAAGAAATTGCTAATAGAATCCAAGAAGAATTAAAGTATCCTGGCGAAATTAAAGTAAACGTCATTAGAGAGACCCGAGTGATTGAGTACGCTAAATAATTGAAAATTACAAAAAGCGCCACTTCGGGCGCTTTTTGTGTTGCTTGCCCCGAGATGAGCGAAGCGAATTTTTCGGGGGAGCGGGATACGGGAGTCGCACCCGTCTTTTCACCTTGGAAGGGTGACGTTGAACTGCTCAACTAATCCCGCACCGAGCCTCGCACAGCGAGGCGAAGGTAAAGATGAGAACGAAGTTTTCATCGCTTGGTCGGGGTGCTGGGAATTGAACCCAGGCCGCATGCTCCCAAAGCATACATACTACCGTTATACGACACCCCGCTAAACCGTATTCTAATAAAATTTCCACTTCTGGTCAACTTTTTACTATGGTATAATTGATTAATGTCTCTTAAAGAAATCTTCGCTCAGCTTAATATCTTTACCCAATGTGGAAAATACGGCGTTTCTCTCTGGCAATGCCCGCAGTTCCTCTTTTTGATTATGGGAGTGGTCATTATCGGTTCAACCTTGGCCGCCTACGCCATTGGTAGCAGATATATTGAGGAACCACAAATAGTTGCTTTAATTGTGCTTGTGGTTACAGCGGTTTTATTTATGGTTGCTGCCAGCATTACCCGTAGTTTTGAGAGGTTGGCTGAAGCTAACCGAATGAAATCAGAGTTTGTCAGCGTGGTTTCTCATCAGCTTCGTTCCCCTCTTTCTAATTTCAGGTGGGCGATTGAATTACTGATGTCAGGAAGGATAGGGCAGATCGAAGAAAAACAATTGGAGTACTTTAAAATCCTCAAGGAAAATAGTAATCGGATGAAAGAATTAGTTTCTGATTTATTAACTGTTTCCCGGATTGAAACAGCCGAGTTGCCCACAAAAAAAGAAGAGTGTCACTTGGAAGATATAATAAAAGATTTCATAAAAGAATTTCAACCATTTGCCACAGCTTCTAATGTTGAAATTGCCTTCAAGCCCCAGCTTAATCTACCAAAAGTCTTGGTTGATGCCTCGCAGATTAAATTGGTAATTGAAAATCTTTTGGATAATGCTATCCGCTACATCAAAGAACCAGGAAAAGTTGAGATAAGATTGGAAAGACAAAATGAACAATTATATTTTGAAATAAAAGATACTGGGGTAGGGATTCCGAAAGACGACCAAAAATATATCTTTCAAAAGTTCTTTCGCTCAGAAAACATAATGAGGCACCAAACCCAAGGCACGGGCCTCGGGCTTTATATCGCCCGAGCAATTATAGAAAAATTGGGAGGCAAAATCGGTTTTAAAAGCCAAGAAGGGAAGGGGTCGACATTTTATTTCACATTACCAATAAAATAATCCAATATGCCCAAAACCATTTTATTCATCGAAGATGAGTCAGCGCTCCAAAAAACTTTTGGCGAGATTTTTAAGCAAGAAGGTTATGAAATGACTTCGGCCTTAGACGGAGAAGTCGGGCTCAGATTAGCTAAAACCAAAAAGCCCGACTTAATTTTGCTTGATTTAATTTTGCCCAAAATTAATGGCTTTGATGTTTTAAAGCAGCTAAAAGAAGATCCGGATACTAAAGAAATTCCGGTGATTGTCTTAACTAATTTGGAGGGGATGCAAGATATAGAAAAGGTGATTGGCTTGGGAGCCACTACTTACTTGATCAAAGCCAATTATTCTTTAGTAGAAGTAATGGAGAAAATTAAAAAAGCTTTAGGGGAGTAGGCGATGAAAGTAGAATCAGGACAATTAAAGGCATTTTTGTTAGATGCCGGCCTGGTGGCTGAAAAGCAATTTAATGCCGCTTTTAAGAAGGCCGAGAAAACTAATCAAAAAGTTGGCGACGTTTTAGTTGCCGAAAGTTTAATTACGGAAGAAGAATTGATTAAGTTGGAAGCTTACATTTTAGGAATTCCCTTTGTCAATTTAGAAAAAGAAAAAATTGAGCCAGAGGTTTTAAAAATTATTCCCGAGCCAATCGCCAGGTCCAACAATATAGTTGCTTTTAGAAAAAAAGAAAACGATTTGGAAGTAGCCATGTTGGACCCCGAAGACTTAAGAACGATTGAGTTTATTAAAAAAACGGCCAATTTGAGAATTCTACCGCGCTTAACTACTTCCGAAAGTATCAAGCAGGTCCTAAAACAATATCAAAAGACCTTGGAAGCTGAATTTGGAGAGATGATTAAGAAAGAAGCCAAAGGAATAAAAGCTGTTCAAGAAATAAAAGAAGGAGTGCCGGCCATTACCGAAAGCGAAGAGCTTAAAAAAGCTGCTGGCGAGTTGCCTGTAATCAGAATCATAGACACCTTGTTAAGACACGCCATTCTACAAAGAGCCTCAGATATTCATATTGAACCGACAGAAAAAGAAGTTGTTGTCAGATACCGTATTGACGGAATTTTAAGAGACGCTATGACCCTGCCCAAACAAGCTTCTTTGGGAGTAGTAGCCAGAATCAAAGTTCTCTCTAACTTAAAATTGGACGAACATAGATTACCTCAAGACGGCCGATTTAAAGTGGAGGCAGAAGATTATAGGTATTCAATCCGAGTTTCAATTTTACCGGTTTTTGACGGAGAAAAAATTGTCATGCGGCTGCTATCAGAAAAAGCCAAAGCTTACACCTTGGAAGGATTAGGGTTTAGAGGCGAGACTCTAGAGATAATCCAAGACAACTTAAGAAAGCCCGTTGGAATGCTTTTGGTTACTGGCCCTACCGGCTGCGGGAAGACCACGACCCTCTATTCAATGATGGAGATTTTAAACGTACCGGGAGTCAATATTTCCACGGTTGAAGATCCGATTGAATATCGCATGCCCAGAATCAATCAAACCCAAGTTAATCCTAAAATTGGTTTAACTTTCGCTAATGGCCTAAGAGCTCTGGTTAGGCAAGACCCAGATATTATTATGGTGGGGGAAATTAGAGATTCTGAGACAGCCGGACTTGCTATTAATGCCGCTTTGACCGGCCATTTGGTTTTATCTACTTTGCACACTACCAATGCTTCGGGCACCATGCCCCGTTTGATAGATATGGGAGCTGAGCCGTTTTTGATTTCCTCAACAGTAAACGTGGTTTTGGCTCAAAGATTGGTAAGACGACTCTGCCCTGAGAAAGAAAAATATACACTGAAAGATACCGAAATCAAAAATTTAAAGAAATATTGCAACTTAGACAGAGTTTTAGACATTTTAAAGAAAGAAAAAATTATTAAACCTTCCCCTGGTAAATCCTTTAAAGATATTGTTTTTTACCGTCCAAAGCCTTCTAAGGATTGCCCAGATGGTTACAAGGGCAGAATTGGCATTTACGAAGTCTTGCCGGTTACTGAAACAATCAAAGAGTTAATTGTTAAAGGGGCAACCTCTGACCAAATTCAAGCCCAAGCACAAAAAGAGGGGATGGTGACTATGGTGGAGGACGGTTTCGTTAAGGCTGTTCAGGGAATTACCACTATTGAAGAAGTGCTGAGAGTAATTATAGAGTAACGTCCCATATAATGCCAACCTATCTTTATAAAGCCAAAACCTTAGAAGGCAAAGACCAATCCGGCATTTTAGAGGCAGAAGATGAGCATCGATTAGCGAGAACCCTGCGGCAACAGGGCTTGATTTTAATTAAGGCCGAATTGGAAAAAAAAGAGAAAAAGAAAAACAAGATTGCTTTCTCCCTCCCCTTTTTTAATAAAGTTTCTTTGGTCGAAAAAATGATTTTTGCCAGAAACCTTCAAGTGATGATTGCTGCTGGTCTTCCTCTGCCCAGAGCCTTATCAACTCTAATTGCTCAAACTAAAAGCAAAAAATTTAAAAGGGCTTTATCAGATATTCAAGAGGAGGTCATGAAAGGAAAAAGCTTTTCTGAGTCTTTAGAGCAATGGCCGGATATTTTTTCCGAACTTTTTCGTAATATGCTTAAGGTAGGAGAAGAGGCCGGCACTCTGGAAGAAGTTTTAAAAGTTTTAGCTCAACAAATGGAAAGAGAATACGAACTAAAATCAAAGATTAAGGGGGCTATGATTTATCCTGCTGTGATTATTTGCGCCATGATGGGTATTGGTATTATGATGTTGATTATGGTGGTTCCTCAATTAGCCGAGACCTTTGAGGAACTAGAGATTGAACTTCCCTTGACCACGCGGGTGGTAATCGGATTAGCCACCTTTTTAGTTGAGAGGTGGTATTTATTCATTGTAATTGTCGTCTTCTTGATCTTTCTTTTCCTCCAAGCCTTAAAGACTGAAAAAGGAAAAAAAGTAATAGACACGGTTACTTTAAAAATCCCGATTGTTTCATCTATTGTTAAAAAAACTAATTCTGCCTATACCGCCAGAACTTTAAGCTCTTTAATTGCCGCTGGCGTGCCGATTATTAGAGCTCTGGAAATTACGGCTGGAACCTTAGGGAATATCCATTACAAGACCGCCATAACCGAATCAGTGAAGAAAGTAAAAAAGGGAGAGAAATTATCAGACGCTCTAAAGCCCTATCGCGAGATTTACTCGCCCATGGTTGAACAAATGGTGGCCGTGGGAGAAGAAACCGGAGAGACTGCAGCTATTTTAGCTAAGTTAGCTGAATTTTTTGAGGAAGAAGTGGGTCGGGCTACCCAAAATTTGGCATCAGTCATCGAGCCGGTTTTAATGATTATTATTGGAGCAGTTATTGGTTTTTTCGCTGTTTCAATGATTCAACCAATGTATTCAATGCTAGGAGCATTATGATGAAAACCAATTCTAAAAATGGCTTTACTCTCATTGAATTATTGATAATCATCGGGACGATGATTATTTTAATGGCCTTGGCTGCTCCAGCCTTCCGGGTTTTTCAAAAAGAGTCGGATTTAAATGATTCAGCTGAAGAAATTATCAATATCTTAAGGTTGGCTCAAAATAAAACTTTAGCCTCAGAAGGGGCTAGCCAATACGGAGTTTATTTTGATGATACAACTACTCCCCATCAGTATACATTATTTAAAGGAAGTAATTATAGCTCTAGAGATAGCTCTTTTGATGAAATCCGCAGATTACCCAAAAGCATCGAAATTTATGAAATTAATTTGGGAGGAGGAAAGGAGGTGGTTTTTAATCGAGTTAGTGGTGAAACAAACCAAAGTGGAAATATAAAAATAAGATTAATTAGTGATATCAGTAGAACCAAAGTTATCTATATCGAAGATACTGGCCAGGTGGGATTGACCAGCCCCATCATCCCTTCTGATGCAAATCGGCTGAAAGATTCTAGACATGTTCATTTTGATTATAATCAAAATGCCCAAAACGCTGTTATTTTACATTTAATCTTCCCTGATTATCCGGCTGATAATTATGATATTGATTTTCAGACCTACTTAAATGCTGACAAAACCAAATTTTCTTGGGAAGGTATAGTATTAGTAGGACCGGATGGAAGTAAAACCGAGCAGAGATTAAAAATCCATACTCATAGCTTCACAATTACGGTTGCTCAATTTTGTGTCCACCGGCCCCTTTCTCCAGATCAAAGCTATAATGACAAGGCTTTAAATATTTCTCTTGACAGCGAAGAACTTATTAGATATGCCACAGACGAAAGAGGCACCACTACTAAAGGCTCATCAATCTGGGTAGAAGAACCTCAGCGGCAATAAAAATGGAGAATCAAAAAGGTTCATATGTTTTCAATACAATGGAAAGACAATAAAGGGATTTCGGTAGTTGAGATTTTGGCAGTTGTTGCGGTAATTGCTATTGCTTTAACTAGTCTTTTAGGATTAGCCTCTTTTTCTTTGGGAGTTTCCAACTTACTAAAACAAACTACCAGAGCTAATTTTATCGCTCAAGAAACAGTGGAGGCGGTAAGAAATTTTCGAGATGGGACAACTTGGGATACCGATGGTCTGGGAACCTTAACTACCGAGGTTGCTTATTATCCTAAAAAATCGACTGATACTCCACCAAAATGGCAAATAATTCAAGGGGAAGAGCAAATCAATGGTTTTACTCGAAAAGTTGTTTTTAATAATGTCCAACGCGATGGCTCAGACAATATTGTTGAGTCAGGTGGAACCAATGATCTTGATACTAAAAAAATAACTGCTACTGTTTCCTGGAAAGAGAGAGGAAGAGCTCACAAAGTAGAATTAGTGACTTATTTAACTAATTGGAAACAATGAAAGTTCTAAATTCTAAAAAGGGATTTACCCCGTTAGAAATTTATTCGTCTAATAGGGCTATTCAAAAAGAAAAGAGGAGATTTCTAACGGGGTTTACTTTAACTGAAGTTTTAGTTTATGTTGCTGTTTTGTCAATTATTATTTCAGCTGTTTCAGGTTTCTTGATTTGGACAGTGAGGTCTAATACCAAAGCTAAAGTAATGCGAGAAACCCAAGATAATGCCAGACGGGCTATGGAAATCATGACTTATGAAATAAAAGAGGCAAAAAGTGTTTATACCCCAACTACTACTTCTAACCAGCTTTCCTTAGAAACAACTCACTATCTGCCAGAAGGAGAAAAAACAACCTATATCGATTTTTATCTTTGCGAGGACCGTCTTTGCTTAAAAAAAGAATCTCAGAGCCCAATTGCCTTAACCTCAGATAGAGTGAAAGTAAGTAATTTGGTTTTTACTCAGATTGCCACAGCTTCTCCAATTCCCTCTATCCAGATTGATCTCCAAATTAATTACAAAAGTCCAGCTAACCGACCTGAATATCAAGCCGAGCTTAATTTAAAATCTACGGCCTCTTTAAGGAGTTACTAAAATGCTAAATCTAAAAAATCAAAAAGGATTTGCCGCTCTTTATATAACTATTTTAGTTTTGGCAGTGATATTTGGAATTGCCGTAAGCATTACTATTTTAACTTACGGTGAACAAAAAATTTCAAGAAACATTATCAAATCCAGTCAAGCTTATTATGTTGCTGAGGCTGGAATTGAAGATAGTGTTTACCGAATTATAAAAGGGAAAAAATATGAAGCAACCAATAGCTTATCTGTTGGAGGAGGCTTATCCTCTATCAGTATTACTAGCCAAGACGATAAAAGGATTATTCAATCAACCGGAGAAATTTCTCAGAGAATAAAAAAGCTAGAGACAATTTTGAAGACTGAGTCGGCAACAGTTGCTTTTTACTACGGTGCCCAGATTGACAAAGGCGGGTTGTGGTTGGGTGCTAATGCCTCAGTTGAGGGAAATGTTTATTCTAATGGAAAAATGGAAGGGCAGGGAAAAGGATCAGGTTCTAAAATTAGTGGTGATGCCTGGGTGGCAGGAGCAGTGGCTCCTGAACCTGACCAGCAGTGGACTAGCCAAGATTCTGATTTTCCCTTTGGTCTTAAAATTGGCAAAGAATATTATCTTGATACTGCCCAAAGTTTTGTTCCTTCGGTTTCAAAAGTTTTAAATACAGTCAGTTTCTATATAAAAAAAGTTGGCGATCCGCCTGACCAGACAGTGAGAATTTTGGCTGATGATAATGGTCAACCCTCTCAAACTCCTTTAGCTTCTGGCATTCTTAAAAGTTCTAAAATTACTTCCAGTTATAGCTGGATTGATGTCAGTTTTGATCCTCCACCAAATTTAACTGCCGGTATAATTTATTGGATTATGATTGATGTTTCTCGGGATGACGATGACTATTGGATTTGGGGAAAAGATAGTACTGATGGTTATACTTCTGGAACCGGAAAATATACAAAAGATTGGGATACTCCTGGAGCTACTTGGACCAGTGTTGGTGGCGACCTGAATTTCAAAACCTGGATGGGAGGAGAAACGCCTACCTATATTGATCGGGTTTGGGTAGGAAGAGATGCTCATGCCAATACCATTGCTGACTCCTGGATTGATGGCGATGCTTATTATCAAACTATTGATGCGAGAACTACTGTTTCGGGTACTAAATATCCTAATAGTCCTGATCCAGCAACCAAGGATTTACCAATTTCTTATGCTCAAATTCAAGACTGGGAAAAGGCAGCCTGCTGTGATACGGGTTCTGGATGTAAAGCTGAATGCGTTTCCGGAAGTTATAGTCCCCTTGAAGGATCTTCTTTAGGTTCAATGAAAATTGAAGGCGATTTAACTTTCCCTTCAAATAGTGATGACAATCCAGTAATAATTGCTGGCCCAGTCTGGGTCACTGGAAAAATTTTAGCTTCAAATAATGCCGGAATAAAACTCAAATCAGGTTTAGAATCTGGTTATCCAATCATTGCTGATAATCCAGCTGATCAGACAAATTTTGGAAAAGTTGAATTAAATAATAATGTCATTACCACTGACAGTCCTCAGGGTGGTAGACTCCTTTTTGTTTCCACTAATAAATCTCTTGATCCTGCCAATCCAGCAATTCATTTATACAATAATATCAATGTAGAGAATCCCCAATCAATTATTTATACCCTCAACGGTTTGATTGTAGTTGAGAATAATGCTGAATTTGTTGAAGTAACTGGCTATGCCATTCGCTTGGAAAACAATACTAAAATTGTCTATCAAGAAGGTTTAATAAATTCTAATTTTTCCTCAGGCCCAGGTGGAGGATGGGAAGTAACCAGCTGGAAAGAAACTGAATAAAAATCTAAAATAATAGAATAGTGAAATGTTCGATGAACTTCCAGTTCATCTCACCTCTCATAAATTTTCAATTTATTTCGATGTTAGAAGTCTTAATTTTAAAACCAGAGGCATTTGGATTGGACATCTCTGATTTATCTTTGAAGATTACTAAACTTAAACCCCGTAGTAGAAGGTTCCCTTCACTACGGGGCGAGAAAATCAAAAATGGTTTTGATTTGGCTTCTTTTGGAGAGACGAAAATAAGGCCGGGCATTATTAAAGGAGGAGAAGTTAAAGACGAAAAAGCTTTGGCAGAGATTGTTAAAGGCGCGCTGACAAAGGTGAAAGGAGAAAAACTTAAGACAAAATACGTTATTGCTTCCTTGCCCGAAGAAAAAGCTTTTTTGCAGGTAATTCAGATGCCCCGCATGCCAAAAGAAGATTTGAAATCAGCCGTGGTTTACGAAGCCGAAAATTATATTCCTTTGCCCATAGAAGAGGTTTATTTGGATTCTCAAGTTGTCCTGCCGGTTCATAATCATTTGGACCACTCCGATGTTTTGATCGCCGCCTTGCCCAAAAAGACAGTTGATCCTTACCTTTCTGTTTTTAAATTGGCCGGCTTAAAACCGCTCGTTTTAGAGATTGAATCTTTAGCCATAGCCCGGGCTCTGATAGAAAATCAGACGACCCTCGCCCCGGCGCTTTTAATTGATCTGGGCGCTACCCGAACCAGCTTTATTGTCTTT
>Ga0210017_1002000_pt1 | contig 17641 bp, 23 predicted proteins | sample CryGeyCG2014_020_FD_183966 | JGI IMG/M metagenome (GOLD analysis project Ga0210017, IMG submission 183966) | Groundwater microbial communities from aquifer - Crystal Geyser CG08_land_8/20/14_0.20 (SPAdes) (version 2) | ecosystem: Environmental > Aquatic > Deep subsurface > Groundwater | place... | reverse complement strand
CCCATAGATACCTTTTACCTTTTCGCCAAATTTTATCTCGCCTTCCTTCTTAAACTCTCCCGCTTGTTCTGCCAGCTTGGATACCTGATTGAGCAAATCACCCAGTCCTTTGAATAGCCCTCCAAGTCCGAACCCAAACTCCTCTTCTTTCTTCTTCTCTACCATAATCCCCCCTATAGATTAACCACAAAGGACACAAAGAGCACAAAGATTTATAAAATTATCCTTTTTATCCCTTCTTTGTGTGCTTGGTGGTCTTTGTGGTTCCAAAAAAGATTGATCCCAAAGACAACTATAAAATTAAAAAGTCTTCCATTTAGCACGGTCTTCTAAATATCTTTGCAAACCTTTTCCCTGCTGGGGCTGCTTCCCTAATGCTAACCAACCTTTGATTGCAATTCTCACCTTACCCGTTCCAAAAAGGTCTATAAGGTCATTTCTGCCCATAGATTGAAGAATTACTCTAGCATAACTCGAGTCCAGACCCATCTTCCTTGCAATCTTCCTAACAGTGGATTCACCACCTTCAGCATCAATTATTCTTAAAATTTTAGTTTCATCAGGCGTTGGCATTTCTTCCTTATTCAACAGTGATTTTAAGAGATTAAAAGAGAATTCTCTTCTTTTTCATCTATTAAATTCTCTTTCAATCCCTGTCACTTTTTATTTATTTCTTTACAGTTATAACGCCTTTACCTCTGCATACCAAACAGGGTAGTTTACTGTTAGGCTCAGCACCTGTCCCTTTACAATGATTGCATACCTCTATTGGCTCTTGGATACTCACAACACCCTTACCGCCACAAACTGTACAAGTAATATTAGTCCTTGGACGCACCTTACCACTTCCATTACAATAAGCACATACTGTTGCCGGTGATTGAACCCTGACAACACCTGCTCCCTTACATACTGGGCATTTAATCCCTTTAGTCCTACGAATTATACCACTCCCACTACAAAAACCGCAACTAAATACTTCACCTTGTAATATCTCACCTTTTCTTCTCATTCTCATTTTCCCTCCTCGCCACTCATATGATTGCCATGCCATTATCCTCTCTCCTCAGTAGGGCAAGGCTTCCTGACTGCCGTCAGGCAAGTTAGCCTTGCAAACCTAAAGGTTTGCCCTACCTTGTTTATTATCCTCAGTAGTTTAGAGCCATTTTCTTCCACTTCTTATCTTCTATCACAGACTCTTTGCTCACTCGCCCCGTTTCTGTATGGAACGGGGCTCGTTTGGTCTTCTCTTGCTCGGTCAACCTCTGTAACTCATTCATCTCCTTTTGAATATCAGTAACTCGCTTGTCAATTCCTGCTATACGCTTTTCCGCAGTCTCCTTCTCTTTCTCCAATCGCTCTTTTTCCTTTCGTAACATATACAAATTTAGATAAGCAGAACTCTTACTCTTTGGTATAGAACGCCGCCTTGTGGTATGCATACTCCTTATACTTCGTAAACTCCTTATATCAGTTACACTCTTTGGCATTCTTCACCCCCTCATTAAAAACAAATCCGAAATCCCAATCCCTAAATTCTAAACAATACCTAATGCCCCAAATTACAAATTTCAAAAACTTGTTTGGAACATTGGAGAATTGGAATTTAGATATTGTTTAAAGTTTCGAATTTAGGATTTCTAATCATTCTATCCTATCCTGCTGGAATCGAAGTTCCGGGTCTTTTCTCCGCAATCCGCTTAGGGGCTGGATAGCGCCTTGATGAGAGCAGAATATGCTTCTCACTCACACCTGTAACTTTCATCTCGACAGTCTCACCCCTTTTCATACTTGTGGCTCGTAGGACATTACCCGGGATGGTAACTTTTCCATCAGCATCTATTTTAGAAAGTACTCTTACCAAAGCCATTTTTTACCTCCTTCTAACTACGGTTATCGGTAATCAGTTATCAGTGTTTACAAAACTGACCCACTTTCTCAATCTTTTTACCGATTACTGATGACCGATTACCTGATAACCTGATTAGCCCTTGTTCCCACAGTATTTATCAATCAAACCACTCACGAGTTCTCTAACTCTTGCCTGATTAGTCTTGGAGCCAACCCTGCTCGTCTCGGAAGCTAAAATGTCCTGACATACCTCCCTGAATACTTTATTGTCAGCCCCAACCTTTCCATCCAGAACTATTAGACTCTTGGCAATCATTATACAGCCACGAACAGTTGGCGCAAACTCACATTTGTTAGATTCACGCAAGTTCCTAACAATACTCACTATCTTTTCAGCATCCTTTTTGGGTATACCAGACTTTGCTTGTGTTATAGCAATCTCTGTCTTCTTATCGTAGTGGTCAAGGTCTATTGTTATCATCCTATCTCTCAGTGCATCCTGGCTCCTATGGACACCTGCATACTCCTCAGGATTGGAGGTGAAGATGGCAGTAAATTCAGGGTCAACTCTAAGGTATGGCTCTTCGCCGCGTCCAACAGGTAAATCCATCATCTTCTCCTGAAGAATGGAGAGCAGTATGTTATTTGCCTCCGGACGACTGCGAGTGAACTCATCATAGATTAGCGTAAACCCATACTTACAGGCTACAGTTAACCTGTTATCTACCCACCTCTTTACCATATCCTCTTCTAATTTTAATACACGGGATACAAATCTATCCACTACCTTCCTGAACCTATAACCGTATTCTCCGCCCACCAAATCTGATGTAGAAAACTCTTCATCCCCATGAATCATCACCACTGGACGTTGAATCTTGCTTGCAATATGCATAGCTAATGTAGTCTTACCCGTCCCAGAGACTCCCCTGAAGTGAATAGGAAAACCTGCCTTAATATAAGCCAATGCACGGTTGGTTATGTCCTTAACCTGCTTTGTCTCAACAAAATCTGGTAATGGAGTCGGCTCCAAAACTGTTGTCATCTCTTCTATAGCTGCCATAATATCACCCCCTTCTACCTAAACGGAAGTTATCAGTAATCGGTTATCAGTTTATCCATTCACCGCTCACCGATCACTGATTGCCGATTACTATTTTTATACTACTCCTTTCCCTTTACATGTTAGACAGGGTAGCTTGCTTTCAAAGGAACGACCGGTACCTCCACAATCAGGACACCTTTTAGTGGGCCCTTTTACTGTTACTACACCCTTGCCTCCACACACTGTGCAAGTTATCCTGACCCCATAAGGATAAACACCTGTCCCATTACAGAATGCGCACTTTATTACAGGCTTTTCAACAAACACCTTGCCTTTACCCAGACATACCTGGCACTTTGCAAGTGGAGAAAGGAGTTCAAATGGGTCTAAACCCTTACCATTACAAAAAGCACATCTTATCTCGTCCATTTATTTCTCGCTTTTTAATATCCAACTCTTAGCTTCTTAAAGTTAGAATGTGGCGCATCCTTTTCAGTTTCAGTTAAGGGCTTATTAGCTTTTGGATCAGATGTTGGGATAGATTTTAAGTTTGCAGTTTTACTACCATTCCACCTCTCATCCTGCAATTTCTGACGCAGTTTCATAATTTCTTGATTTTTAGCAACCACTTGGGAGAGCTTCTTTCTCTCCAACGATACTTTCCTTTTAGCGTGCTCCACAGCTAAATCTTGCTTCTTGAATCGAGCCTCCTCCTGCCTTAATGCACGGGATAATTCCCTCTCATCAGGAATGACTTCTTCCTGTGGAGGCTTACGAAGCTGGTTATGGGTCATAATCCCTTTGGTGTGAAGCCTGCCAACCCTCAGACTGTTTTTAACATTGCGTATGGTCTTAAGGTTAGGTAAGGATTCAGATTTCATCTCAATTCACCTCCTTTAATTTTTGACATCTCCTTCTGCCAAAATTTTTCTATCGAACACTGAAGAACTTTAAAATTGTTAAGTAGTTTCCTAACTTCTTTCTGAAATTTATGGTGCTCCAATAAAATACCTTCTACCTGTTCCTTAGATTTAGCTTCTCTCTTTTTAGCTTTGAGTCTCTTTAATGCTTTTTTGAAATCCTTTATACTTAAAGAATCGGCCTTCTCTAATATCCGCTTTAATTGTAGGGAAAGCTCCTCCTTTTCTCTTTGAAACTCGGCAAGTTCCTCTTTAACCAGCCACTCTTTTCCTGGATTTGTCATTGCCTCAATGGCTTCAGAGAGCCCACCTTGGTCAAGTGATTTCTTCAACCCTTGAATCCTTCTCAACTCCTCTTCACTGAGACCCTCTATAAGCTGTCTTACCCTCTTCTCATGTTCCATTTGATAAGATTCAATATCTTGCATCATTAATCTAAAGTCCTTTTTACGGAGATGAGCCTTTTTTGCTAATAGAGACTCTAACTGTTGGGTTAGAAGGGCACGCTCATTCTTGGAGTGGTCAAGAAGTTGAACACCTTTTCCTTTTAACTTATTGCTTAGCTCCCTTATCCTTGCCTCATAGGATACGAGAATATCCTGGACCGTATCTCGTAAATCTTCAACCATTTTGAGAGTTACAGGGGGCACAAGGAAAAAAGGCGTACCTTTTACTTATCCTTGTGTCCCCTATTACTAATATCAAACCTAATGCCTGATTGCCGGTAGGCAGGGGTTGAGTTACATAATCGCTAACCCAATCTGTGATTCTACGTGTCAACATCCGTGTTCCTTCGTGGAGTGAACCGTAATGGTTCACTCCGTGGATTACTCCACAGGATAGTATAGATTATCTTCTTTCCTGATTTTACCTTCGTCTACCAATGCTTTGATAGTCCGTGCTAATCTTATGGGAGCAAGCCCTAAAGAATCGCCAATGTCTCGTAGTACTATTCCGTCGGGATTGGAATTAACTATTCTGAGTATACCCTCTTCAAGTGTCTCCTCAGGCTTTACTTCCTCTACTTCTGGCACCACTTTCTCTTCAACTTTCGGCTTTGGTGGCCTTGGCTTCACAACAGGCTTTACTGGTGTACCCCTCTTCTTTGCCATCTCTGAAACCAACTTATTCCAAGCAGCATTTGTTTTTTTTAGCTCATCTATAAGTATTTTCTGTTCACGCCTGAATCCATCTAAAAGCCTGGCAACTTCGTTTGACCTGTCTTTCTTATCCTTAGCCAAACCACTCCTCAAAGCCCTTGCCATTTCTCCCCGTGCCTTAGTAAATCCATCCAACATCGTGCTAACCTCGTCCCTCAGTTCAACAACTCCTTTGAGAAGAGTGTCCTTTTGAGCCTTAGCCATGGCGTCACGCTCCGAAGCAAACCCTTTCATTAACCGCTTCACTTCATCCTGCATGGCAGTATTATCTCTTTCCAAGGTTTTCCTCAGTTCGGTGCCCATCTTATTTCTTGCCTTCTCAAATTGTGCGAGTAAATCCTGTGCACTTGCAAGCAATGCCCTGGTATCTTTTTTAATCCCATTAAGCACTGCCATCCTTTCATCGTAAGAGGAAACGAAATCTTCAGTAAGCCTCTCAAAATCTTCTGCTATACCCATTTTTACCTCCTTTTTACTTAAACGAATTACCATTTAATTAATACATTTGGCAGGAGATACGCTTTGAGTTATCTCCCAACTTAGCATGGGCTACAAAAGGGCAAAGCGCTTTTGTACACTCAAAGGGCATCTCTACCTGTCGGTAGACAGGTTGCCAAATTCCCTCTCCGAGCTTATGCTGCCGCTGTTGCTGTTAGACCTATTGCCTCAGCATACTTGAGGTAGGTCTCAACAGAAGCAATCACAACCCTGGCTTCGAGGGCGAGCAGCTCGATACCCACTAAGGAAAGCCTTACCCAGGCATCGATGACTACACCCTTATCCAGTATCCTGTCGACTACTTCCACTAAGCTCGAAGACGCAATCGCCTTCTCTACTGCCATTTTTCTCACCTCCTTTCAATTTAGATTTTGGATGCGAAGCACCCCTTTTGATCTGCTTCTTCGAAAGAATAAGAATTTTTGCATAAAAAGCTTACAATATTATAATAATACAAAAATGGATATTTGTCAATAGCCCAAAATGGTTGATTTTTGATCTTTCTTTAGTTAGTTTCGGGGAAATTTTTAGTTAGTTTTTTTTTGGGAAAAACGAAGGTTTCTGGTGGGAAAAGTTACAAACTGGAAATACCTTCTTTTAAGGCATAGCGGAAAAGATTAGCTTGTTTATGTATGTCGAGCCTTTGCATAATATTCTTTCTGTGGATATGTACCGTATTTAAAGATATATTTAATTCCCTGGCTATTGCCTTACTGGTAAAACCCTCGGCTATGAGCTGAAGAATTTGTCTTTCTCTTCTGGTAAGATTGATTATCTTTGTATACTTCTCGTAGTGCTGCCTTTTGCCAAGAAATCCCTGGACTATAAACCTTGATATCGTTGGACTCAGGAAGTAATTGCCCGTATAAACCTCACGGATAGCATGGATCACTTCTTCGGTAGCGTTCTCCTTTACTATATACCCTCTTACACCGGTTTTTAAAGCCTTCTCCACAAAGATTTTGCTATCGTGTATGCTCAGAATAATTACTTTGCTTGTCGGATGCATCTTTATGAGCCTACCAGCCGTCTCAATTCCGTTTAAAATCGGCATAGATATGTCGAGAACATAAACATCAGCCGGATTTTTTTTAGCCATCTCTAATACTTCATTCCCGTTTGAAGCTTCCCCAATGATCTCAATATCCTTACATTTCTTTTCAATAACGGATCTTAGCCCGTCTATTACAATAGGATGATCATCCGCTATAATCACTTTTATACCCATAACTTATGTTCTTCTATAACAGGTAAGGTTACATGTATATCGGTTCCTTTTCCAGGCGCTGATTTGATGTGAAACCTCCCATCCACAGACTCCGCCATTTCCCTCATTCCCCGGATACCCATATGTATTGTGGTTCCTCCTGAAATTATCCCTGTATCAAAACCCTTGCCGTCGTCGCGTATAATGAGTTCTATCTTATTCCCCAGAGAATACAGCCTTACCTTCATATTCCTGGCGTTAGCATGTTTGACAACATTGTTCAAAGCTTCCTGGACTATCCTGTATAAGACAATTGCCACATTATTAGGGACCTTTTTCTCATCTATCTCCATACTGAAATTTATCTTGAGGTCCAACTGTTTTGTGACATTTGATAAATATTCTCTCAAAGCAACGGGAAGACCAACTATATCTAAATCCGGTGGCCTCAGGTCTGCAGCTGTCTTTTTCAACCTTTGAATTGCTTTCCTGAGGACGGTCTTGCTTTTTACAATAGTTCTAAGTGCAGCTTTCAAATTGTTATCTTTGATTTCTTCCTTGATGGCGTTCAAGCTCGAGCTCAAGGCCACGGCCAAAGTGCCTACCTCATCGTGCAAAATAGTCGACAGAATTTTCTTCTCTTCCTCTCTGATTGATAATATCCTGTGCGAAAAATGCCAGGATGCTCTCTCGGAAACTTCCAGTATCTGTTGATATTGTTTGATCTTCTCCTCCACCTGCTTGCGCTCAGCTATGTCTCTTATAATAGCCCACATACCTATAGGTTTTCCTTGTTTGTCCTTAATTAACCATATTCTAATTGTCGCCGGAAATACTGTTCCATCCTTTTTGATATATTCTTTCTTATATTCATCAGAATACCCTCTTGCCATTGTATGATTTTTAAGAATATCTGCCTCCATTTTATGCCATTTCTTGGGTGTTAACTGTTGATAGGTCAATTTCTTATATTCTTCTATCGTATAGCCAAGCATATCTAAGAAGGCCTGATTAGCATCAAGGAGATTGCCCTGCATATCAGAAAAGGCAATTCCATCTTTGCTTGACTCATATAAGTTACGGTATTTTTCCTCACTCTCCCGCAGCGACTCCTCCGCCTTCGCAATCTGCTCACTTAACGTAGCAACTACAAAGGCAATAACTATAAACATAATCGCTCGAAGATAATCATTGGCAGCCACAACTTCCGCTCTGAAGAAAATGCTACTAAAAATCAGGAGTGCTGCTAAAAATACAGCCACACCTAAACCTTTTCTCTTCCACCACAGAGATGCTAAAATAATTGGAATATAAAAGAAGTGGGTAAAAACACGGCCGGTTCCGAGTACCACATAACAATAGTATGTGAGAAAGCAAGCGCCAGCTAAAAAGATAGCCATTACAGTAATTCTGTGCTTTTCTTCTCGTCCTTCAAATTTCATTCCCATCATATTAACCCTCGTGTTTTCTCTACCTTTTTACCCCGTTGGAATACCCCGTCTTTCAGGAGGAGATGAAAAAAAAGATCAAAAAAAGAGAATACATTTGCCAATGGAAAGAGCCACATTAACTCAATTGAAAGCTTCTGGGCATATGCAAAAGAAAGATTGGTAAAATATCACGGTATAACCCCCAAGAAGCTGTATCTTTATATGAAAGAACTTGAACTTCGCTTTAATAATAGAAACAATGGTGATCTTGAAGAGACTATTTTGAAATATTTGTCAGATTTTTTGCATTTAACTACATAATTCCCAAATTTTTAATAGATATTTTGTTGCCATTTCGTACCTCCTTGTATAACAAAAAAAAACACCGAGTATATCTCATATTTGGTTCACTCGGTGCTTTAAATATAAAAATACGGCCTGACATATGTGCAGGTTGCATTATGTAAGTGCATCCTAAATTCTTTCTTTCTTTCTTTCTTTCTTTCTTTCTGCAAAAATCATTCCAACTTCTATAAGAATCATCACCTTGTCCCCTGGTATAATACTCGTTATACAAGGACAAGGAAAAAATATGAATACACAAATTTATTATAATCCCAGAATATGCGTTAATTTTTGTGGGTATTGTAGGGCAAGGCTTCAGCCTTGCATAGAGACTTTTTTTCGCAAACCTAAAGGTTTGCCTTACGGAGTTCACTGCGATAACGCATAATTTAGGATGATACATTATAATAATAATACAAAAAAATAAAAAAGTCAAGAAAAAAATTCTATGTCAACTTTCTGTGAAACTTGCAAGAAATTGTAGAAATGAAATGTTTCAGCGTATGTGTCAGGTATTGAGTGGTTTTGTATCTGCTCTCTTATATGGTCTCCGGAGATAACGGAACTTAGAAAATTGGGAAGTTTTTTATCCGAGAGATTCATTTCTTCGGGCGAACTTATGGATATACAGGGAATACCCAGTTTCGGCTTCAATTCAAAGGAAGGTCTTTCTTCCCCCGCATTACCTTCTCAATTTTCCCATCTTCATCAAGGGCGAGGAGAGCTTCTATTTTCTTTTCTGGATACATAATAGTAGATTTAAGGTTACAGATGACACAGAACATCACAAAAATCACAGATGATGCAGAGGGAAGGTTGAGAAATGGATAATTGTCAAGGAAAAATCACAATTATGGATAATAAAACTTCATATTCCAAGGACAAAGTTGGTAAACGATTAAAGGAAGTCCGAATGCACCTAAACAAAAGCCAGAAAGAAATTGCTGTCTTGCTAAATATTTCGCAGAACGCCCTTTCCAATTATGAAAAAGGGCAAAGGCACTCTCCCTACAGGATACTTGTAGAAATATCACGAATTGCAAATGTAAGCCTGGCTTGGCTTTTGACGGGGAAGGATAGTGGAAAGGGTATTACGGGGAAAGAGAAAGAATTGCTTAATTATCTGGGAAAACTGGGGATTACAGATGCACAGGAGGCAAAGGAGATTTTCAGTACACTTAAATTGGAAGCCTTAATTTATCAAATTACTTCTGTTAGACTGTCTATCGAAAAGATAATCAACCTGTAAAAAGACCTAACAAACAACCATTTTTATGATAAATAGTGAGGAGAGTAGGGCCGTCAGGCGGGTTTTAGGGTTGATGAAGTTAGTGCAAAAACTTTTATAATTACCTAAATTTCATATTATTTTCCTTGACTTCTTTTAAAAAATGTGATATAATGAGCGACTAAATTTTCGAATCTGTGTTTATAAAGAGAAACATCATTCGCTTGGTATATGAATAGGGGATAGATTGGAGACAAAATTTGTATCTAAAGATAAAATAACAGGATTAATAAGCAGTTTGAGAGGCGAGATATTTATTCCCCCAAAAGAAAGAAAATTTCTTCTATTGGCAGAAATATCCCTGTGCTTTTTCGTTGGAAGGTTTTAGACCCTCATTCACACCTAAATTCTTCTTCTACAGCCCCCAAGAAATCCTTAAGGAAAAAAAGACTATTACGAGGACAGTAATCGGTATAAAAGCTTGTGACTTGAGGGGTATCCAATTCTTGATGAAAGTCTTTAAAGAGGGCGATTTTATTGACCCCTTTTTCAGAGACGATGTCTTTATAATCTCCTCTGATTGCACATACATACATGAGAATTGTTTCTGTACTCTTTTAGGTGATAATCCCTATCCAGAGGAGGGGTTTGACCTGAATCTGTCAGAGATAGAAGATGGGTTCTTGGTTGAAATAGGAAGCGATAGAGGAAAGGCATTGGTGGAAGAGAAACGGGGACTTTTTTCTCCTGCAGATTCTAAGCAAATTGAAGAAAGGAAGAGGAGGAGAGAGCAAGTAAAAAACCAGATAAAGGGTAAGAAGATTGAGATTGAAAAGAACATAGAACCCGAGAAGATTGCTGACGAGATAAAAAAGTGTGTATCCTGTTCAGCCTGTACCAATATATGTCCTTCATGTTTCTGTTTTCTGCTGGGTGAGCAGAGCAACTTTGAGAAAGTTCGTTTTTGGGATTCTTGTCAGTATTATGGATACGCACGCGTAGCGGGAGGAGCAAACCCGAGAAAAGAACTTGATAAGAGATTTACTCATAGAATAAAATGTAAGTTTGAATATTCTCCCGAGAGGTTTGGAATGAGAGGCTGTTTTGGTTGTGGGAGATGTATCCCTGCATGTTTTGGAAAAATAAATTTCAAGGACGTCTTGTTGAAATTAGGAAAGGGATGAAAAGTAATATTAAATATCAAAAATCAAATATGAAAAATACAAATCAAAAATTAAAAAGTGAGTTTAAGAAGAGACTGTATAACTTTACATTAAGACTCATAGAGTTTATAGATAGATTGCCTAATGATAATGTTTCAAAGAGGATTGGTGACCAATTACTACGAAGTGGCACAAGCATTCTTGGAAATTATATTGAGGGACAGTCGGCAAGCAGCAAGAGAGATTTTAGCAACTATTTTAACACATCTTTGAAATCAGCTAATGAAAGTAAGTTATGGCTTGCATTACTTCGTGATAGCAAACGAGCCAAACCGGAAGAAGTCGCTTGGTTTCTAAAAGAGCTGGATGAGTTCTCTAATATTTTTGGTTCAAGTATCTTGACATTAAAAGGAAGGAGGTAATTTTTGCATTTTGATATGTATTTTTGATTTTTAATATTTGATATTTGATATGACCATAGTTAATCCTTATAAACCTATAATCTCGAAAATAACCAGGGTAGTGGATGAAACTCCGAGTATCAAAACATTTACACTTGTCCCTGAGGAGAAAATTGAATTTAAGACTGGCCAGTTTGTTCAATTTACAGTTTCTGAAGTTGGTGAGGCACCGTTTACGCCATCATCCTCCCCCTTCGTTAAAGAAGAGATGGACATTACTATTATGAAGGCAGGACGAGTAACGGAGGCAATACACTGCTTGAAAGAGGGAGATATTGTAGGAATAAGGGGACCTCTTGGCAAGGGTTATCCACTTGAAGAATTTTACGGAAAAGAGGTTTTAATCCTGGGTGGTGGGGTAGGAATGGCACCTTTAAGGTCTTTACTCCTGACACTTATAGCCCAAAAGACAAAATTTAAACGAATAGTATTACTATACGGAGCAAGAACTCCCAAGGACATAGTGTATAAGAACCAATTTGCTACCTGGGAGAAGGAAGGTGTAGAAATTCATCGCTCAGTGGACAGGGGAGACGATACCTGGAAGGATAGGGTAGGGGTTGTTACTGTCTTATTTGATGAAGTAAAGCTTGATAATGAGATTGCAATTGTATGTGGTCCGCCAATAATGATGAAGTTTGGAACCTTTAAAGTTCTCGAAATTGGATATAAACCCGAAAATATATACCTGTCAATGGAAAAGAATATGTCCTGCGGCATTGGTAAGTGTGGGCATTGCGCTTTGGGCCCATACTTTGTATGCAAAGATGGACCAGTGTTTACCTATTCAGAGATAAAGCACATAGAAGATACATGGGATTAACAGTGAGATGTGGAATGTGTGATGTGGAATGTGAAAGGTGGAATGTGAAATGTGGACATTAAACATTTAACATTAAACATTAAACAAGAGAGATGTATCTAATTGATCTGGAAAAGGTTTATGAGGTAAAAAAGCTTTCCTCTTCTGGCAATGAATTAAAAGATATAATTGAGAAGGCTATAAGGAGAGTGATTTGCAGACATTGTGAGGATGCTGGTTGTGTAAGTAGTTGTCCTCAAGATGCGCTTAAAAAGATAGACGGGGATTTAAAGAGGTCAAATTTCCTCTGTACCGGATGTAAGACCTGTATTATCGCGTGTCCGTTCGGTGTCAATATTGACGAAATCGTGGAGTATAAAACCAGACGTTTTGATCTTACAAAGTTAGATTCTTTTTTGAAAGAATGTCCTTATATAGAAAAGGGAGAGTTTGAGGAATCGGACGATATAGTCAAAATTGAAGAAAATATATTTGTAAAGGCAGTTAACTGGAAAAAACAACTCGGAATGTGAAATGTGAAAGGTGTAATGTGTAACGTGTAATGTGGGATGTAGAATGTGGAAGGACATTTAACATCTAACATTCAACAAGCGGAATGATTCTATTCTATTATATAATTTTCCCTGGATTTTTAGCTACTTTCATTGCAGGTGGTATTGCCTCGTGGATAGAAAGAAAACTCACCGCAAGGATACAAACAAGAGTAGGTCCTCCATTCTTGCAACCCTTCTATGATGTAAGAAAACTTTTTATAAAAGAAATAACCATTCCGGAGCATTCGTCAAGATCTATATTTATGCTCTCACCCATAGTTGCCCTTGCATCAATAAGTGTAGTGGCAACGATCTTAGGACTTGATGTAATAAATCCAGCACATGGATTTAAAGGAGACCTCATCGTTTGTGTTTATCTTTTGCTTATACCATCATTGTGTGTAATCTTAGGTGCCAGCGCGTCGGGGAATCCTCTGGCTTCACTTGGTGCGAGTCGTGAAATGAAACTTGTCCTTTCCTACGAACTTGCCTTTTGGACATCTTTAGCGGTACCAGTATTAAAGACAAACAGCATTAGGCTTGCTGACTTAATGGGTTTTCAAGCATTAAATGGTTCAATAGCAGGCTCACTGTCAGGCATTATTGCATTTATAGTAGCAATAATCTGCATGCAGGCGAAGTTAGCAAAGGTGCCCTTTGATATTCCTGAAGCGGAAACCGAGATAGCAGGAGGTGCTTATATTGAGTACTCTGGTCCTCTATTGGGATTTTTCAAAATCACCCAGTATATGATGCTTATAGTATTACCACTTTTCTTGTTGCAAATCTTTTGGGGACCAATGAACTCTCCCTTAGGCATTCTTAAGTATTTACTTCTGCTTGTTATAATAATAGTATTGGAGAATACGAATCCGAGATTAAAGATTGACCAGGCGGTTAAATTTTTCTGGTTTGGTTTGTTTCCTCTCGGGGTAATAAGTATAATACTTGCAATACTAGGGATGTGAAATGTTGAATGTGGAATGTTGAATGTGGAATGTGGAATTAGTTGATTAGTTGAATAGTTAATTGGTTGATTGGTTGATTGGGTGGGTAGGAGCCCCGCCTTGGTGGGACGATAAGTAGATGACGGTTAGAATGTGGAATGTGAAAGGGCATTAAACATTTAACATTTGACATATAACATTTAACATAAGTTATGGATAAAGGGAGGATATTATCTCGTTCGATCTGGGTCTTCCATTTTGCGTCGGGACCCTGCAATAACTGTGATATCGAGATTTTAGATGCCCTGACTCCCCGATTTGATCTTGAGAGGTTTGGCATAAAACTCGTAGGTTCAATAAAACATGCTGATTGCATGCTGGTTACAGGGATGATAACTATGAAAGGAGCTCCGAGATTGAAGTCTCTTTACGATATGGCACCGAAGCCATTGGCAGTTGTAGCGGTGGGGGGATGCGCGTGTTCAAAAGGAATTTTTAAAGATTCCTATTATACTTATGGTCCGGTTGACAGAATTATCCCGGTAGATGCTTACATACCCGGGTGCCCCCCGCGACCCGAGGCAGTAATTGATGGAATTGTTAAAGTAGTTAAGAAATTGAGAAGCGGGTAATGTGGAATGTGAAAGGTGAAATGTGAAAGGTGAAATGCGAAAGGGCATTAAACATCAAACATTTAACATTAAACATGTAACATTTAACATCAAACATTTAACAAAAGTAATGATTGAGGATATAGTAAAGGAGAAATTGGGAAATAGGGTTCTCAATTGGGAGAAAAAGAACGAGAGAAGGTATTATATAGAGATCCAGAAAGAGAACCTGCAGGAATCTGTAGGAATCCTGTTTAGAGATCTTGGGTTAAGATTCTCCATTGCAAGTGGAGTTGACATCATCGATAATTTCGAGATCTTGTATCATTTCTCCTCTGATCATGAGGATAAGTTCTTTTCATTGCGTGTCAAAATTAATAAGGAGAATCCAGAGGTGCCTTCTATTTCAGGAATTATAACGGCAGCCAAGTGGATTGAACGCGAGATATGGGAGCTTCTGGGAATAAACTTTGTGGGACACCCCGGACTGAAGAGACTTCTATTGGCAGAAGATTGGCCAGAGGGTGTATGCCCGTTGAGAAAGGACTATAATAAGAATGTGTAATGTGAAATGTGTGATGTGTGATGTGAAATGTGAAATGTTATCAAACATTAAACATGTAACATTTAACATAAAACATTCAACACGACATCATGAAGACTATTATACCCGTTGGACCTTATCATCCTCTTCAAGAGGAGCCCGAGTTTTTTGAACTTGAAGTTGAAGGAGAGCGGGTTACAAAACTCAATATCAATATAGGCTATAATCACCGTGGAATTGAGAAACTCTCCGAGGGTATGCATTTTGATCAGGTAACATTCCTCGTGGAGAGAATCTGTGGAATATGTTCCACTTCACATCCATTTGCCTATGTTCAGGCAGTCGAGGACCTTGCTGGTATCAAAGTTCCCCTTCGTGCTAAATATATAAGATGTATAATCGGAGAGCTGGAACGCATTCATTCACACTTGTTGTGGCTTGGACTTGCCGGACACTTTATTGGTTACAATACTCTGTGGATGTGGGCATGGAAATACAGAGAGACGGTTCTGGATCTGTGTGAACAGATTTCTGGCAACAGAAATCATTATGCTATGCTCAGGATTGGAGGGGTTAGAAGGGATATTTTAAATAAGGAACTAAATGAACTGAAAGAGAAGACATCTACCTTAATCCCAGCCATTAATATGTTCAAAGGTGCGGCAATGGACGACCCTGTAATTGGAGCGAGGACAAAAGGAGTTGGTGTCTTGACAAAGAAGCAGGCGATTGACTACTGCGTTGTTGGTCCAACTGCAAGGGCATCGGGGATTGATATCGATGTGAGGCGCGATTCTCCACATAATAGTGCCTACGGTTTGGTTGAGTGGAATGTTCCTGTATTGGAAGACGGTGATGTCTTCGCCAAGGTAGTAGTAAGAATTCTTGAGATGCTTGAGAGTGTGAAGATAATTACTCAATCACTCGATAGACTCCGGGACTTAAAAGAAGGTGAGATATGGAATGAGGTAAGGGAGATACCTTCCGGTGAAGGTATAGGCACCTATGAAGCGCCACGAGGGGAGGTATTTCATTATGTCCGCTCAGACGGTGGTAACACTCCTTTTAGACACAAGATAAGGGCACCTTCCTATGTAAATATCCTGTCTAACGAGGTAGCAGTTGTTGGAGGAGATGTTGCAGATGCATGTATAACACTTGCGGCTGTAGACCCCTGTTATTGCTGCACAGACAGAATACAGGCGGTTGAAGATGGTAAGGTGAAATATAATTGGAAACAATTGTTACAATTATCACAGGAGAAGACAGAGAGAATCAGGAAATGTTATGAGAATTATAAAAGATAAGATAGTAGGACAGTCTGCCAACAGGGGTGGTGGCACAGGCTTCCAGCCTGTGAGAGAATTCAAAATTTATAGAAGGAATCTTCCTCATTGGCAATCCCCCGGAAGTGTATATTTTATTACTTTCAGAACATCTAAAGATACTGTCCTTCCAGAAAGTGCCAGAGATATTGTATTTAACTCTATTTTGTATTGGAAAGACAAGAAGTTCAACTTATTTGGAGCTGTAGTAATGCCTGACCACGCACATCTTATTTTACAACCTTTGGAGAAATTTCCAGAATCCTTCTTTAGTCTTGCGGAAATTCTTCACAGTATTAAAAGTTACTCATCAAATCAGATTAATAAAATGCTCAGAAGGTCAGGAGCTATTTGGTTAGACGAGAGCTTTGATAGAATTGTGAGGGGTGAGAGTGAGTTGCTGGAAAAGATGAATTATATTATGAATAACCCAGTGAAGATAGGATTGGTAGGCATTCCTGAAGATTATAAATGGCTATATTTGGAAGGTCTGAAATGACACAGACATGGATGTCTGTGCCACCTAAAAACATTTTGATATGAGTATTCTGTTGCCCATAGAAGTAAGCCTTATCGCAGGGACAGTCTTTCTCTTTCTCCCCAAGAAATTAGAGGGATTCACCAGAGTGGTTTCTCCATTAATAGGAAGCCTCAATTTTGTGTTGGCGATAATCCTGTTTTTCAATTACTCGATTCCCTCCTATGCGTCGAAGTATTTTATGTCTGACCTGCTTTCAAGGTTTATTTATCTGGGAATTGGTTTCTTTGGATTTGTAATCTCTCTGTATGGAGCGGGATACACAAAAAAATCCGAAATCCGAAATCCGAAATCCGAAATAAAGAACGAGAAATTCTCTATTAGTGATGTAAATAAGTTTTTTGCATACTTTTTCTTGACTTTGGGTTCTGCCTTTACAGTTGCGGTTGCTAACAATCTTATATTATTACTTGTCTTCTGGGGATTTCTGGGAGTAACTCTTTACTTGATGATACAACAGGGTAGAGAGGGTGCCAATGAAGCAGCAAAGAAGTCACTTATAATCATCGGGGCGTCGGATTGTTTTTTAATCCTCGGAATTGGGATTATATGGCAACTTACCCATACACTTAATATAACAGAAATTTCTCTCACTACCCACTATTCACTGCTGATTTCTGTTTCCTTTATCTGTTTTGCTATTGCCTCTTTTGCCAAGGCTGGTAATATGCCACTTCATACATGGATTCCACCCACTGCTGCTACTGCTCCTATTCCGGTGACTGCTTATCTGCCAGCATCACTGGACAAGCTTTTGGGGATTTATCTCCTGGCAAGGTGTGTTATGTCTATCTATGTAGTATCACCAGGACTTTCTTCATTTCTAATGATTTTTGGTGCATTAACTATAATCTTTGCAGTATTTATGGCTATGATACAGCATTCGGGGAGAAAATTACTATCCTATCATGCGGTTTCACAGGTGGGTTATATGGTGCTTGGAATTGGAACGGGTAACCCAATCGGAATTGCTGGAGGACTTTTCCATATGTTTAACCACGCGATTTATAAA
>Ga0210017_1001997_pt1 | contig 17652 bp, 21 predicted proteins | sample CryGeyCG2014_020_FD_183966 | JGI IMG/M metagenome (GOLD analysis project Ga0210017, IMG submission 183966) | Groundwater microbial communities from aquifer - Crystal Geyser CG08_land_8/20/14_0.20 (SPAdes) (version 2) | ecosystem: Environmental > Aquatic > Deep subsurface > Groundwater | place... | reverse complement strand
ACCTCGGCCATTTTATCAAAACTGGCTGATTTTTATGAAGAAGAGGTTTCCAATGCCACCAAAAATTTGGCCTCGGTCATTGAACCAGTTTTAATGCTCATTATTGGAGCAGTAGTTGGCTTTTTTGCCGTTTCCATGATTCAGCCAATGTATTCAATGCTAGGAGCGATTAAATAAATGCAAATTGCAAATTGTAAATTGCAAAATTTAAAAATGGGTTTTACTTTTATTGAAGTTTTGGTTGGCACAGCTTTGATGCTGATTGTTTTTTCGGGAATTCTCGGTGCTTATCAATTGGGTTTAAAAGTGGTTGGATTATCAAAAAATAAAATTACGGCTACAGCTATTGCTAATGGAGAGATAGAGAAAATTCGAAACTTACCTTATCTATCGGTTGGCACAAAAGGGGCAACCCTTCCTTTTGCTCAAGGAATTTTAGATTCGGTCACTACTACCATTAGAAATGATGTTGAATATAAAATTGAAACTCAGGTCAAATATATAGTTGATCCAGCCGATGGCACAGGTGCCCAAGATTCCTGTAATTGGGATTACAAAAGAGCCGAGGTTAAAGTTTCCTGGACCGGTAGATTTCTTGGAGAGGTTAAATTAGTAACTGACATTGCTCCCAAAAATAAAATTGAGGAAATCCAAACCTGCCAAGCCCAACCCGGTGGGATTCTTTCCGTTTCGGTTTTCGATGCTTATGGAATAATGGTTCCTTCTCCCTTAATTGAAGTTTTTGATCCTCAAACCGGCCAAATCATTGACTCGGCTACTCCCGCGAAAGGAAAATATGATTTTCCCTTGACTGCCTCAATTTACAAGGTAGTTGTCTCAAAAACTGGTTATAGTTCAGAAAGAACTTACGGCACAGATGAAATTACTACTCCAGAAAAACCCCATCCAATTGTCTTGGAGGGCCAAATCACTGAAATTAGTTTTTCTATTGATCAATTGAGCTCAATGACCGTTGAAGCTCGAGGGACTAAAGGAGCCGGATATCCAGTAATCCACAATGTGACTTTTAAATTAACCGGAACAAAAATAATTGGTACCGATGTCAATGAAAACTCAGTTTTTAAATATTCTCAAGACCATACTACCGATGGCCCGGGTCAGATAGCAATTTCTGATTTAGAATGGGATTCTTATAGTTTTTCAGTGCTTACTCCCGGTTTAGATTTGGTTGGGGTTGAATCTCCTCCGGGTACCGAGACTACCCAGCCAATAGGTCTGGCGCCAAATGCCGGTCTGAATGTTCGATTAATTGTAAAAGCTGAAAACTCACTTTTAGTTACTGTTCAGAACATTGCTACTGGTGAACCTGTTTTTTCAGCCAGTGTCAGATTATTTAATACAGATTTGAGTTATGATACTACTCAGTATACCGATGAAGATGGCAAAACTTATTTTATTCCTTTGACAGCTGCTACTTATAATTTGGAAGCTCAAGCCCAGGGATATTCATCTCTCTTGACTCAAGTTTCTGTTTCAGGCGATATGACAAAGCTGGTGGAGTTAGAACAAGTAGAATAATTTTTATGAAATCATTTACTTTAATCGAAACCTTAATTGCTATTTTTGTTTTTACTTTGGCGATGGGAGCAGTTTCTGGTTTGATTTTGATGGCTTATCGAACTCAAAGTTATACCTGGCAGCAGTCAATCGCTATTGATGAAGCTCGGAAAGGAATTGAGACAATGGTTAAAGAAATTAGGATGGCCGGAGAAGGAGAAGATGGTTCTTATCCAATAGAGATAGCCGAAGATAAAGAATTTATGTTTTACAGTGACATTGATAAAGATGGGAAAACTGAGAAAGTAAGATATTTTTTAGGAACAGTAAATTCTGGAAATCAAACTCAAGAATGCCAAACTTCAACTCAAGGAAGTTCTTGTTCTGTTTCTTTTTCAAATTTTTTAAAGGGAAATTTAATTTCAGCTCAGGTAAAAATCTCGGTTGATGGAGATTTGGGACAAAATAATAAAGAATATGTTGATATTTATGCTGATGGTCAAAAATTGGCAACTCTTTGTCTTACTGGTTGTTCAGATTGTACTGGAACTTGGCAAGGAAGCCAAACATTTGATGTTACAAATTTTGCCTCAGATAATTTAATTTCCTTTTTGGCTCAAGGTTCATCCTATGTTGGCCCTGCTTGTCCCTCTCCATTAAACTATACAATGAAAGCAAAATTTGAATTTTCTTTTACTGAAGATATTTCTGCTCTTTCCCATGAATTTAAAAAAGGAGTAATCGATCCGGTAATAGATGCTGGTGGAAAAATCAGTTATCCTTCAGACCAAGAAAAGGTTTCTCTTTTAACTTCCTATATTAGAAACGTTCCGCCAATTTTTGAATATTATGATCAAAATGGAAATAAAATCACCGATTATCCAGCTAGATTAAAAGATACAAAAATGATGAAGGTTTATTTAGTTGTCAATATTGATCCTAATCGACCACCAAATGAATTTGAATTGGAATCTTCGGTTCAACTTCGCAATCTCAAAAATGAATAAAGGAATAATTACAACTTATGTTTTGGTTTTTGGGGCAATATTTTTAATAATGTTGGCCGGACTTTTGGGCTTTATTTTATTGCAACTGCGACAATCTGACCAAAAAGTGGCTTGGAATGAATCCTTAGAAATTGCCGAAGCCGGGGTTAATTATTATCGGTGGTGCTTAAATAATGGGGTGGAAGTAAACTGTCAACTCCAAAAGGATTATTTTGATCCAGCTGGAAATAAAATTGGAAAATTTTCTTTAGAAATCACTTCCACTCAGGCCTGTGGTCAAACAATCCAAAAGAAAATTATTGCCACCGGTCAGACAGATAAATTTCCAAATATAAAAAGAAAGATGAGTGTTTTATATGCCAGAACTTCAGTGGCTAAGTATTCTTATATTTTAAATGACAATGTCTGGGTTGGAGAGGATCATGAAATCAGGGGCCCTTATCATTCAAATGGCGGTATTAGAATGGACGGCGAAAATCAATCTTTGGTGACCAGTAGTAAGCAAGAATGGGTTTGTACTGCTTCTTTTGGATGTGGCCCTAAAGGATTTCCAGGAAAAGGATGGGGACTTGGCCAATGTGGTGATCCTTGCCACCTTGAAGACAAACAATGTATTTGTCCGGGCGTCTTCACCACCACCAATAACAGCAATCCAGATTTATTCTCTTTTCCCGTTCCTCCTTTTGATTTTACTGGACTTACTGTTGATTTAGCTCAGATTAAAACACTGACCCAACCATATCCTCAAAAATATTATTGGCCTCCGGTAACCAATCTTGATTCCAACGGAAGAGGATATCATCTAAAATTTCTTAATGATGGAAAATTTGAAGTTTGGATAATAACCGGACTCTCTCCAACCTATACCTACTCTTTAGAAGAGAACTGGCATTATGATTATTTTACAATTACTAATGAATACCGCTATGGCAATCCTATTTCTATTGACCCAAGTTGCTCCCTTATCTTCTTTGAAGACAATCTCTGGCCAGAAGGAGTAGTTAAGGGTAAGGTAACGGTTGCCTCAGCCAATCTTATTAATCCTAACTTAGATACTGATGTGGTTTTACCAGGAAACATAAATTATACTGTTTTAGATGGCTCGGATGGCTTGACTTTAATTGGCGAGAGAAATGTTTTAATCGGGCCTCAGTCGCCAAATCAAATGGAATTAAGAGGAATTTTTGTTGCCCAAAAGGGAAGATTTTCTCGTAATCACTATCCTAATAATATCAGAGAAAAATTGGAGATTTATGGTTCAATAATTAGTAACGGTCGAGTGGGAACTCAATGGATTTCTGGAAGTCAGGTAGTTTCCGGTTATTTGAAAAGAGAAAGTTATTTTGATTCAAACTTGGTTTATGATCCCCCACTATTTACTCCTTTTATTGAACCAGAATTTAGAATTTTAAATTGGGAAGAGTTATAATAAATAAAAATGCTTGAATTTTTAACTTTAAAACCAGAAGCCTTTGGATTGGATATTTCTGATTTATCTTTAAAGATTGTTAAACTCAAAAAAAGAGGAAATTTTTTTACTTTATCATCTTATGGAAAAGAGGAAATTGAACCGGGAATAATAAAGAGGGGGGAAATCAAAGATGAAAAAAAACTGGCTGAGATTATTAGAGAATCCATTAAAAAAGTGAGGGGAGAAAAATTAAAGACAAACTATGTTGTTGCTTCCCTGCCGGAAGAGAAGGCATTTTTGCAGGTAATCCAGATGCCCCGTCTTCCAGAAGAGGATTTGAAATCGGCTGTAATTTATGAAGCGGAAAATTATATTCCAACCCCGCTCGAAGAAGTTTATTTAGATTACCAAATTGTCCCCCCGGTCTACGACCATTTAGACCATCTTGATATTTTAATTGCTGCTCTACCAAAAAAGACAGTTGATCCCTATCTTTCTGTGCTAAAATTAGCTGGGCTTCGACCAAAAGTTTTAGAAATCGAATCCCTGGCCATTGCTCGGGCCTTAATAAAAGATGGAATAACAACCCAGCCCATTCTTTTGATTGATCTGGGAGCAACCAGAACTAGTTTTATTATTTTTTCTGGCCAGAGTTTAAGATTTACCACCTCCATTCCGGTTTCTTCTACTAGTTTTAGCGAGATTATCTCTAAGAATTTGGGAGTGACCCTGGCCGAAGCTGAAAGATTAAAAATAAAACATGGGTTAGAGGAAAAAGTTAAAATAAAAATTGGGGAAGAGAAAACAGAATTAAAAAGAGAAAGAGGGAGAATTTTTGAAGCCCTCATTCCCACCCTAGTTGATTTGGTTCAACAAATAAAAAGATATTTGGATTATTATCAAGCTCATGCCGAGCACGAGCATTTACCCCCCGATGGCAAAGGAGTTTCAAAGATTTTGCTTTGCGGAGGAGGAGCAAATTTAAAGGGGCTTTGCCAATTGCTTTCTTTGGAATTAAAAATCCCGGTTGAAATAGGAAATCCCTGGGTAAATATATTAATTAAAGAAAAAAAAGAGGTAGCAGAATTATCTTTTGAGGAATCATTAAAATATACCACCGCCTTGGGCTTAGCCCTGAGAGGAATAAAAGAAAAATGATTAATTTATTACCACCAGAACAAAAGGGAGAACTTTTGCTCAGAGAACAACAAAATCTAATTTTAATTTTGGGGATTTTATTTTTATCTTTTTTGCTCTCTTTATCTTTAATTTTATTATCAATAAAAATTTCCATTTCCGGGGATTTAGAAATTCAAAAAATAACTTTAGAAGAAAGGGGAAAAGAAGTTTCTTTTAATCGGGAGTTAGAAGAAAAGATTAAAAATTCGAACCAGCTGTTATCGGACTTGAATTCTTTTTATCAGAGTCAATCCAATTTAACTCAAATCTTGGAGAAAATCTCCGGGTTTTTACCTTCGGGGACTTATTTAACAAATCTCAACCTCAATTCCCTCCAAAAAGAAAAAGGAATTCAAATTTCTCTGTCTGGTTTTTGCCAAAGCCGGGAGCTCTTATTTTCTTTTAAAGAAAATTTAGAAAAAGAGGGAAGTTTTTCCGAAATTTATTTTCCTCCAGAAAATTGGCTAAAACCAATTGATATTAACTTTAATGTCACTTTCAAAATTAAATGACTATAAAAAACAAAATTAATTTATCTTTGATTTTCTTTCTAATCTTAGCTATTTTTTTGCTCGCTTTTTTAATTTATCCTCTTTTGAAAGATATCAAAAATTATTCAAATGAAATAATTTCTCAAAAAAAAGAAGTATCATCTTTGGAAAATAAAATCGAAGATATAGAAGAATTTAGAAAAAACTATGCCAAAATCAAACCGAATTTAGAGAAGATTGAAACTTTATTGACCAATTCAGAAGCACCGATTGATTTTATCTCCTTTTTAGAAAAAACTTCGAGAGATTGCCATCTTACTATTAAAATCGTTCCGGCTGCCATTACCAAAAAAACTGAAGAGTCCTGGGCTTCTCTTAGTTTTTCAATAATCTTAACCGGTTCTTTCCCCAATTTTTTGAGATTTCTTGAAAAGCTCGAATCCGGTCCTTACCTAATCGAAATCCAAAATTTGAGTATAAAAAGATTGCCGGAAACAGAATTGAAATCAAAAGAGTTTGAAAATCTTTCCCTGGGCGATATCCAAGCCAGTTTTTTAATCAAAGTTTTTACTAAGTAATATGTTCGGATTAAAGAAAATCAAAATTAAAAAAATTGGAAGTTTTTTAAAGAAATTACCAAGAATTTTAGGGGAGAGGGCTTTTTTAACTTTTTTGGGATTGATGATTTTGTCTCTAATTTTGGGTGCCATTGTTTTTTACAAATACAGCTTTTTGACAAAAAAAATTGAACCTCAAATTACCGAAAGACCATTAAAGTTCAAAGAAAAAACTTATGAAGATGTTTTAAAGATCTGGCAAGAAAGGGAAGAAAGATTCAAAAAAGCCGATTTAAAAGAATATCCTAACCCTTTTCGTTGATTTAATTTTTATTTTGTGATATAAATTAAGAAAGAAAAAATAGAGCTCTATACAAAATTTCTAAAAGAAATTTTGTCGAGCCCGACCCGTACGGGTATAGGGCCCTCGTAGCTTAACTGGATAAAGCAGGGCCCCTCTAAGGCCAAGAGTACAGGTTCGAGTCCTGTCGAGGGCACCAAGGCATTTTGCCCCAGAGCCCATATTTATGGGCTCGGCCGAGCACAAAATCTTTTGTTTTGTGCTCTGGTTTTTATTTTCCCAGCTAGAAATCTCATAACTAATCTTTAAGAATATATTTGATTTAAATTTTCTAACGAGGTAAAATGATGTAAGTATATGCTAATCCCTGAAGAAAAATTAAAAATCATCAAAAAATATAAACTGCATGAAACAGATACTGGTTCTCCCGAGGTTCAGATTGCTTTATTAACCGAGGAAATTAAAAGATTGGTATTGCATCTGAAAAAACATCCTAAGGATTTTCATTCAAAAAGAGGGTTATTAAAAATGGTAGATAAAAGAAGAAAATTTTTAAAGTATTTAAAAGAAGAGGATATAAAAAGGTATAATAGTATCGCCAAGGAAATAGGACTCAAAAAATAATATGTCAATTAAACATTTGGGTCAAAGGGTAGCAGTCTTAATTGATGTTCAGAATTTATATCATTCAGCCAAAAACTTATACGGAGCCAGGGTTAATTTTCGCGAGATTCTAAAAACGGCTGTTAGTCAAAGAAGTCTTATCAGGGCTTTTGCCTATGTCGTCAGGACAAAAACCGGTGAAGAAAAGCCTTTTTTTGATGCCCTGACAAAATTGGGAATCGAAACAAGGGTCAGAGATTTACAGGAATACTATGGTGGTCTTAAAAAAGCTGACTGGGATGTCGGAATCACTGTTGATGCAATTAGAATTTCTCAAAGTGTTGATACAATTATTTTGGCTTCGGGAGATGGTGATTTTTTGCAATTAATTGACTATTTAAAGAATCAGGGAAAAAGAGTAGAGGTTATGGCTTTTTCAAGATCGGCTTCATCGAAATTAAAAGAAGGGGCTGATGAATTTATTGATATAGAAAAAAATCCAGAAAAATACTTATTAAAAAAATGAGCGGAGCGAAACCCCGCCCTCTATGCATATGTAATAATTCATTTGGCTTAGAGGGCGGGGTCATACTCATTACATTCGTATGAAATTTCAAATCGAAATTGGCGGTAGGAAATTAATAGCCCAATTTAACAATTTGGCAGAACAGGCTTCGGGCTCCGTCTTTTTACAATATGGAGATACCTTAGTTTTGGCTACTTGTGTTATGTCGGATAAAGAAAGGGAATCCTTGGATTTTTTTCCTTTGACTGTTGATTATGAAGAAAGATATTATGCCGCTGGAAAAATTTTAGGTTCCAGATATATTCGCCGAGAAAGTCGACCTTCTGATGAAGCCATCATCACCTCAAGACTAATTGATCGGGCCATCAGACCACTTTTCCCGGAAAATTTAAAAAGAGAGGTTCAGGTAATTGTCACTTGTCTCTCCTGGGATAGAGAAAATGACCCAGATATAATTGGCTTAATTGCTGCCTCCACTGCAATATCTACTTCTGAAATTCCTTGGTCAGGACCAATAGCCGTGGTTAGAATCGGTAGGTTAAAACAAAATGAAATGATTATTAATCCAACTTATGGAGAACGTGAGAAGTCTGATTTAGATTTAGTCCTGACTGCTGTGTCCTCCGAAGCTTCAGCGAAGGAGGAGGGTATTTTAATCAATATGATTGAAGCTGAGGCGGCCGAGGTACCTGAAGAGGTGGTTTTAAAAGCAGTTGATTTTGCTCGACCCTATTTGAAAAAAATAATCAATTTTCAAAATCAAATTATTAAAGAAGTTGCTAAAGAAAAAATTAAAATTGAAACTCTACCCCAAAATTTGGAATTAGAAAAAGAGATTAAAGAATTTTTAGGAGCTCGATTAGAAAAAGCCCTTTTTTCAAGAAAAACTGAAAGGGTTGAAGATATTAGTACTTTAAAAGAAGAATTAATTTCCTATATTGAGGGAAATGAGCCGGGAAGGGGGAAAGGAGAATATGCGAGAGATTTCTTTGAAAAAGAAATCGAAAGATTACTCCATGAAAATATAATTTTAAAAGGAAGAAGGCCAGATGGCCGAAAATTAGATGAGTTGAGAGAAATTAGCTGCCAAGCCGGGTTGTTACCCCGAACCCACGGTTCTGGTCTTTTTTGTCGGGGTCAAACAAAAGCCCTTTCTATTTTAACCTTGGGAGCGCCAGGAGATGTTAAGCTTTTACAGGGAATGGAGATTATCGGTAAAAAGCGCTTCATGCACCATTACAATTTTCCTCCTTATTCTACCGGCGAGGTTAAACCAATTAGGGGGCCGGGCCGACGAGATATTGGCCACGGTATGCTTGTTGAAAAAGCTCTTTTATCCCTCATTCCCAGTTTTGAAGAATTCCCTTATACAATGAGAATAGTTTCAGAAATTTTATCTTCCAATGGTTCAACCTCAATGGCTTCGGTATCTTCTTCTTCTCTGGCTTTGATGGATGCCGGGGTGCCAATTAAAAATCCGGTAGCCGGAATTGCTCTGGGATTAATGAAAGATAGAGAAGGGAACTACAAAATTTTAACTGATATCCAAGGTCCAGAAGACCATTATGGAAATATGGATTTTAAAATAGCCGGAACAAAAAATGGAATAACGGCAATTCAAATGGATGTAAAGATTGAGGGAATTTCAGAGAAAATTTTAAGGGAAGCCTTGGAACAAGGGAAAAAAGCCAGGAACCAAATTTTAGAAAAGATAAAAGAGGTTTTAGAAAAACCAAGACCGGAACTTTCTCCTTTTGCTCCCAGAATTTTGACTTTGCAAATTAATCCAGAAAAAATCAGGGAAATTATTGGACCGGGTGGAAAGGTTATTAATAAAATAATCAAGGAATGCGGAGTTTCAATCGATGTCGAAGAAACGGGAAAAATTTTTGTCACTGCCGAAAAAGAAGAGGCAGCAAAAAAAGCGATCGCCTGGATAGAAGATATTACCAGAGAAGTAAAAGTAGGAGAAATTTTTCAAGGGAAAGTAAAAAAGATTTTGGATTTTGGTGCCTTTGTTGAAATTCTACCGGGGCAAGAAGGTTTAATTCATATTTCCGAATTGGCTCCTTGGCGAGTAGAAAAAGTTGAAGACATTGTTAAAGTGGGCGATACTGTACCAGTTAAAGTAATTTCAATTGATGAACAAGGCAGAATCAATCTTTCTTTAAAAAAAGCAAAAAAGGGGTATGCCCCGTAGAGAAATTTCGAATGCCCTCGGCTATCGATAATTTACGGGGACAAAATAATCAAAATAAAGTAAATGGTAAACATTAACCAGAATTTCGGAATTTTAGCCTCGGCCAGGTAAATTATTTCGAAATTCTTCTACGGGGTATGCCAGAAGAAAATGAGGAAGAAAAATTAGAATATTTAAAGAGGGAAGAAATAAGAACGATGGAAAAGGAAGTTAAAAAACTGAGAGAAGTTGAAGCCGAAAAAGAAAGAGAAAGAATATCTACCTTGGAGGCCGAGGCGAAAAAAGTTAAACTGATGCCCCACCCAAAAGAAGAAATGCCGAAGGAAGAAACTATTTTGTCCAAACCTCCTCAAAAGCCTTCAAGAGCAAAAAAAATTTGGGTCAGAATAGGAATTATTTTACTTCTTTTTTTCTTTCTAACTTTTTTTTATTGGTATTTTGGAATCAAAAAATCCTCTACCCCGGAAATTATCGAAAAACCGCCAGTTGAAAAACCAGTGGAAAAACCACCTGAAGAAAAGATTATCGAAAAACCAGAAATTCTTATTCCCCCTCCTTTAATTTCGGTTAAAGAAGATAGAATTCTGGAAATTTCAGAAAATACAGAAATTCCAAATTTAATCAGCCCCGTCCTCAAAGAAGAGTTTGAAAAAGAGACTTTTATCCGAATTATAGTCAAAAATACAAAAGAGAGTCGTTTGGCGAATCTAAAGGAAATTTTAGATAGTTTTGGAGTTAAAACACCAGAGCAATTCTATCAAAAAATAAATCCTGAAAAATTTACAATCTTTATTTATTCCCAAAAGAAAGGTGGAAACCGTTTGGGTTTTGTGACTAAAATTCAAAAAAAAGAAACTTTAACAGATTTATTAAAAAGTTGGGAACCAACAATGGAAGAAAATTTTGATAATCTTTTAAAAATTTTGGGTAAAGAAGGTACTGCCATTTCCCCTTCTTTTAAAGAAAAACAATACAAAGGGATAACTTTTCGTTATCTCGACTTTCTTCAACCAAATTTAGGAATTTGTTGGGCAATATCTGATGATTATTTTATTTTCAATAGCGGGGGAGAGAGTATGTTAAAAACAATTGAAAAATTATTAGAATCATTTTAAAAAATCTTAAATTTTATAGGCTCGGTATATGAATAAAAAACTATTAAAAGAATTAAAAGAAAAATTGGAAAAAGAAAAATCCCAGGTTGTAGAGGAGTTGAAGAAGTTTGCCAAAAAAGACGAAAAACTCAAGGGAGATTGGGATACCAAATATCCCAAATGGGATGGCGAGGCCGGTTCTTCCTCTTTGGAAACTATGGCTAATGAAGTCGAAGAATATGAAAGTTTGTTACCGATTGAACAAACCTTGGAATTAAAATTGAGAGATATTAATTTAGCTTTGGAAAAAATCAAAAAGGGAAAATACGGAATTTGTGAAAAATGTGGAAAGGAAATTGATATCGAGAGGTTAAAAACTATACCGGAAGCCAGATTTTGTTTGAAATGCAAAGCCCCGTAGTGAGCTATGCTCTACTACCGGGGTAAAACCCCGTAGAGAAAATTTGACTACCTTCGGCAATTTACCCCGCCCTTTCTAAATCTTCCAAATCTGATTTTTACGACATTTGTTTTAATTTTTCAGATTGCAATCTCGTTTGAGAAACTTAGAAAGGGCGGGGTTGTCAAATTTCTTCTACAGGGTAAAAAATAATAAAATCGACTGTCGTGACAAAACATTCAAGGTGTTCTTGAATACGAAACTCCTCCCAATCACTGAAGTAACCAAAAATAAGGGGATAGAACGAGAATTAGTAAAGGTTTAATGTAAAATTAAGCGTGGGAGCCTGTCCATAACTTCGAAAGACCATGTGCAATGGTCTACTAATTATCTAAAATTTGAGTTAGAAGTGAAGGTTTAAAGGAATCAAAAATCCCTCAGCCAGTAAGAGGGTTTTTGTTTAAACATGCTCCGTGGGAGGGACGATGCTTGACAGGTTCTTCGGTATAAAAACTAATAATAAAACAATCTATTTTATTATCTTTATAGCTTTTCCTTCTATCAGGGCTTCGGTAACTTTTTTATAGGCCGAAGATAAGATTCTCTGAAAGGTGCTCTGGGAGGTATTCATCTTTTTAGCCGCCTCTTCCTGTTCTAAATCTTTTATATTTTTCAATCTCAAAGCTTCTGCTTCTTCAGTGGTCAATTCAATCACCTCTAGATACCTCATCGGCACTCCTTGAGGCTTGAAATAGGTTATGTTTGGATTGAATCTAATTCTTCGGCAGAGTCGTGGTCTAACCATAAATTGAAATAATTAAGATTTAATGATATTTTATAACTGAAGAAGGTCTTCCCGGCTCTCTCAAAAGAAAGAGCCGAGCTCTCGGCCTTCTTTTAATTTTTGGCCTTTAGTTCGGTTAATCTTTCTTTTACAGCTTTTAATTCTTCTTCTAACGCCTCTGCTTCTTCTTTTAACATCTCTGATTCTTCTTTCTTGGTTATTTGAGAACCAAATCTCCAGAATCTACCAAATCCTCTCCCAAATCCTCTCCGCCAACCCATTCCCATTCCACAGGGACCCATACCCCAGCCAGTGCCGGGACCTGAACCTAAAGGACCTGTTCCGTCAAATCTTGGCATAGTTTTTATAATAATTAAATTTTTATTAGCGAGAGGGACGACCTTTTATTATTGCCTCTCTATTATGAATATACACCCATAACTATACCCTTGTCAAGTGGTTTAAAGAAAGAAAATAAAAACTGCCCAGCGATGGGTGGTTTCAGTTATATCGAAATTAAAAATAGACTTGACCCCATTTTCCTTTTTGATTTCTTGGCGAAATTAACTGTGGATAACTACTATTGACAAACCTTAATGATGGGACTATATTGATAGTGCACCTGTGAGGGCTATGGCTCTCTCGCGGTCAATACATAAACTGCAGACGGGTGTTTTTTTATTTTAATCTTCTTCCAAATTGCCAGAATAAAATATTTTCTTTTGGGGATTATCTTTAGTTGTTTTCCAAGAAGGATATAAACTATAAAAAAACTTCTCGCCACCTTCAATTTCTTTAATAATTATTTTTAGTCTTACGCTTTTTTCAATTGCGACAAAAACATAATAACGAACCAATTTCAGCCTTTTTTCCCAGCGAGAATTAATTTTTTGTCTTACAAAGATTTTTTTTTCGTCATATTCCTGCAAAGTATGTGATTTAGCAATAATTTTTGGGATAAAAGGAAAAAGTCGTAATCTCGTATATTGCTCTAATTTAGACCTACCTCTATTCCAACTTTTAAATAATAAATGTTCAAAGCCTTCATTGTTAAAATGAACATGGTCTTCTAGACACGGACACCAAACTTTTCCAACTTTATCATATTCTTGTTTAATTTTTTGTTTTAATTCTTCAAGTTTTTTGTCATCAATTTCCATACTTTCATTCTACCAAAAAACCGCCTTTTTGGCGATAAAAATTGCCCAGCGATAGGCTTTTTGGTTTAGTAATCATTTTTAAAAAAATTTCTATTCTTCCTTCTCCTGTTGTTGATCTTTTTTCTCTTGTAATGCCCTAACTAATAATTCTTGTAATTTCTTTTTTGTAGATTCTTTCATGGTATGGTTATCGCTTTGCCCGAAAACAATGAATAATAAAATCCCGCTTATCAAAATTAGTAAATCGTAAGTCCAGATTTTCCGATAGGTAATGTCCCAAGTATAGGTTTTGTATTTTATCATCGTAGTAAATTTTTCTGTTGATATTTCCTTTCCTGATTCAATTTCATTTTTTTTCTCCCAATCTTTAATAGATTTTTGGGTTTCGTTTCTCCAATAAGTAGTTAAAGTAAATATTAAAATAATAGTTAAAAGAATAATTAGAAATCTTAGGTTTAAAATTTTCTTAATTTTTTCTTTCATAATTTTAAAATATATAACTATTTTGGAATAATGAATATATTAACCAAACAAAAAGAAAAACTAAAATTCCGATTGTTAATATTCCTATTATTTTTTCGATTTTAGACTTTTTTAACGAAACAGGGGATTTTTTGAGCTTTGCTATATATTGTTCACGTTCCTCTACTGACATTTTTTCTATCTTGTCTCGTTCTACTATTTCCTTACCCATCACTAAAACCCGCCAAATAATAAAAATTAAAAAAATGGTTGGTATTCCCCAAACTTTATCAAGAGGCCTCCCACTTTGAATAATCTTAAATACAACTACCGTGACAATTATTATTCCTAAGATAATTAAACAGATTTTCTTAATTTTTTCTTTCATGATTCTTTTAAAAACATACTTAAACACAATCTGGCCTTGTCGATAAAACCGATATTTCTTTCACAAATTTGCAGGTCTTTTTTAATTAATTCTTTTCTTTTTTCGATATCAGATTTTATTATTGCGAGCCTTTCTTCTGTTTTTTTAAATAAATCTTTATAGTAGTGTCTTTTGGGTTTAATGAAGTCGTAATCTTCTTGTAATACTTTTTCAACAATCTCTACGGTTTTCTCAAATTCATCAAAATAATCAGGTTGGTGGAACAGAACAATTTTTTCTACATCAATTGGATTAATTTTCCTCTTTAAATTTTTATTCAAAAGTTTAATGTAATTCCTAAATTTAGAAATATTTTTTTTCGAAATAGCAATTTGTTCTTTTAGAAAATCTATTTGGCTTAATATCTTTTTCTTTTTGTTTCTGTTTTCCCTCAAAAGTCTGTTTATTCTATCGTATACGAACCAAAAATCGCTATCTGAGAGATATCCATATTTTGTAGTTTCTGTAATAATTTTTTCAGAAAAAGAATCATATTCTCTATGTTCTTTCACAACATCACGTCCCTCTCTCATAATTTCATTAAACCCTGATAACATCGCGCCAATATCGGTATATATTTCATTATCTTTTTCAGTTAGATGTAACGAGTGTATAACCACATGAAATAATTCGTGAGCCATAATGGCAAAAAAAGTATCTGGATATTCCCTAATATTTTTACTTATTTTGACATCAATAGGAAAACCTATTAATTCTTTACTTCCAAAAATGGGAACATAAGGTGGGATAATAACTTGGGCCGTAATACCTTCTTTTGACCGTCCGCTACCATCAGTTTTTGTCAACTGATTACTAACAAACCCTTGACCGTCTCCCCCGTAAGAACTAGATGATACATTAAAAAGATTAACTTCTATTGGTAACCCTAAATATTCTGCTATTTTTTTCACGCATTTTTTAATTTCTCCGCTATAAAATAACCTTGTTAATAAATGACAAGGTATATTCTCTTTTACGCCCACCAAATCTATCATATTGTCAAATACTTCTTCGATATATTGTCTGCCTACTTCTACCATAAAAATTGTTTTAACAATTTTTTAAAACCTTCTTTCTAAGAATATGATTTAATTTCATAATATTCCCGATTTTTGGATTTTCTTAATTTTTTCTTTCATAGATTTATCCTCTTTTATTTATAGATATATGGATTATATCTTCCTCCTGTAAGACGGTAAGAAATATAAACAACTATTACTGCTATCGCTAAAATCACAATACCAACCTTCCAATTTCTAAAAATGAAAAAAATAAAAGCAGAGATAATTAAGCCCCAATGAAGAATAAACAATTCTCTGCTTAAACGGCTCCCTCCTGTAAGTTTTTCAAGTCCTTCTTCGGTTTCTCTTTTACAAATATCCTTTTTTGGTTCTTTTTTAGAAAAAAGCTTTCTACAAATCTTATATATAATTATTCCAAATACTATAAGCCAAAGGTAATTTAAATTGGGGCCAACAAGCTCAACTCCTTCAGCTTCGTAATGAGCCCTCTCCGCAGGAAAAGTAATGATGTTCCCAATAGTGGATATAAACCCAAATACAACCCATATTAGGACTATCCAAAGCAGAATTCTTTTAATTTTTTCTTTCATAGATAGCGTCTATCTACTTCCAAAGTAGCCCAATTTTGAAGAAAAAACAAGCTAATTTAAAATAAAAACTGCCCAACGCTGGGCTTTTTATTTTTCTTCGGTTCTACCCTTCCACCTAAAAGCTCTGCGATAACCTAATTTTTCTGCCTCTGCCACGGTTTCCACATAACACTCATTTCGCTCTTCTTCAATAAGAGTTCTGTCATATTGCTGGTCAAATGGAAGATGATATATTTTTTCACCATTTCTACGAGAAACATTGCACTTTATAGATGGATACGATTTGAATGGAGTGTTTTCATAAAGCTTTACCCCCAATGCTTCAGCAAATTCTTTCGCCTTATCTGAGACAATTGTTGTTGTATAAAGCTTAGGAACTATATTTTCATTTGGATGTTCAATTCTATACTTTATAGAAGTTCCAAAGAGTTGGTTGATATGATTTTCGTGAATTATCTTATGTTTAAAAGGAGACCATCTTTTGCATTGTATTACTGCTGTAGCTCTTTTCTTTTTACAGATTAAATCTCTTCCAAGGTCTTCCTTTCCCTCTAAAATACCTTGGTAATAAACACTCCACCCATCACTCTCATACAAATATCCAATATACCTTTCATAAGCTCTACCAGCTTCTATCCTATTTTTTTGTTTAGCCCAATAGCGGTTTAATGCGAGCTGATTTCTTTCTGTTAGCGAAAGTTTTTTATATTCTTCCTTCTCTAAGTGCATCATCACTGGGTCTATTCCTTCTTCCCAATAAGCTTCTGTTTTCTCAATAGGTTCTTCTACGTTTTTTGTTAAAACTAATCTAAGAAGTTCGTCTTGTCTTTCATCCAACCAATCTTCCAGAAACGGAAATAAGGATTGGTAATATTTTATTATTCCTTGGGCAATCCGTAACTTCTTTTCGATCGTTCTTCTCTCCCAAGCTATTTCTCTAATTCTTTCTGCTGATACTGGAGCTGGATGAAATTTACGTTCTAAATATTTAGCTTCTTTAAGATTTTGGAGGCAAAAATAGTCAGAATAAGCCTCTGCAAGCCAGGGGAATCCTTGGGATTTTTCTTTCGCTAACTGTTGAATAATTTCTATATTTTTTCCCTGCTGACGAGCTAGCTCTACTTGTTTTTTATTTATTTCTTCATCTAAACCTTGTTCTAATTTTGATAGCCTTTCTTCATCTTTAGAAATTTTTAATTCAAGCTCTTCCTTTTTAGAAATAAATTCTTTCTCTTTCTCTTGAAGGTGGTCTTCGTATAGTTTTTTCCTTTTTTCTAATTCGTCTTTTAATCCTTCTAATTTATTAAAATTTTCTAACACCCTACCACTTTGTTTATTGAAATAAGAATAGACTGCGCCTATTGCATAAAAAAATACTATAAAACAAATAAGATATAAAACCCACATAAAATAGATATTAAATTAAAAATGGAGGCTTCTTGTGTATCTACAATGAGGATAATTAGAACAACCAAGAAATTCGCCATATCTTCCATTTACAATTCTAAGATTGCCGCTACATTGAGGACATGCAATAAGTTTTTCGTATGACAATCCTTTTAGATTTAGCTCTAATTCTTTAAAATTTAATTTACTCTCAAATTCATCTATTTGTTTTTCTATTTTTTTAAATTTTAATATCTTAAACAAGAGGTAAATACCAAGAATTATAATTATAAAAATAAAAAATCCCATATTTTTATTACATCTTATGGCTTCAATTTATCACTTTTTTACCTGAAAAACAAGCTAATTTAAAATAAAAACTGCCCAGCGATGGGCGTTTTTGTTTTATGATAACCATTTGATATACTAAAGTAATATGCTCTCTAAAGTTTTCTCGGCCGCCCTTTTAGGTTTGGATGCCCAAATCATTGAAGTGGAAACCGATGTCTCTTACGGATTAAGACATTTTGAAAT
>Ga0210017_1001990_pt1 | contig 17691 bp, 16 predicted proteins | sample CryGeyCG2014_020_FD_183966 | JGI IMG/M metagenome (GOLD analysis project Ga0210017, IMG submission 183966) | Groundwater microbial communities from aquifer - Crystal Geyser CG08_land_8/20/14_0.20 (SPAdes) (version 2) | ecosystem: Environmental > Aquatic > Deep subsurface > Groundwater | place... | reverse complement strand
AATAGACCTTATTCTGAATCTTTGATTCAGACAGGTCGTCTTGATGTTTTACATCGAGAATAGACTCGTTTAAAATTTCTAAAGAAATTTTAAAATAGAGATTTAGAGTTTAGAATTTAATGACCCAACTATATAACATATTTTAAATTATTCATTAATCGCTGACAGTCGGCTAATTTCATCAATAATCTTATCTAAGGCGCCATCCATAATTTTTTCTATATTGTACCAACTTTTTTTAATTCGATGGTCTGTTATTCTATCTTGGGGGAAATTATAAGTTCTAATTTTCTCACTTCTATCGCCTGTGCCAATTTGGGTACGTCGGGCTTCTTTTCTCGCTTTATATTTTTTTTCTTCTTCTCGGGATAGAAGCCTTGCTCTTAACACTTGCAGGGCTTTTTCTTTGTTTTGCAGTTGACTTCTTTCATCTTGGCAGGAGACTACGAGGCCAGTTGGAATATGGGTGACCCGAACAGCTGAATAAGTAGTGTTGACAGACTGTCCGCCGTGTCCTGAAGAACAAAAAGTGTCAATTTTCAGGTCCTTAGGATTAATCTTTATATCCACCTCTTCAGCTTCTGGAAGAACAACCACGCTGGTAGCAGAAGTATGAATACGCCCACTTTTTTCAGTTTCAGGAATTCGCTGAACTCTATGGACGCCACTTTCGTATTTTAAATGTTTATAGACATCTTTTCCTTTTATTTCAAATATCACTTCTTTAAAGCCACCAATGCTTGTTCGGCTAGCGCCGATAAGATGAGTTTTCCAGTTCTTGGTTTCAGAAAACCTTGAATACATTCTAAAGAGATTTTGAGCAAAAAGGGCTGCTTCTTCTCCTCCTGTACCAGCCCTAATTTCCATAATAACATTTTTTTTATCCAGCGGATTTTTTGGGGTAAAATATTCTTTTATTTCCTTTTTTAAATTTTCTTTTTTGGTTTTTAATTCTTTTAATTCGTCACCGGCAATTTGTAAAAGTTCTTTGTTTTTTTCTTCTTTAAGTATTTGAGAGGACTCTTTCATATTCTTTTCTATTTCTTCCAAGTTTTTAATCTTTTCTATTATAGTTTTTACTTCATTATATTCACTGGATATTTTTTTTATTTTTTCGGGGATACTAACAACAAGAGGGTCGCTCAAGGCCCTCTCTAATTCATGCAAACGTTTCTCAAGTTGTGAGAGTTTTTGGAACATATTTTAACCCGAAGGACTATATTTCTATTTATTTCTTTTTTTGTTCTTGCTTTCACCTTTTTTCTTTGCTCTTTTTACTCTTTTAACTTTTTTACCTTTTCGTGTTTTGGCTGCCATTTTTCCTTTCTTGATCATCCTTTTGTAGCGCTCTACTCTTCCAGCGGCATCAATTAATTTCTGTTTGCCGGTATAAAATGGATGACATCGAGAGCAGATTTCTACATGAAGTTCTTTTTGGGTGGAACCAACAGTAAAAGTATGCCCACAAGAGCAAGTTACTTTAGCGTGAGCGTAATATTTAGGGTGAATATCTTTTTTCATACCAAAATTATTTTACGAATTCTCAATTTTTCCACCAGAGGTGGATCCGCCTCTGGCGGACAATTACCAATTTTCAATCAATTCTCTTTGATTTTTGACTTTTGATTTTATTTATTAAATAAATTAACCCTTAAAAATCTCAAAAAACAAACTTACTTTTAGTCCCATTTTTGGGGTTCATGTCCTACCCCGCCCTTTCTAAATCTTGAAACATTCTTCTAAAAATAAAGGTATCTAAATTCTTTTAAGTCAATCTACACCTCTGAAGTTTAGAAAGGGCGGGGTAAAGGTTTTTTACATAAATTTTCTTCGCCTTCAGCTCGAAAATTTATACAAAGCCCTTTATCTTTATAAAGTGTCGTTTACCTTTTTGAATGATTACCCCTTCTTTTGGAATAGTTATTTCTAAGTTTATATCTTTTACAATCTTTTTGTCAATAGAGACTCCTTTTTGCTCAATTACTCGCCTTGCTTCTCCTTTACTTTTTACGAGTTTACTTTCAATGAGTAGCTCTACGGCCGTGTATTTTTTATTTTTTACTTTGTATTCCGGAAGATTTTGAGGTGTTTCATGTCTTTGAAAAATTTTCTTAAAATTTTCTTCCGCTCTTTGGGCCTTATCTTGTGAATGGTATTGAGTTACAATTTCTCGAGCCAAAAGCATTTTAAGATCCCGAGGATTGACAGCTTCTTTTTTTAGTTTTCTTTCCATTTCTTTTATTTGAGACATAGGAATATCGGTGCAGATTTCAAGGCCATCTATAATCATTTCATCCGGCCAAGACATTATTTTACCATACATTTCTTGAGGTTTATCGTCTAAATTAATTACATTACCCTCAGTTTTACCCATTTTTTTACCAGTCGAATCAACTAAAAGTTTGGTGGTTAAGACAAGTTTTTCTTTATTTCTGAGTCGCTTCATTAAAGTTCGACCGCAAAGCATATTAAACATTTGGTCATTGCCACCGATTTCTAAATCAACATCTAAAACCACTGAATCATAGGATTGCATTAGAGGATAGAGAAATTCATGCAAATAAAGGTCTTTACCTGCTCTTATTCTTTCTTGAAACATATCCCGGGCTAGAGTTTGCTGAGCAGTAAAATAAGAAGCTAATTTCAGTACCTGGGTTAAATTTAGGTTAGATAGCCATTTAGAATTATATACAAACTCAGTCTTTTTTAGATCCAAAATTTTGCCGATTTGTTTTTTATATTTTTTAGCATTCTTCAATGCCTGTTTATGGGTTAAAGGAATTCTTGCGGCCATTTTGTCAGTAGGATCGCCAATTTGCGCCGTAAAATCACCGATTAAAATAATTATTTTGTGTCCCAAATCTTGAAATTCTTTTAATTTCCTTAAAATTATTCCGTGGCCAATATGCAATTTGCCGGTTGGATCAATACCATTATAAATTTTAAGAACTTTACCACTTTTTAAAGCCCCCTCTAACGCTTCTGGCGAGGGATATATAGCCTCTACTCCTCGAGTTAAGGCCTTTTTTATTTTTTCTTCTTTCATATATGTAGAAGCCCCCTAAAACCGCCAAAATTTACGCTGAATCAGCGTTTAATCAGCGTAGAAATCAGCGACTTATCAGCGGTTTTAATTAAGATAATTTTCTAGTTTTTTGAGCCTTTCCTTTGCTTCATTAAGTTTTTCTTTTTCTTTTTCTATAATATTTTGAGGAGCTTTCCCTAAAAAATCTTTATTAGTCAATCTTTCTTCTATTTGGCTAATACATCTCTTTATTAACTCTATCTCTCTATTAACTCTGCCCCTCTCTTTATCTACATCAAGAGTACCCTTGAGAGGCAAATATATTTTTATTTTGTTTACAAAGGTTTCTAAAGATTGAGGCTCTTTTTTCCCTTTTATTTCAATTTTTATTTCTTTGAGGCGGGCAAGATTTTTTATAATCTCTTTTTCTTTTTTTATAACCTTTGTTTTTGCTCCTCCGTAAAGGATAGCAGAAATTTTTTTTTGAGGCGCTATTTTGTTCTCAGCCCTTAGGCCTCGGATAGAGGTTACGATTTTTTGAATTAAATTAAAATCTTCTATTATTTTTTTATCTACTTTTTTAAGTTTGACTTCTGGCCATTTTTGAATCATAAGCAAGTCTTCTTTTTTAGTAGAATTTGTTAAGTGAGACCAGATTTTCTCTGTAACAAATGGTGTAAAGGGATGCCAGAGAATAAGTAATTTTTCTAAAATGTAAAGTAAAATTTTATCTTTTTTTCCTTCGATTTTAGCAATTTCTAAATACCAATCAGCTAAGCGATGCCAAGTAAAATCATAGAGTTCTTCGCCTGCTTGTGAAAAGTTATATTTTTCTAATTCTTTTGAAGTTTTTTGAATTAAATTATCTAATTCTTCCAGAATCCATTTGTCAGATAGCGTAAGAGGAGTTGGTTTTTTATCTACCCTTCTTACTTTTTTGACAGATGATAAAATGAAACGTGAAACATTCCATAATTTATTAACAAAGTTTCTGAAACCAGCTATTTTTTCTTCATAGGGTAGAAAATCTGCGCCAGGAGAGGTACCGATTATGAGAGAGAGTCTTACGGCATCAGTGCCAAATTTTTTAATTACATCTAGAGGGTCAATAACATTTCCTAAGGATTTTGACATCTTTTTTCCCTTCTCATCGCGGATAAGACCATGTAGATAAACCTTCTTAAAGGGGACTTCCCCTAAAGCGTAGGTGCTCATAATAATCATTCGTGCCACCCAAAAGAATAGAATGTCATATCCTGTTTCCATTAGAGATGTGGGATGATAAGTTTTAAGATCTTTTGTTTTTTGAGGCCAGCCAAGAGTAGAAAATGTCCAAAGTCCGGAAGAAAACCAGGTATCTAAAGTGTCTGGGTCTTGTTTTAGATTAGTGCTACCACACTTGGGGCATTTCTTTGGCGCTTTCTGAGAGACAATAATTTTTCCACAGCCTTTATTTTTACAGTAATAAACCGGAATTCTGTGTCCAAACCAAATTTGTCGGGAAATGCACCAATCGCGCAAGTTTTCAAGCCAGCCAAAATAGGTTTTATTGAATCGATTCGGGATAATTTTTATTTTTCCACTTTTAACAGCTTTAATCGCTAATTCTTTGAGGGACGCTTTATATTTTGGAATTTTCTTATTGACATTAACAAACCATTGCTCTGAAGTTAAGGGTTCAATAGGAGTATGGCAGCGATAACAAACAGAAAGATTATTCTCATAATTTTCAATTTTTTCTATAAGCCCGAATTCCTCTAAGTCTTTAATGAACTTTTGACGACATTCTTCAACCAAGAGCCCGGTGTAGGGACCAGCGGTCTTCATCATTTTTCCATCTTGGCCAATGGTTTGTTTAACTTTAAGATTATACTTTTGAGCAAGATCAAAGTCTACTTGAGAATGAGCAGGGGTGACGCCGACCACTCCTGATCCAAATTCTGGGTCAATAATTTTATCAGCAATTACTTTTACCTCTATGTCTACTTTTCCTAAATTTACTTTTAGAATTTTACCAATGTATTTTTGGTACCGTTTGTCTTGAGGATGAACCGCAACGGCTGTGTCGCCTATTTTTGTTTCTGGTCTGGTGGTAGCGACAATAAAGGGGCCATATTTGAGATAATAGAGTTTACCAAGGCGTGTTACATATTCTACTTCATCATCAGCCAAGGTAGAGCTGCAGCGAGGACACCAATTGACAATACGATAACCTCTGTAGATGAGATTATCTTTATACATTTTTAAAAACACTTCTTGTACGGCTCGAGTGAGTTCTTTATCTAATGTATAGCGTTCTCTTGACCAATCACAACTGGAGCCCATTTTACGAATTTGCCCGCGAATTACCTTCCGAGATTCTTCTACATATTTTTTAACTTTTTTTAAGAATTTTTCCCGGCCTAAATCATGACGAGTTAAACCCTCTTTTTGAAGTATTTTTTCTACTTTAGTCTGAGTAGCGATAGCCGCGTGATCAGTGCCTGGAAGCCATAAAGCTTTTTTACCTCGGAGTCTTTCAAAACGAATAACCGTATCTTGTATAGCCAACATTACAGAATGACCTATGTGAAGAGTACCGGTAGCATTAGGAGGAGGCATAGAAATAGAAAAAGATCGACTATTTTTGGGAATAGATAAATTATCGGGATTAAAATAGCCAGAACGCTCCCACTGCTCGTAAATTTTGTCTTCTACTTCTTGGGGATTGTAGGTTTTTGGTATGTCCATCGTGAAACAATTAATAAAGCAAGTATTTTGTATTTTTCCTACTCTATAATCTAACATAAATAAATAAAAAATAAAAGGGGTATAGAGTTACTAAAGGAGTTACTAAGGACTTTTATTTTTATTTAAAATGGTTTAAAATGATATTATGAATTTTTCTCAAAAATTTATTTGGACTTGGAGCAGAAAGCCGGGTTTGAGTCTGGTTATAAGTTTTTTATTAGTAATTATCATTGGCGCAACCCTTCTTTCTTTGCCTCAGGCTACGGTAGAGGAAAGATCCCTTTCTTTTTCTGACGCTCTTTTTACAGCCACTTCTGCTACTTGCGTCACAGGTCTTATTGTTAAAGATACAGCTACTTATTTTTCGCGTTTTGGTCAAATTGTTATAATTATTCTTATTCAGTTAGGAGCCTTAGGTATTATGAGCGCTGGTATTTTCTTTATCATGCTACTCGGAAGAAAGGTAAGTCTTGCTCAGGAAGTTAATATTAAAAATGTTTTAGGCGTAGAATTTGTAACAGAAGCAATGAGACTTATTCGTTTTTTGATTGTTTTTACTTTTATTTTTGAGGCAGTAGGAACTCTTTTTTTATTTTTGAGATGGCACGGTCAATTTGGTTCAATTTTTAATGATTTCTTTTACGCCCTTTTTCACAGTATTAGCTCTTTTGGTAATGCCGGGTTTAGTCTTTTTAGCGATAGTTTTATAGGGTTTCGGGGGGATGTTTTCGTTAATGCGGTTATAAGTTTACTTATTATTTTTGGTGGTTTAGGATTTATGGTTCTGACGAATCTTTGGGATTCTATCCGATCTTTTTTTACCCCCATCTTACAAACTAAAGTTTTAGTGAGGAGGTTTACTACCAGAAGATTGGGACAGTTAAGTCTTCACAGTAAAATTGTTTTAATCTCTTCTCTTGTTTTAATTATTGCGGGCACTTGGTTTTTTTATTCATTTGAAAGAAGTTTGAGTTTTTCCTCTTTTTCTCCCAAAGAAGCAATTTTGGCATCTTATTTTCAATCGGTTACGGCAAGAACTGCTGGTTTTAATACGGTGAATATTAAAGCGCTTTCTACGCCGTCCCATCTTTTTCTTATAGCTCTTATGTTTATTGGTGGCGCTCCTGGCTCCACGGCTGGTGGTATTAAGGTGACAACTTTCTTCTTGCTTCTTATTATGATTTACAGTATTATTAGAGGGAGAAAGGAATATCTAGTTTTTCGACGTAGAATATTAAGAGAAGTTGTAGAGAAAGCTATGGCTATAACCCTTATATCTTTTTTCCTTGTTGGTCTTTTTTGTATTTTGCTTTCTTTTACCGAAGAGGCGCCCCTTGAAGATATTGTTTTTGAAGCAGTCTCTGCTTTTGGAACGGTGGGTTTAAGTACCGGTCTTACTCCATCGCTTTCTATATTAGGGAAATTGCTTATTACAGCCTTGATGTTTATAGGGAGATTGGGTCCTTTGACTTTAATTTTATTGCTAGCTAAAGCAGAGAGGATGCCCAAAGTGAGCTACTCTCATGAAAAAGTGGTGATCGGTTAGTCGCGAATTGGTACGAATCATTTATATTTATAAAGAATTTACGATATAAATGATATGATAAAGTTGTTAATAAATAATTTGTAATAATTTGCGACTATGGATAATTTGTAACAATTTACGACTATGAAAAAACGACAATTTGCTGTTATAGGTCTTGGTAATTTTGGTCTGAAGGTGGCAGAGACCTTAGCTCAAGAAGGAGCTTTTGTTCTTGCTATTGATAAAGATGAGGCATTAATAGAGAAAATTCGGGATGTAGTTACTGAGGCCATACAACTTGACAGCACTGACGAAGAAGCTTTAAGGGCTAGCGGCGTAGGAGATATGGATGTGGTTGTGGTAGGTATGGGTAGTAATACGGAGGTTAGTATTTTAACCGTAGCTCTTTTAAAGGAGATGGGAATTAAAGAAATTATAGTCCGGGCTAACAGTAATTTACATGCCCGTATTCTTAGAACTATTGGAGTTAAAAGAGTTATTTTGCCAGAGGAAGATATGGGAGTACGGGTAGCCAAAGGTATTCTTATTTTTTCCTTGAGGGAGTATGTTGAATTGGGTGGTGAGTATGGTTTGATTGAGATGGAAGTAAAAGAAGAAAGTGTGCTCATTGATAAAACTTTAAGTGAATTGGATTTAAGAGCCAAGCATCACATTAATGTAATACTCATTAAAAGAATTACCAGAGAAGCTATCGAAGGAGAGGAAGAAGAGACGCGAGTAACAAGAGAATTTCCTACTGCAGAGTATAGAGTGAGGGCAGGAGATATTTTAGTAGTTGTAGGAGAGACAAAGGCGATTCAGAATTTTGAGAAAATTTGCGTGCAAGAGATTAAAGAATAATTATGTATTATTCATACAATTCGGTAATATTTTTATCTTTATACGGGTGGTGCGTAATTTCCCTGCTATTATGACGAGGAACGAAGCGGAGCCTCTTTTTGTCATTGTAATGCGTTTTAGACGATCGTTAAAATTATATTACACTGTCATTTCGAGTCCTGACTTCAACCCCTCCTTGTCATTTCGACCCCCGCCCTTGTTTTGTAGATGCGGGGGGAGAAATCTATAATAGATGATAGATCTCTCCCTTCGTCGAGATGAAAAGAAAAGATTAAGGGAGAAGGGAGATTAAGAAAGTTAATAGAGCGTTATAAAAATTGTAGGGGTTTGATTTATCAAACCCGAGTTATAAAAATTGTAGGAGTTTGATTTATCAAACCCGATTGTTTCTATACTATAAAGGGATATGTGTTTTTGTGGACAAATAAAATGTAGCGAAAAACGGGTCTAAAGACCCTTACTACGGCTCTACGGCTCCACAAAAAAACGGGTCTAAAGACCCTTCCTACAAAAATATTAACACAAATGTAGCAAGGAGCTTCAGCTCCGTATAGGAAAAATGACTTGACAAATGTAGAGCACAGCTCACTACAAAAATATTAACACAAATGTAGCAAGGAGCTTCAGCTCCGTATAGGAAAAATGACTTAACAAATGTAGAGCACAGCTCACTACGGGGCAGGTAAGGGGAGTTATAAAAATACATAACCCCTCCTACTCCCTGCCAAAATTTTTTGTAGAAAAAATTAGGCGGGTTTCATGGCTTCTACCCATTTGGCGTTTTATATAGCTTCTACAAATATGACCAAGCGGGAATTCCAAAAATTTGTCTCTTTCCTTATGCGCGAGAGTACTGTTTGGGCGTCTCAAAAGAGGGGCCGAGAGGTTGTTCTTGATAAAGTTACTGATTCTCGTCAGATATGTCTTACAAGCCAACTACCCCTTTACTCGTTTAAAAAATTACTTGTCTCTTGTTCTGAGATTTTATTTACTTCTAGAGGAAGAAGAATAATTCAAGAAAGAGCAGATGAGAAAAACCAAGTTATTTTAGGTTTGACTATAATAGATTTGAGAGCCCTTGTTCTTTTAAATCAAGTTTTTGAAAAGGACCCTTATTATCAAGAAAGAATGAATAGAACCCTCGTTGTTGGGCAAAGTTTTGTGCCCAGAGACAGGTTTCAGTTTTTTATGAGAAGTTATGAGGAAGATTTTTTAGAACATCTTCAGTTTGACATTTTTTTAGGAATACAGAAAGAAGTCCATAGAGGAGAGAAAAAAGATTTTAAGATTTTTACGGGATCTCTAAAAGGTCAAAGAGTTTTAGATGAGTTTGGATATAAGGAATATGAACATATTCAATTTTCTGGACCCATTAAAGAAGAGGGTCTTAACCCAGAGATGATTGAAATAAGAAATAAAATGAAATATCATCATAATCCTAAAATTTGGGAAGATTTAGGAAAAATTTGTATTGAATGCGGCAAGTGCTCCATTGTTTGTCCCACTTGTTTTTGTTTTGACATAAAGGATAAAACAGATTTGAAGGGTGGGCAAAGAATCCGGGAATGGTCATCTTGTTTTTATAATGAATTTTCTCAGGTTGGAGGTGGATTTAAATTTTTAAGCACAACAGCCAAAAAAATTCATAATTGGTACTGGCATCATTTTGTGAGAACCCCGGATGAATTTAGTTTTCCTGGATGCGTGGGTTGCGGTAGATGTATTCGAGTTTGCCCGGCAGGAATTGATATTAGAGAGGTAATAGAGAGAATTAAAAAATCGTAGCGACACTAATTTACTGACTCACGCGAATGAGACGAATGGGTTATTGGTGAATTCGTGTGTTATTCGTAGATTGGTATCGCATCAAATTACAATCTAAAATCTGTAATCTAAAATCTAAAATTAATGCATAATCCATACGAAGTTCATTTTGCTAAAATTAAAAAGATAAAAAAAGAAGCTCATGAGATTAAGCTTTTTACTTTGGAGTTTAAAGAAAGAAACTTGAAAGGGAAATTCGAGTTTGTTCCGGGTCAATTTATAGAAGTGGGGATTTTGGGATTTGGGGAGTCTCCGTTAGCTGTCTGTTCATCTCCTAAAGAACCGAGCTCTCTTCAGATTTGTGTACATAGAGTAGGGCAGGTAACAAGTAAATTACATCGCTTAAAAGTAGGAGATGAGGTAACCGTGAGAGGTCCTTATGGAAATGGATGGCCAGAGGCACGGGATAAAAATTTGCTTTTAATTGGTGGAGGGTTAGGGCTTATTCCTTTAAGATCTCTTATTTTAAGCAAAACAGAAAAAAGTTCTAAGAGCAAAATCCAAGTTTTTTATGGTGCTCGAGGGATTCCGCAACTTTTATTTAAAAGCGAATATAAAAAATGGGATAAATTTTTGGACTTGCAGGTTACTTTAGATAAACCTGACCCAAAATGGAATGGTCAGGTAGGACTTATTACTACTTTGTTTGATAAGATAGAGATTTTAAGGGAGTCAGTAGCTTTTGTTTGCGGTCCTCCTATAATGTACAAGTTTGTTGTCCCAAAATTAAAAGAGAAAAATTTTAAGGATTCCCAGATTTATCTTTCTTTAGAGCGAAGGATGCATTGCGGTATTGGGGTTTGTCAACATTGTACTGTTGGTTCAAAATATGTTTGTCGAGATGGGCCAATATTTAGTTTTGAAGAGTTAAAGGAAATTCCCGGAGCGATATAATAAAAATTGAAAATAAAAAATAAAAAACCAAAAACACAAACGCAAATATTAAAAACTCTAAACACTAAATCTCTCCGAGCCTATCGGCTCGCAGAGCCAGAGGTCTAAACTCTAAATAAATCTCAATATCTAAATTCTAAATGCGTTTGGAACATTGAAAAATTGGGATTTGGAATTTGTTTAGAAATTAGAATTAGAAATTTTAACCACATGTGTTTTACGGTTCCTGGAAAAATAATTTCCAAACAAAAAGATAAAGCTGTTGTAGATTTTGGTATAGAGAAAAAAGAGGTGGATTGTTCTCTTGTGAAAGTTAAAAAAGGGGATTATATTATAGAACAAAATGGTTTAGCTATTCGCAAAGTTGACAAAAAAGAAGCTAAAGAAACGTTAGAGTTTTTAAACTCCGCAAGACAGGTACCCCATCTAACGGGGTAAATAGTTCTTTTTAATAATTTAAAGCATCTAAAAAATGAAGGTTGTTTAAGGTCGTCCCGTCCTTTCTTTTTGAATTTAGAAAGAGCGGGACGCTCGATTTTGAACAAAATCAGAGATTTTGAAAAAATCGACGGAGGTGATTTATAATGGAAAATGGGCTTCAAATAGCGGCAGCTTTTTCTTACGGTTGCGGCAGGGCTAATTACCTAGGAATTTCTTCTCTTTTGAAAAAGTTTATTTTTTCTCAAGAAGGAAAGATAGAAAAGGAGGTTAGAAATTCTTTAAAGAGACTCGCTTCTTACCCTTATTATAAGCTCATAGCTTTAGCTAGTGAAATAGATGACCCTTTTGATTTGAGAGTGGTGAAAGCACATTGGATTGGCAATGATTTATTAGAGAAAATTAGTCGTGAGCATATTAAGGAGCTCATTAAGGATAAAAGTTTGCGCGAAATTGGGTGGACCAAAGAACTTATCGTTTATTCCATGCCCCGTTTAGCTTCGGATAGATTTTTGGCTCATCATAATTTTTATGCTATATCTGAGCTACTCAAGTTTCCAGTTTTGATTGAGAAGGGTAGAAATAATTGTTGGATAATTGGCGGTAAAGTGGTAAAAGCAGAAAAGAATGAATTGATAATAAAGTGTCATTCTTTAATATTTGATGGAGAGTTTAGGATTGGAAGGGTGAGAGAAGAGAAAATAAAGAGAGGTTTTTTAAGAAATGTAAAGGCAGGGGATTTAATCGCCTCCCATTTTGGTGAAGCTAGATTTATAATTAACGGGAAGGATCTGGAGAATTTAATAAAATATACTCAAAAGATTTTAGATGCTTTAGGTGCCGAGAGGGAATGATAGAATTTCATTTTCTCTTGGCGCTCTTTTTGCGTGAATTCGTATGAGTAAAAAACCAAAAATCGCTATTGTCTCTCTTACTTCTTGTAACGGCTGCCAAGTGGAAGTAGTAAATTTAGGGAGAAAGTTTTTAGATATTTTAGAATTTGTAGAGATTGGAGATTTTCCTTTGATTGAAGAAAAAAAAGAAAAATTTCCCTATGATGTTGCTTTTGTAGAAGGAAATCCGGTAACAAGAGAAAACGAAAAGTATTTAAAATTTATAAGAGACAAATCCAAAATTTTAGTCGCATTAGGGGCTTGTGCTTGCCTTGGCTCAGTACAGGAGATCAAGAATTATAGAAATAAAAGTGCTATACTACCTTATGTTTATAAGCGTCCATTGGGGATTGATAATCTTGAGATAAGGCCATTAAAACACTATGTTAAAGTTGATTTTGAATTGCCAGGTTGCCCACCTTCAAAAGAGGAAATCTTTGAATTTATTTCCGATTATTTGAGAGGTAAAATTTTTAAGATATCCCAGAGACCTGTTTGTTACGAGTGCCAATTAAGAGAAGTGGATTGTTTGCTCCAGAAGGGGAAGCTTTGTTTGGGACCTATAATTTTGGGGGGGTGCAAGGCTGTATGTCCGGCGAGTGGTATTCAGTGTTACGGCTGCCGTGGACTTTTAGAAGAGCCCGATCTTGAAGATGCGATGAAAGTTTTCAAAAAGGTAGCTACAAAAAAAGAGATTGAAGAATCTCTGGAAATTTTTGGCTTAAGAGATGATTTGGAAAAGAAACTAAAAGAGATGATAGAGAAACGCAAGAAGCGACTCTAATTTACTAATAACACTCGAATTTACGAATATGAAAAAGAAAATTGATTTGATTTATCCTCATCTTTCTTATAAGTTGAGTGGTTTGTTGTTTGAAGTACATAATGAGTTGGGGAGGTTTTGTAAAGAGAGGCAGTACGTGGATCTTATGGAAATAAAATTAAAAGAAAGTCGCTGGATTTATGAACGGGAAAAAGAGTTACCGATTAATTATAATAATAAGAGTATCAAGGGTAATAGAGTAGATTTTAGTATTGAAAACAAAATTTTATTGGAGGCGAAAGCAAAGAAATTTATAACTAAAGAAGATTATTTTCAAATGAGACGTTATTTAAAAGCTTCTGGTTTTAAATTAGGGTTTATTGTAAATTTTAGAAATACTTATTTGAAACCAAAGAGAATAATAAATATCTATTAGTAAATTCGTTTTTATTAGTAGATTGGTGTCGGGTTATCTTATGAAAATAAAAATTGACTACATTCCTAAGAGTGAAGGCCATGTAGGCCTTGAGGCAAAAATTGTTAATGGAAAGGCGAGGGAAGCGCGAATGGATGTAAAAGAAGGGGCAAGGCTTATTGAAGGAATTTTAATAGGAAGGAAATTTGAGGAAATACCTATTATCACTTCTAGAATTTGCGGTGTTTGCCCGATTGTACACAACATTACCTCTATTAAGGCTATTGAGGCTGCTTTTGGAGTGAAGCCTCCAAGATTAGCAGTTCTTTTAAGAAAACTTATGTTGGCAAGTCAAGTAATTCAAAGCCATAGTCTCCATCTTTTCTTTTTAAGTTTATCTGATTATTTTGGTATAAAAAATAGTTTTGATTTAGCCAAAGTTTATCCTAATGAATTTGAAGAGGTTTTAAAAATCCGTAATTTTGCCAATAAAATTAGTGAAACAATTGGAGGAAGGGCGGTACATCCGCTTACTAGTGTAGTGGGAGGGTTCACTAAAATGCCTCAAAAAAGTGAACTTGAGAATATTTTAAAAGAATGCCCAGAAGTTCTTGAGGCAGCGCTGGCGGTTTTAGATTTATTTAAAAAAGTAAAATTTCCTTGTTTTGAAAGACCCACAGAGTTTATAGCTCTTAAAAAGAAAAAGGAATACGCTGTTTATGAAGGAGATATTGCTTCATCTGGCGGTCTTTTTATCCCAGCAAAAAGGTATTCTGAGGCATTGGAAAAATTCCAGCGCGCTTCTGAAGTAGTGAATTTAGTGCGTTTAAGCCGAGGGAGCTATATGGTTGGAGCGTTGGCTAGATTAAATCTGGAAACTTCTGAGCTAAATAAAGAAGCTAAAAAGGTTGTTCGTCGTTTTAAATTAAAATTACCAATTTATAATCCTTTTTATAATAACCTGGCCCAGATGATTGAAATTATTCATTTTATAGAAGAGACACAAAGGTTGCTTAAAGAGGCCATAAAGGCAAATTTTAGGAGACCTAAAACCTCTTTCCATTTTAAAGCTGGTGAGGGAGTGGGGGTAGCAGAGGCTCCTCGAGGATTGCTCATTCATAATTATGAGATAAAGAAAGATGGCCGGATTAAGAACGCGCGCATTATTACTCCCACCGCCCAATTTCTTTTTAATCTGGAAGAAGACTTAAAGGAGTTTCTTCCTACGTTAAGGAATTTAAGTTCTTCAAAAAGAAAACAAGAGATCAAGAAATTGGTAAGAGCTTATGATCTTTGTATTTCTTGCGCCGTGCATTAAAATTAAGCATCCAAAGGGATTAAGAGATAAAGCGAATTAGAGGATTAGCGAATTGAGCGAATTAGTGAGTTAAGTTATTAAGTTAATAAAGTTAATAAAAAGATAAAATTAATATTGTAGGGATTTGATTTATCAAATCCAAAATCTATAATCCAAAATCTAATATCTTATACCTAACATCTTACACCTAACATCTTACACCTAACATCTTTCACCTAACATCTTTCACCTAACATCTATAATATAAGGGAACATGCAAGATTTATTTAGTAAAAATTTGGAAGAAAGTATTAAAAAAGAAGCTCCTTTGGCAGATAGGATGCGACCGCGAGATTTTTCTGAGTTTGTGGGGCAAGAACATATTGTAGGAGAGGGAAAGCTGCTTCGTAAGGCTATTGAAAAAGTAGAAGCAATTTATGAATTGCCTCTACCCTCAATGATATTTTGGGGACCTCCGGGTTCTGGAAAGACTACCCTGGCCAGGATTATCGCTAAAAAAACAAAGTCTCATTTTGTTTCTTTTAGTGCGGTAACGAGCGGGGTGGCTGAAATAAGAAGGGTCGTCAAAGACGCTCAAGAGAAAAGAAAATATCAAAGAAAATATACCATTCTTTTTGTAGATGAAATTCATCGTTTTAATAAAGCTCAGCAAGACGCATTTTTGCCTTATGTAGAAAATGGAACCATTATTTTAATGGGAGCGACCACGGAGAATCCTTCCTTTGAAGTAAATTCAGCTTTACTTTCTCGCTTAAGAGTTTTTGTGTTAGAAAAACTTACTTCAGAAGATATCCTCTCTATTCTTAAAAGAGCTCTTAGAGATAAAGAAAGAGGATTAGGTAATTTAAGGATAGAAATAGAAGGCGAAATTTTAGAGTATTTGGCAAATTTTTCGGATGGAGATGCTCGAGTGGCGCTTAATGCTTTAGAATTTGCTGTGAAATCCCAAAAGTCCTTGAAAAATGGTTTTATAAAATTAGATAAAGAAATAATTAAAGAATCTTTACAAAAGACACATTTGCTTTATGATAAAGCCGGGGAAGAACATTACAATCTTATTTCAGCGCTTCACAAAAGTATGCGTGGCGGAGATGCGGACGCGAGTCTTTATTGGCTTGGTCGAATGCTTTCCTCAGGAGAAGATCCTCTTTATATAGCAAGGAGACTTATTCGTTTTGCCTCAGAAGATATAGGATTAAGAGACCCTCAGGCTCTTCCTCAGGCAATAGCTGCTTATAAGGCAGCTCATTATATTGGTGTGCCGGAATGCAATGTTAATTTAGCCCAGGCCGTTGTCTATCTTGCCAAAGCTCCTAAAAGTAATGCTTTATATAAAGCATACGAGGAGGTACAAAAGGATATTGAAGGGACAGGGAGTGAACCAGTGCCTTTGCATTTAAGAAATGCCCCAACAAAACTTATGAAAAAGATTGGTTATGGAAAGGGATATAAATATAATCCTGATTATGACGGAGAAGTAGAACAAGAATATTTACCAAAAAAATTAAGAGGAAGAAAGTATTATTGCGAACACAAAGACGCAAAATAAGCTAAAACGCAAAAAAGAAAAATGTAGCGAGGAGCTTTAGCTCCGTAGAAAACCAAAGACCCTTACTACAAAATATTTTACATTCTTTCTGAGATATGGTACAATAAAAATATAGAAAACAAAAAAATTTCTACCGAGCTTTTCCCGATTTTGTGTTAATTAAAATTTAACAAATTATTTTTTTTATGCCGTATAATAAACAATAGAAGTGGATAAACCCTGATAGCCAAGACTTAAAACCATAAAAATTCTAAGCACTAAATCCTAACACTTCTTAAATCCTAAATCTCTATTTCAAAATTTCTTTAAAAATTTTGAAATAGAGAATTGGGGTTTAGGATTTGAAAAACTTGGGATTTAGTATTTAGTATTATTTAGGATTTGAAAAACTTGGGATTTAGTATTTAGTATTATTTAGGATTTGAAAAATTGGGATTTGGGATTTGATTAGAATAATTAGAGCAATTAGAATAATTAGAATAATTAATAAGGTATGTACAATTGGTCAGTTGACGAAAAAAAATTTAAAAAAGAGGATCCAGAAGGATATAAAATTTGGCGTCTTGAGCAATTGATAAATTATGGACTGGCCGGCGAGAAAATTAGTGAAAAATTAGTAAGGAAGTATTGGAAAAAACTATATTTAGATCCTGAAACTAAAAAATTTCTTGAGTTTTTATTATGGCCCAAGAAGAAATTCTTACATTAGGACAAAAGAAAATTTTAGATTTAGTTTCAAAAGAAGACTATCTCGTCCGGAAATTTTATCTTACCGGAGGCACTCCTTTGGCTGCTTTTTATCTTTTTCATCGTATCTCTGATGATTTAGATTTTTTTAGTGAACAAGAGATACACTTGCCTAGCATAGAAAAATTTATTGGCAAGACAAAAGAAGGGCTCAACTTAATTAAGATTGATTATAGAAAATTTTTAGGATTACATAGTTTTTATCTTTTCTTTTCTCAAAAGAATTTTTTAAAGATTGATTTTAATTATTACCCGTTCCCTCGCATTGAAAGGGGGGTGAAATATAAAAATATTATTGTGGATAGTCTTTATGATATTGCCGTTAATAAAGTCCACACTATTTCTATGAAACCGAGAGCCCGTGATTTTATAGATATTTATTTTATTGTTAAAAAAAAGGGATGGGGTTTTAAAAAACTTTTGATAGATGCTAAGGTAAAATTTGATTGGCACATTGATCCTATTCAATTAGGCAATCAACTTATTAAAGCTACCGAGTTAAAGGATTATCCTCGTATGCTTAAAAAAATAGACCACAAAGAATGGCAAGGTTTTTTTATTAAAGAAGCAAGGAAGTTGAAGAAAGAAATTTTTGTTTAAAGACTCTCTCTCCGAAAGAGACCCCGCCCCGGAGAACAAACGAAAGTTTGTAAGTGAATTAGCTTTTTAGCTTTTTAGGTTTTTAGCTTTTTAGGTTTTTAGGAATTAG
>Ga0210017_1001988_pt1 | contig 17708 bp, 14 predicted proteins | sample CryGeyCG2014_020_FD_183966 | JGI IMG/M metagenome (GOLD analysis project Ga0210017, IMG submission 183966) | Groundwater microbial communities from aquifer - Crystal Geyser CG08_land_8/20/14_0.20 (SPAdes) (version 2) | ecosystem: Environmental > Aquatic > Deep subsurface > Groundwater | place... | reverse complement strand
GTATCTTAAGTTCTACTGCATGTTAAGCAGTGAACATTATAGGAGGAGGAAAAAATGACTAAAGAAAAATTCCGTTACCAAAACCCGGCTTTGCTCTCTTTCAGCAACAGTTATGCTCTAGGTGGAGATGGGTGCATTGCTGGCCCTTCTGCCACAGGTAATTGTTCCACAAATGGAACATCAGCTTTAGGAGAATGTGGAACTAGTGGCAGTAATGCTACAGGTGGCGCTTGTTACGCAGGAGGGAATGCCCTCAACGCGTGTGACAAGGGCACAGGTGTCATATAAGGCCTTTTTGCTGTTTTTGTCATTACAGAGCCTGGGTCACAACCGGCAAAAAACGACGATAAGGCACTATATGTGGAAAAGAATAACATCCCTCACGTTGCTAATGGTGGTGCAATCGTTGAGAAAGAGGTTTGGGGCACAGGCTCTACAATACAGTTATTAACAGTTAGAGAGGATATTCTAACATACGCAATAATTTTAAAAACCTTAGTCATTCAGGCAGGGAAGCAACCAAAGACCTTTTTAAAATAAATTATCAGGCCCCTGGTTTGATCTCTTTTGCTGGCTCTAATGCTAAGGGGGCGGTGGCCTGTTCTCTAGGATCAAGCCCTTCTGGAGATTGCACAGATGGCTCTTCACCTCCTGGCACGTGCGATACAGGGACAGGGCTGTTATAAATATCTGCAGCCAGACAAAGCATTTTGTCCCTCAATTTGATCGTTGCCCGGCAGGGTAAAATTTGGTATCATTTACAACAAGATGGTTGTATTAATCACATAAATTTAGGAGGAAAATATCAATATGACAAGCACCAAAACCAGCCCAATCGCTAATCCCAACATTGTCCTGCGTGAGGAATTTGATGACTGGGCCATTCTTTTTGATCCTGATAGTGGCGATGCCTTTGGCCTCAATCCAGTTTCGGTCTTAATTTGGAAAGCCCTTGATGGCAAAAACAGTTTGGCAGACATTACAAAAAAAATCCAATCAAGCTGTACTGATGTCCCAGCTGAGGCAGCCGTCCAAACAGAAGAATTTATCAAAAGCTTGGCTGATAAAGGATTTGTGGGATACGAAACAAACTGATGCCCCTAATGAACACACCAAAAACCGTTGATCTGGACATTACTACCAAGTGCAACTTGCGTTGTAAACACTGCAGTCACTTTAGTAGTGACGGTGATGTCTCAACAGACCTAGCAACACCAGAGTGGCTTAAGTTTTTTGAAGAATTAAACCGCTGCGCGGTCATGGATGTTTGTCTGTGCGGCGGGGAACCATTTTGCCATCCTGACCTAAAAGAGCTCATCACTGGCCTTGTCAAAAACCGGCTGCGCTTCAATATTTTAAGCAACGGGACCTTAATTACTGAAGACATTGCTAAATTCATTGCTGAAAGTAAGCGCTGCAACAGCGTTCAGGTCTCAATTGATGGCTCCTCCCCCAGCACCCACGATCTTTTGCGCGGCGCTGGCAATTTTTTTAAGGCCCTAGAAGGGATAAAAAACCTAAGAAAGCATAGCATTTCAACTGCGGTCAGGGTCACTATCTTTAAGGGGAATGTCAGGGAGCTCCCAGAGATCGCCCGCCTCTTGCTCGAAGAAATTGGTCTTTCTGGTTTCTCCACTAATTCTGCTTCTCATATGGGCCTTTGCCGCCAAAACGCGGAGCTGGTCCAATTAAGCCTAGAGGAAGAGATCATTGCCATGGAAGTCTTAACAGCCTTAAACAAAAAATATCAAAACCGCATCAGCGCTTCGGCTGGGCCGCTGGCTAATGTTAAACACTGGAGACTCATGCTTGAATCGCTAAAAGAAGGAAAGCCGCCTCTCTTTGGCGGCGGGTACTTGACCAGCTGCGGCGGCGTTAACAGCAAACTGGCGGTTAGGGCTGATGGGGCGATTATCCCTTGTTTGCAAATGCCGCATCTGGAGCTGGGACATATTAACCAAGACGATCTCAAAGAGCTCTGGCAAAACCACCCAGAGCTAAAAAAACTCCGCCAGCGCCGAGAAATACCTTTAAAAAACTTTGAGTTTTGCCGCGACTGCGAATATATTAATTATTGCCGGGGTGGCTGCCCTGCCCTTTCATATACTATAACCGGTGAGGTTTACGGCCCCAGTCCTGATGCCTGCTTGCGTCAATTTTTAACCAAAGGAGGGAGATTACCCCTTGTCAACACCAGCAATTGAAACAAAAGAATATAAACTAAATACCATTTATTTTTATCTAACTGAGGGGTGTAACTTAGCTTGCCGCCACTGTTGGATCGCCCCAAAATTTGAAAAAGGGACTCCCCAATTCCCTTTTGTTTCCCTAGAGCTTTTTAAGTCTATTGTTGAGCAAGGAATTGAGCTTGGTTTAACTAGTGTTAAACTAACCGGCGGCGAACCTTTGCTCCACCCACAAATTTTAGAATTACTTGATTATATTAAAACTAAAGACTTAAGGCTGGTAGTTGAAACCAACGGGGTCTTATGCACAGAAGAACTAGCCAAGAAAATAAAAACTTGTAAAAACCCTTTTGTCTCTGTCAGCCTTGATGGAGCAAAAGCCGAAAGCCACGAATGGGTCCGCCAAGTCCCTGGCTGTTTTGAGCAATCAATCACAGGGGTAAAAAACTTAGTCAAAGCTGGTTTTAAGCCGCAGATTATTATGAGCCTCATGCGTCATAACAAAGACGAGATCGAAGCCTTGGTCAAGATGGCCGAAGAGCTTGGTGCAGGCTCGATCAAATTTAACTTAGTCCAGCCTACAGCCCGCGGAGAGACCATGCATGAGGCAGGAGAAACACTTAACATAGAAGAGCTAGTCAAAGTCGGCCAATGGGTAGAAAACGATTTAGCCAAACAATCCAAGATCAAACTTATTTATAGCCATCCAGCCGCTTTTCGACCACTAGGCAGGCTCTTTGGTGGTGATGGAGTTGGTTGCGGCACCTGTAGTATTTTTGGCATTATCGGGGTTTTAGGCAATGGCAAGTATGCTTTGTGCGGCATTGGTGAAACCGTCCCAGAACTGATTTTCGGTGATGCTAATAAAGACAGGCTCAAAGATGTTTGGGAGAATAATGCAGTCCTGAAACAAATCAGGGAAGGTCTGCCCCAGAAACTCGAAGGTCTTTGCAGCAACTGCGTGATGAAAAACAAATGCCTGGGTAATTGCATCGCGCAAAATTATTACAGCACTAAAACCCTTTGGGCAAGCTACTGGTTTTGCGAAGCAGCAGCCAAAGCAGGACTCTTTCCAGAATCACGTTTGTTAAAAGTCCTGCAGCATGTCTAAGCAAAAGATCAGCTACCTGGGCCCCAGCATGAACCCTACCCTTAAAGTGCCAGACCAACTTATTGTTATCCCTTATCGCAGTCAAACCGAGATCAAAGTTGGCGACGTTATTGTCTTTAAGCTCTCAACCAAAGAGACCAACATTGTCCATCGGGTAATTGCTATCTCCGGGCAAGGGATCAAGACTCGGGGTGATAATAATAATTTAGCTGACGAGCCCCCCCTAAAATTCGAGGAGATCATTGGCCAAGTTTTTTTTGCTCATCGAGATAGCAAGCAGCGCAGGATTTGGGGAGGCAAAGTAGGACAAAGCTATTGCCATTTGATTAGGGCTTATCGTTTGGTTATAAAATTGCTAAAAACCTTAGGCCGCTCCCCCTACCATCTTCTGGCTAAAACAAAACTTTTGGGGAAAATAATCCCGCTCCAAACATGGACCAAAGTCGTTGTCTTTAAAAACAGCAAGAAACTTCTCTGGGGCAAACGCTTGATTGGTCAACTGCGTAACACAGGGGCCAAGTGGCAAATTTACCCCCCTTACCACTTGTTTATTGACGAAAAGAGAATCCCTTGTTAGCAGAACTTGTTAAAATCCACACGGAATTAAACCTGGGCGGACAACCTAAAAACGCTTTACTTCTGATCAAGCCAGAACTATTAAATTATCTCATCTCGATTTTAAGCGATAAACCAATTATTCCACCTACCTGCGAGCTTGAAGAGTGGAATAAACTGATAAAACAGCTTGGCAACCACGGGATCAGCCCGCTCTTTTACTGGGAGATCAAACAGTTAGCTGAAAACTTCCAGCCACCCACAGCAATAAAAGAATTATTGCACCAAGCTTTTAAAAATAGCCTGATTAATGTCTTAAGGACCGAGGCTACCATAAAATTAGTTATTCCTGCTTTGAAAAAAGCAAACATTCCTTGTCTGGTCCTAAAAGGGCCAAATTTAGCTTTTTCCCTCTATCCCCACCCTGCCACCCGCCCCTCTTGCGACCTGGATATTTTGACTAGACCAGAGTATGTCCTGGCCGCCAGGAAAGTTTTAGAAGAACTAGATTATCATTGCCGAGCTAATAATTTTGAGATCAGCCAAGGATTAAACATCGAAGATGTCTTTTCTCACCCCAAGCTCACCTCAATTGAGCTCCACTGGGATCTATTAGCTTATCAAGGCCTGCTAAGCGAGTGGCCGCTTGACGAGCTCTTTGCTAACACCAAGGGGAATGAACTTTCCTTGACTAATAACTTTATCCATCTGGCCGCCCACGCCCTTATCTTGCACAACCAAGAGCTCTCTCTAAAATGGATATATGATCTTTCTCTTTTAACCAAAGAGGTCTCCAGGCTAAACTTGTGGCCTGAAATTATTGAGCAATCTAGCAAGCTAAAGGCAAACCTCTGCCTGGACAAGGCCCTGCAACTCACAAAGCTCTGGACAGGGGTAACCATTCCAGAAACAATCACTTGGCCAAAAATTTCCAGAGTAGAAGAGCGTGCCTGGCAGCACAATCTAAAACGGCACACGAATCTGCTAAGTTGGTTCATGGTCCGTTTTCCCAGGAATATTTCTTGGCGAGAGAAAATTAAGCTGCTCTGTTTTTTGCTCGGTGAGAAAAGAAATAAGCTGCGCCGTTATATTAAAATTCCCTTTGACAAACCCAAGCGATTAACTTAAAATAACATTAATGCAACTCTTAAAGAGGGACTGGCTGATCATTGTTTTTTTATTGGTAACAACTTCGGTCCAGGCAGCGGTCGTTACTGGCACAGCTTTTCCCTATGCTAGATTTCATCTAACCCCTCCACCCCAAAGCAATCCCTTCCCAGGCCTTGGCACCTATTATTCAACCCTCTCTAGCGGGATCGAAACCACGCTCTGGAACCCAGCCTCGCTAGCCAAAATCGAGCACGCTCAAACTAGCTGCTCTCTTTTTATGGGGGGAGAAAGTGTCAGTTACCCACGCACTTTTAATAGTGAAGATGGGTCCGCCAGCTTAGGAGATCAGGACACTTTTAGCCTGGACTACTATTTTACTGGGGATGAATCAGTCACCACTGCCGCCACCCGTGAACACACAGCCCACACTTTTTTTGATTTTAAAAACAACAGCCTCAATGTGAAACAATCGTTTAAGTTTAATGACTGGCTCGCCTTGGGCTTTATCACGCAAACTCACAGCGGCTTTTCAATGGACCTTGACGGTGCTTTTCCCATGATCGCTAAGACCTCGGCCTCTTTTGCTGGCTCTAATGATATTTTCGGCAGCGGGTTTGCCATTAATAACAACGGTTACTTAACATATACCAAAACAGAGGAAGGCGGTAGTACTTATAATTTCACCACCACCCAAGCCCTTTGGAGCGGGTTTCTCAACCAAAATTCTAATGTCCCGCTTTCTGTAATTACCCAAGCCAACAATGAACTGGCTTTTGATTCTGACCTAATTCTTTGCGGAGCAGTTAAGTGGGACAAGCTCTCTTTTGGCGCTAACCTTGTGCCGATCTCGGCTTCAGCTAATATCACTAATACCGCCCTAGCCTATGTTAAAGCCGGCACACCTGATATCTCCATCTATTTACCTAATGTTGACGCCAACGATGAATCATCGGTCTTAAACTGGCTGCAAAACCCTGACCAATACAGCAGTGAAAGTGGCTATGACAGGAATGTGATCAGCGTGCCAGCCGGCGAAGTCGTAGCTGAAGCTAAATATAATGGCTTTTATCAAGCCAGCACAGTACGCAGCGATCTAGGTCTTAATTATGATCTTGGGGAGATCGCAACCGTGGCCTTGGCCCTGGAAAATTTTGGCGACGCTGCCCTCAACTTTCGCGGCCAAAGCCGGGTTGCCTATGTTAAGTCCAGGGTCTCAACTGACGAGCCCACGGGTTTTGATGACCCTAGCCAAGAGTTCCAATGGAAATTATTTAAAGATACCTTTGAAACAGTTTCAGGCACTGAAGACCTGTTCTTAGAGCCAGAAATCAACATTCACTTGCCTAAAAAGATCAGGCTTGGTTTTGCCCTAAAAAAACCGCTTTTGCTGGCTATTGATTACGAGCAAAACCAAACCCCATTGATCATTAATTACTCTGATAATGATATCGCCAAAACCCTTACCCTTAGTAACCTAAGCATTTTGCGGCTTGGCCTTGAAAGTCAGCTTTTTTTCTTGCCAGCTAGGTTCCGCTGCGGCGCGCCGCTGCTCTTAAAACCAGAAATTTCCAGCACTGACGCAGAGCTCAAAGATAATATTGAGCAGGCCTTTAAATACGGCCTTCTGCCAGCGGGGTTAACTCTGGGGTTAGATGTAAATGCCTGGGGTAAAGTGATTGGCGCTAGTACTGGGTTTAGCGTTTTGCCAATTATTTCTCTTTATCAGTGTGACCTGCAAAATAATGACTTGGCCAGAATCGCTTATTATGATATATATTTTGTGAATGACCCGTGGCAAGTGACACTATCTTGCGCTCTTGACCCAACTGGCACAGCTGGTGCTTACGCCAATCGCAGCGACTTGCTCGACAAAAGCCTTAAAATGGAGTACTTAAAATGGTTACAAACATTAAGCATCAGTTACAAGTTTTAGTTGCCAGTTTCATTATTTCTGCCTTGGCCTTGGTCACCACGGCTCTGGCCGCGCCTTTGTTAAGCTATGAAGAGCTGGTCACGGTCAGTGACAGCCAAATCGTGATCACTTGGCTAACCAGCAATGAGACCTCTTCTTCTGGGATTGAATACGGGATTGTAACAACTAGCTCAAACTACACTACGGACGAAGGCAGCAGCCGCACTAACTATCATTATCTCGAACTTAATACTCTTTTTCCCAACACAACTTATCACTATCGCATCTATTCCACCAATGCCAGCGGCGAAACAACTTATGGCGAGTCTAAGACTGTACAAACCCTTGCCCCGCCAAGCGGTCAATACCTTTTTTCTTTTGCCACCCTCTCTGATCTGCAGTTGGCGGAAAACCTTGATGATACATATGGTTCCCGCGGCCGGCCCTACTCAACCTCAGAGGCTATTTTGCAAAGCGCGGTCAACAAATTGGTAGCCTTAAACCCTAGTTTTACAATTGTTAAAGGTGACTTAGTTGATAATCGGTCAACTAATTTAAGCGCCAGTGTCAGCCGGATCATTTCTCAGCTAGACACGCTTAAAGCCGCGCAGCCAGTTTTTCCCTTCCCAGGCAACCACGACAAATCAAACTACGCCACCAAAGACACCGCTGGCACTGGCTGGTATGTCTCGCTACTAGAACAGATCTTTGACCCAACTAGCTTTTCGCAAACTGGTTTTAGCAATTTTAGCTATGACACTCATATAACTGATGAAGTAACTGAAGATTCTGTTTATAACTATAGCTTTGACTACAGCAACTATCACTTTATTCTGCTCGATTCTGTCAGGCAAAGAGACGGCAGTGATCAATGCCGCGGGCACGTCAACACCACCTGGCTCGCCAACGACCTAGACAACAATAGCACTAAAAAAACCTTTGTTTTTATGCATTTTGTGATCACCCGAGAAGGAATTACAATTCCCGATGAAGTGCTTAGCGAAGTTATTGGCAGTGACCCCAGCCAACCCATTGATATGACTAAGATTGACCTGGATAACCGGCCAGATTTTCTTGCCCTCCTTGGCAGTCATGAAGCTAATATTGCCGGCGTCTTTATGGGCCACATCCACGACAATGCCCGTTACTATCTAAGCGGTTACGACTTCCCTTTTGTCAGAACAGCTGCCTTGATCCAATTTCCAGTTGGCTATAATGTTTACAAAGTTTATTCCAATGGCTATATTCAAAGTTTTTACAAATTACCTTATTACAGCGAGATTTCCCGCAATAATGTAACATCAGAGACTTACAGTGCCGCTTATTGGCAACAACTTAGTCTGGGTTCAACCTATGACCGCAATTTTTCTATCACCTACTCAGCCTTGGACGTTCCCCCAACCATTGAAACTACTGCCCCACCCACAGGGGCTGCCGATGTTTCACTTAATCAGCCGATTATTATTAATTTTACTACCCAAATGTCAACCAGTGACACAGAGCGCGCGCTCAATATCACCCCTGCTCTGACCGGACAAACTCATAGCTGGAGCAATAGCAATTCAACACTAACAATTGATCACTCCAACCTGGCTGCGAGTACAACCCACACCGTTACAATTGATAGCAGTGCGATGAGCAGTAGTAGTCAAACCTTAGCCGCTGATTTCACCTTTAACTTTACGACTGGCACAACTGCCACCAGCTCCCCGCCGGGGGCAACCATTAACCCAATTACTAATAATATCACCACTGACCCCACCCCAACTTTTACCGGCATTGCCACTGATGAAGTTTCAACTATTGCCACAGTTGAATACTGCTCAGCCAGCGCCAGTTGGAGCGACTGGAAACCCTGCACTCCGCTTGATGGGAGCTTTAATGAAAACCAAGAGGAATTTATTTTTACCATTACCCCAGAAGTTACTCGCGGCCAGCACCAAATTCAAATCCGCTGCACTAACGCAGCTGGCATCACCACCACCAGTAATTTTGCCAGTTACGCCTTTTATTATGTTGGCAACCAGCCAGAAATAACCATTACTGCTAACAGTAACGCTATTATTCACGGCGATCCAATTAAAAGTAATCCCTCTTTTGAGGTAACGGTTGTCAGCAACAACGGATTGACCTTGTCTAACTTAATCTTTTACCTAAATTCCAGCACTATCACAGCTGCCTTCGCCAGTCAGGCCCAAAATAACACCTTGACCTCAACCTTTTATAATCCAACCCTTTCTGACGGAACCTACAACATCAAGGTTCAGGCCACTGATGATATTGGCAATATTACCACCAAAGAAGTCACCAGTTTGATCGTCACGAGCAGCCCTGATGTCCAGCTCTTGGGCCGACCGCTCAACTGCCCTAATCCTTTTGACCCTGGTTCTCAGGCTACAACCATTGGATATACTTTAACCAAAGCAAATAATATTACTTTGAGAATTTTTGATCTGGCTGGCAATGTAGTAGCCACCAATAACTACTCCAGCAGTCAGAGCGGCGGACAGGCTGGCTATAACGGAGTCACTTGGGATGGTAAAACCAGCTCAGGCAGTTATGTTGGCAATGGGATTTACGTGTATTTGATCATTGCCGATGGAAAAGTCGTGCCAAATGGCCGGGGCAAATTAACGGTGTTTAAACGATGAAGAACAAACAAAAAAGGCATCAAGTTGGTCTGGTTTGTCTTGGCCTTTGGCTATTGAGCCTTGGCGTTTCTGCTGCACAAGCCGCTGCCGGGGTTTCACTTGACCCATCAACCAATCTTTATTCAGCCCGGCAAATGGGCTTAGCCGGCGCAGCAATTGGTTTTGCTGATGACGCCAACGGAATTTTCGCTAATCCTGCTGGCTTAACCAAGATTACCTTTCCTCAATTGAGCGGATCTGCCCGAAATATTATTTTAGGTGAGGCCCAATATACCCTGCTCGCTTGGGCCATGCCCACTACTTGGGGAACTGTTGGCTTGGGCTACGCTGCCTTAGACACAACGGGCTCTTATCCCACTAAACCTGACCCGGCCAATTCTAGAATTATCATTGATACTAGCCGCGAAGCCATGAGCTATAATAATAACGTATTGGCACTCTCTTACTCACGGGATATAAACAAAAATCTAGCCATTGGTTCTAACTTAAAGCTTTTTAGCCAATCATTAACTGGTGATATTGCCAGCAGTGCCAGGGCCACTGGACTAGACCTTGGTTTTATCTTTCGTCCCCTGCCCTGGTTATCAACCGGCGGCAATTTTCAAAACCTTGTTGAGGGAACAGCAGCTTGGGAAAATGGGGCAAGTGATAAGATCGGTGGACTTTATAAGCTTGGCTGCAAGGTCAATGTGCTCGGCCCCACTGCCGAGGCCTGGCGGCCATACCAACAAAAGCTGTCAGTCGGGTTTGATCTTGACCTGCCACACAATAGCTTGGCAGCTAACAACTATCATTTGGGAATTGAATATCTCCCACTGCAAAATATTGTGCTAAGAACAGGCTATAGCCAGGACGGCTTTACAGTAGGCCTGGGCTTAATCAGCGGCGGTTTTCGGTTTGATTATGCCTTTGCCCAAAAAGCCACCATTCCTGGCGACACCCCGCACTACTTCACCCTGTCCTATATCGGCGAGCGGGTCAAAAAAGTTTACTATCAGCTTAAAGACAAAGAGCCCGACGTCAATTTCCTGTCACCAGAAGACAGGGCAATTACGCAAGATCCTTTGATCACTCTCAAGGCTAGGGCAATAGCCAATCGCGTCACAGAGAAAAAGACTGTCTGGACAGTGACTGCTCTTGCCGCAACCAAAGAGGTCCAAGAGATCAAAGTTCCTGAAAACTTAACTGCAGTGTACTTAAACGGCGAAAAAATTGATCGGGTTGGGAGTATTGAGATCGACTCCAACTTGACCTTGGGCCGCAATGTTTTTAGCTTAGTCGGCTATGCCAGCTCGGAAACCCAGGGACGACAAATCATTGCTGAGACCAAAGTTGGGTCAGATGAGATCAAAGTTTTGCGCTTTGAGCCTTTTGACGATCTATCAATGTCCCATTGGGCGCTTAGGCCAATTGCCCTCTCCGTAACCTTGGGCTTGGTCAAAGGCTACCCAGACAAAACCTTTAGGCCTGAAAAGGGAATTACCAGGGCCGAGCTAGTAACCTTATTAGTCAGAACCATGCCGGTTGACTTTGACAGCTTGCTTGAGTTTGCTGATTTTACTGACGTCCCAAGTAAACACTGGGCCAGTAAGTATATCGCGTATGGTACCGAGGAAAACTTAGTCGCTGGATATCCAGATGGAAAATTCAAACCCGAAAAAGTGCTGACCAGGGCCGAAGGGGTAACAGTGCTAGCCCGCTACGCCACCTTAAGTACTGAAGCCAAGGCTGCCCCAACCTTTTCTGACTTAAAACCTGATTTTTGGGCTAACAAATACATTTCAGCTGCTGCCCAAGCTGGCCTGCTGCAATACCTAGCAGGGAAAGACTTTGAGCCCAATACCAAATTTACCAGGGCCGAAGCCTGTGAGATATTATATTTAACCCCGGAAATCCAAAAGCAAGTCAACTCTTACTGGGAAACAAGGCAACCAAAACCCGCTCCAGCTACAACAATAACCCCAACCAGTGAGGCGGCCCCCAGCTTAACCAACGAAGCAATTAGTTTGCCAACCACAATAGAAAGTCCTAGTCAAATAAGCAGTCAGGAAACCGAGGTTACGTCTTCGAAGGGACAATAGAAAAATCAGAGCCATTGCTCCTGATTACAACCGCTCCGTTTTTATCAGTACGATAAACCTTAATTCCGCGCTCTGCTAATTTTTTTAAAGTTACGCCATGCGGATGATGGAATTTATTATGCTGACCACAGGAAATAACCGCAACTTGCGGGCTAACCGCCTCAAGAAAATCTACAGCAGTCGCAGTATTGCTCCCATGATGCCCAACTTTGAAAATGAGTGATCTTATACTGGTTACTGGTGACAGGTTACTGGTTACTCTAGTAAGGATCTGTTGCTCGCCTTCTTGCTCATTGTCCCCAGTCAGCATCATGGAAAATTTCCCGTAAGTTAAACGTATCACTACGGAAACATTATTGAGATTATCTGTCAACAAAGGAAGTTCTGGGTGCAAGACTTTTGCCACGCAGTTTTGACCAAAATTAATCACCTGCCCAGCCCTAGCTAACTGATATTTTGTTTTATTTTTGGCAATCAACTCTTTAAAGCGTTGATAAGACAAGCTCTTAAACACCGCACCTGGCTCCAGCACAGTATCAACCTTAATATTTTCTAAGACCACTGGCAGTCCGCCGACATGATCTTCATGCGGATGGGTCATGACCACCAGATCAAGTCTACTTATGCCATGCCGCCGCAAGTACGGAACCACCACCCGCTGGCCCATTTCCGCTTCACCCGCGTCAATGAGCATTTTTTTACCTGACGGTGTTTCCACTAAAATTGAGTCCCCTTGACCAACGTCAAGGACAGTAACAGTTAGCCCGGAAAAGCTATCAGCTAAGGCGATATTCCAAATTAATAAAGATCCAAAAAGACAGGCGACAAGAGACAAATGAAATTTGCTTAATTTTGGTAATTTTCCCTGGCGAATAATCTCAACTAGGCTAACCAAAGCAAGATAATATCCTAAAATAAAAGGCAACTTGGGTGGGGCTAGAAATACTTGGGCCCAAGGCAGCTTGGCCAAGGTTAAAACAATAAAATTAGCCAACCAGAGCAAAACCAAGTTCGCATTATTTATCAATTCGCCCAAGGGCAAGAAGAGCGCGCCTAAAACAGTGGCCACAAAACCTAAAACAACAATCACGCCTACCCACGGCAGAAGCAGGAGATTGGTCACGACCCCAATAATTGAAGTTTGACTAAAGTGATAAAGGGTTATCGGGGTAGAAACTAAAACTGGCGCCAGGGCCGCGGACAAAAGAGTGGCCAACCATTTTGGCATGATATTTTTTAATTTATCAACCAAGACCGGGGCCACATAAACCAGCGACCAGGTCGCGCCAAACGAGAGCTGAAAACCAACCTCAAACATAAATTTAGGGTTATATAATAAGATGATAAAAGCTGAGATAGCTAGCGAAGTATAAATTTCTTTTTCCCGCTCAAAGAGAAGCCCCAGCAGCATAATTTCTGCCATGATCGCGGCCCTCAAGATCGAAGGGCCAAAGCCAGTCATCAGGGCATAAAGCAAATTGATCATTGAGGTGATGAGAACGCCTAGCCAAAGTGGCGCGCGGCTCATTTTAACCACAAACAAGCAAACACCAACTAAAATGCCCAGGTGCATACCAGAGGCAACCAAAAGATGGGCGACTCCAGCTTTCTTGTAGGTGTCTTTTATTTCTATTGGCGCTTTGGCAGCTTTGGAGCCAAAAACAATGCTGGACAAAAGGGTTGCATATGGTTCAGGCAGTGTCTTAGCAGGGATTTGGACCAACTGATTTTTGACCTTAAGACTTATTTTCTTAAGAACGCTGCCCCCACCCCTTTTTATAATTCGGGGCACCGCAGTTGCTCTTAATTGATAGCCAATGCCCTGGTCTTTTAAATAATCAGCAAAAGAAAGCAGTCCTGGATTACTTAATGATTCAATCTCGCCAATCACGCCCAGAACTCCGACCTGATCACCATATTGCAAATCAGCTTTCTTAGAAACAACAGCCAGCAAGTTGTTTTTTACTTTAAGCGTAAAAAATGAATAGTTGCCTTTGGTTTGCGGTTCATCGTCAATAAAGCCGGTTATGGCTACCGCTTTATCTAAGGGTAGCAGGGTTGGGCCTGGCAAAAGCCAACTTTCCCTGACTTGAAAATTTAACCAGCCCAAAGTACAAAAAATTAATAAAAGCCAAAGGGCTGTGCCCCGCTGCCAAAAGATAGCCCAGGCCAAAGCCGGCAAAATCAGCAAAAGAGCAAAAACAGAAAAACAATGCGCCAGCACAACACCAACCAGGTACGAAAGGATTAAACTAATAAAAGAGGAAATCAAATAACTATCTCGTCTTTAAATTTTTTGAATTTGCCTTGGCCAATTGAGGGGACCTTCATAATGTCTTCGATTTTTACAAACAGACCATTTTTTGTACGATAATCAATGATTTTCTTGGCAGTTGTTTTCCCCACTCCAGAAATTTCACATAAGGTTTTTTCATCTGCGGTATTGATATTGACCGGGCCAGTTTGTCCCGGCGCAACTATCCGAGTTCCACCTTGTGCTGCCGGCTGGCTCGCCTCTGGCCTGACTTTTATTGGCACAATAATCTGCTCGCCATCTTTTAATACCTGAGCTAAATTAAGCTTAGAAAGGTCAGCCAAATTACTCTCCCCGCCAGCTGCTTGGACCGCAGCTAGTACTCGATCACCAAATTTAAGCTTATAAACACCAGCCTCAACCACTGCCCCACTCACATGAACAATTACTCGCCCTGCTGGCCGTGGCTCAGCCTGTTTTGGACCAGGAGTTTCAGTAATAACAATTTCACCAGCAGGGCTGCTAAAAGATCGCCTAAAAACCGTGACTATTAGTCCAGAAAAAACTAGCAGAGCTAAACCGAGGACCATTAATTTCTGTTCTTTGGTAAGGTCATCAAGCATGATGTAGTAGGTATAGCAAGATTATTGCCAGGGTTACGGTACTAGGTGCTGAGGATTAGGTCCTGGGGATTTTTAGCTTAGTTATAATAAATCCCTAGCACCAAGTACCCAGACCCCAGTCCCTACTACCCTTCCTAAAAAGTCGTCATCCCGACACCTAGATCTTGTTATAAATACCGAGGATATCCTCAACATACTGACTGGTTGCGGCTTTATAGCCATGGTTACGATAGACCCCATTGGGTCCTTCTAGATAACCAGCCAAGGCAAACTTAACAGGATCTTCAAAACTAGCAAATTTTTCCAGCAAATATCTTACATAGCGGACAGTCCCTTTAGTATTCTCATCAACATCATAAGGATTCTCAACCCCGGTTGTTTTGCAAGTTGAGGGGAGCAATTGTCCCAAGCCAACCGCCCCACTGCTGGACAAGGCCCTGGGGTTAAAGCCTGATTCCCGACGCATCAAGGCCGCCACCAATTTAGGATCAACATTATAAGTTTTAGAATGGGTCACAATACTCTCGGCAATCTCTTTGGCTTGCTCAGGTTGACGAAAGCCGGCAATATAATTGGCAATCGGCCGGGTTTGCTCATCAACAAAGCCAAGCGGGACCTCAGCGTGAGTGCTTGCCGCTGGTTGAGAAACAACGGTTGCTGGCTTGGGCTCATTTTTGGGCGGAGCATAGCCTTGATTGCTCCCCAAGCTGGAAAAGATCGTCATGACAAAAACAACCACAATGACGGCTGAAGAAATATCCATGCCAATATCTTAACACGATTTTTTCTCTAGCAAAAGTCAGGGACCGTTTGACTTGCTTTGGAAAAATTAGTTATACTTAGAGTCTCCCATGTGGTTACTGGCAAAAAAGATAATTAAATTTACACTGTTTATTATTATTGTGACCTCAGGGATAGCCTTGCTAACAACTTTTAGCTCACCGAGGCCAGGGTTACAGCAAGTGCTGGCGCGGCCAACAATTAATACTCAGTCGCAAAGTTCTTTTTATCTCTGGTTATCGATGCTCGGCTTGTCCTTAACCTCTTTTGCCAGCCTTCACCTTAAGGAATTACTTAGCCAACGCCCCAATCTTTCAGAGCTTGACCTGGCCCTACTTGAGCCAGTCTCTCTCCAACCTGAGTCCAATGTTTATTACGGTCCCACCCTGTTTACTGATTTTGATATCCATCTTTTTAAAGAAGGTAACCATTTTACTTTATACGATAAGCTCGGCGCCCACCCCATGATTGTCAATGGGCAACAGGGCACTTATTTCGCTGTTTGGGCGCCTAACGCTGACCAGGTCTCAGTTGTGGGGAACTTTAATTACTGGCAGGCTGACGCCCATCCCTTAAGAGCGCGCTGGGACAGCTCTGGAATCTTTGAGGGTTTTATCCCTAACCTTAAAGCAGGCGAACTTTACAAATACAAGATCATTTCCAAACATAATAACTTCAGCGTTGAAAAAGGAGATCCTTACGCTTTTTTCTGGGAAGTGGCCCCAAAAACCGCGTCAATTATTTGGCAGCTTGATTATGAGTGGCAGGATAGCCATTGGATGCAAACCAGACACAAGGCCAATGATCTAAATGCTGCTATGTCGATTTACGAAGTACACCTTGGCTCCTGGCGTCGGGTCCCAGAAGAAGGAAACCGGTCCCTAACCTATCGAGAGCTGGCCCCGCTTTTAGCTCAATATGTTAAGGAAATGGGGTTCACACACGTTGAGTTTATGCCTGTGATGGAACATCCCTTTTATGGTTCCTGGGGCTACCAAGTCTCTGGCTTTTTTGCCCCAACCAGCCGCTATGGCACCCCGCAAGATTTTATGTACTTGATCGATTATCTTCATCAACAAGGCATTGGGGTCATCCTTGATTGGGTCTCCGCGCATTTTCCAACTGACCAACACGGCTTGGCTTTTTTTGACGGCTCCCATCTCTACGAGCACCAGGACCAGCAAAAAGGTTTTCATCCAGATTGGAAAAGCTGTATTTTTAACTACGGCCGCCATGAGGTTAGCTCATTTTTAATCAACAGCGCGCTTTTCTGGTTGGAAAAATTCCATATTGACGGCTTAAGGATCGACGGCGTGGCCTCAATGCTCTATCTTGATTATTCAAGAAAGCCTGGCGAGTGGACACCTAACGAATTTGGCGGCAATGAAAATCTTGATGCCATCAGGTTCCTACAAACACTTAATAAGGTCATTTATCAACGTCACCCTGACGTGCAAACCATGGCTGAGGAATCAACTGCTTGGGGCCTGGTCACCAGGCCCACTGACGTCGGCGGACTAGGCTTTGGCCTCAAGTGGAACATGGGTTGGATGCACGATACGTTAAAGTACTTTTCAGTAGATCCTTTGCATCGCAAGTATCATCATGATCAATTAACTTTTAGTCTCTGTTATGCATTTAGCGAAAATTTTCAGCTCTCTTTGTCCCATGACGAAGTTGTCCATGGCAAAGGGGCACTCTTTGGTAAAATGCCAGGCGATGATTGGCAAAAGTACGCTAACTTAAGGCTCTTATTTGGCTATATGTTTGGCCACCCCGGAAAAAAACTAATGTTCATGGGGAATGAATTTGGCCAGTGGCGGGAATGGTCGCACGAAGAGAGCCTGGAATGGCATGCCCTCGATCACCAAACCCATCAAGGGGTAAAAGACTGGGTCAGGGACCTTAACCAGCTTTATAAAGCCGAGCCAGCGCTTTATGAGCTCGATTTTAGTTCAGATGGTTTTGACTGGCTTGATCTTAGCGACTGGGAGAGCAGTGTGATCAGTTTTATTAGAAAAGGTCGCGCCAGCCAAGATAAAATTTTGGTTGTTTGTAACTTTACCCCGGTCCCGCGCCACAATTACCGGCTGGGGGTGCCAGCTGGTGGCCAGTGGCAGGAACTCCTTAATAGTGACGCGAAAGATTATGGCGGCAGTGGTTTAGGCAATCATGGTAGCTGTCAGACTGACCCAATCCCCAGCCACGGCCATCCCAATTCGCTCAATCTCCTGCTCCCACCACTAAGTGTCCTCTTTTTCAAGCACACTGGTTAATCTTTTTCCCTTATACCTGAAATTTCTGGCAGAAAGTGTCGATATATCCTTAATAGGAAAAATAAGGCAAAGCCTTACGTATCAAGGGTTTCATGGCTGTTGATAAGGCGAAAACGACGAGAAAGCAGAGGCTTAATCCATGAATTCGGGGAAATCAGGGTCGGGAAAC
>Ga0210017_1001987_pt1 | contig 17709 bp, 10 predicted proteins | sample CryGeyCG2014_020_FD_183966 | JGI IMG/M metagenome (GOLD analysis project Ga0210017, IMG submission 183966) | Groundwater microbial communities from aquifer - Crystal Geyser CG08_land_8/20/14_0.20 (SPAdes) (version 2) | ecosystem: Environmental > Aquatic > Deep subsurface > Groundwater | place... | reverse complement strand
AGGCAAGTTGCAATTCGCCGTGAGCTTTGGAAAAAGCAGGTTTTTTGCAGCAATGCTTGCCTTCTACCTTCACCGTATCACAAAAAAACCAGTACGTTTTCTTTCTAACATACTGGTTTTTTGGTAGGATCAAATATATGACTAGAAATAAAAAAATCGCAATCGTAAGCGGAGCAATAATCTTTCTGGCAATAGGAATTGCGATTTTTATTTATCAAAGACAATTTGCTGCTCCCCAAAAAACAACGGAGGAAGAGAGGATAGTCATCAACCTAACCACCGCCGAAGCAAATCTTATCCCGAAACTTAAAAAACAGGGCTATATCAAAAGCGAATGGGCTTTTAACCATGTATTGGAAAAGAAAGGGTGGCAAGGAAAAATTGAGCCGGGTGGTTATATGGTTTCAAAAGGGATGGACGCTTGGCTGCTGGCGGATACATTAGTCAATCACCCTTACCAGAAATGGGTAGTAATACCAGAAGGGTTGCGAAAAGAAGAAATTGCAGAAATGGCTCAAGAGAAGATCATCTGGTCAGAAGTAGAAGAGAGGAGATTTCTCGGTTGGACTAAAGAGGGTTATTTATTCCCTGATACTTATCTGCTCAATTTAGATTACACGGGCGAAGATGTGGCTAAAAGAATGGAAAGCCAATTCAATGAAAAAACAGCTGACCTATTCAATGAAGCAAAAGAAAATAACATCAGAAACGATACCTTAATTGTTCTTGCCTCATTAGTTCAAAGAGAGGCAGCCAGCGAAAAAGAGATGCCTTTAATCGCAGGAGTAATCTGGAACAGATGGTTAAAAGATATGAAGTTCGAGATAGATGCCACCATTCAATACGCCCTAGGAGAACCAGGAAACTGGTGGCCGATTATAAAACCAGCGGATTACAAACTCGATTCGCCTTATAATACCTATCTCCACGAAGGACGGCCACCGACCCCAATATGCAATCCAGGATTAGTGGCAATAAGAGCGGCGATTCATCCAGAAGAAACCGAATACCTTTATTACTTACACGATAGTGAAGGTCAAATTCACCTCGCCAAGACCTACGAGGAGCATTTAGAAAACATTGAGAAATTCTTGAAATAGCAAAGGGTCGAAATAAAATTAGTTAGTAGCAGGGTGGGGTGGGATCAAAAATTAAGTAGTAGCTAACAATTCCTTTATCTGTCTTAAAGCGCCTTCTGGATAGCCAAACACTTCTTTCCATCTCAAAGTTCTCCTCCTTCGCTAAAGCTACAGACGGACAAAGGGTTTTTTGGTAGAATAAATATGCGGAAATCCATAACAAAACAAAGGAGGGTCGCATGTACCTTAAAAACAAAATTCTTCCGTACCTTCTGATCGTGAGACCAGGAATTTGTGTCGGCGTAGTCGTCTTGGTAACACTTTCAACTTTAGCCGCAGAACCTCATAGCTTTAACCTCATCAAGGCGTTAATGGCAGGCCTCGGAGTCGGGCTTTCTGCTGGCGCAGGGTCTGTCATCAATGATTTATTTGATTGGAAAGCAGATTTTATCAACAATCCCCAACGAATGTTGCCACAAAAACTTTTAAGTATAAAAGCGGCGGCGCTATGGTACATATTGCTGTTAACTTTAGCATTCGTGTCGTTCGGAATAGTTAGCATAACCGTAATTGCTACTGGTTTTCTGTGCAATGCAGTGTTATTTCTCTATTCTTGGAAAATCAGGGAGGTCAATGGCCTTATTGCAAACATAGCTATAGCATCACTGATTGCAGGAATGTTTTCATTCGGTGCTTTGGTCGCAGGAACAATCAGTGATAAAATCATAATTCTTTTTGTCTTCGGGTTCCTTGTTTCTCTCCCAAGAGAGATCCTTGGAGCCGTGAGAGATATAGAAGGAGATAAAATGCAAGGGAAGATACGAACACTCCCAATAACAATAGGCGTCCGAAACTCCGTTATACTTGCAATAATTCTCCTGTATATCCTAGCGCTCTTTGGATTCGCCCCTTTGGTGATGGGGATTTTCCCTGGTAGATGGGCATATTACGGATTCGTCCTCTCTTTTCTATTCGTGATTTCAATAAACTCCGCCATGCAAAAACTGCAGAGAGACGAGATAAAACCAGTACATAACATGCTTAAAGCAGTCATGTTCTGCTATCCGTTCACAATCATCTTACCTACGCTACTATTCTCCTAAAAAAAGTAATAAGGCCTACTCAGTTCATGCTTTGGCACGAGTAGGTCCTTTTATTTTCCAACCAAACACAGGTTCTAATCTAATCCGCTAGACGACCTCACCAAAACAGGTTCTAACATCCCTCCTTCGCTTGAAGCTTCGGATGGGCAAGCCCTCCTTCATCAAGATTACGGACGGGCAAAGCGTCCGTCCCCCGCAGTCCTTCGACGCCCTGCCCCGATACATCGGGGCAGGGCGTTTTTGTGCAAACTTTTCATCTATTTTGATTAAAGTAAATCTTTGTTATTATAAATAAATATATTATTTATTTTTCGGCAAAAGCAACCTAGCCCTGCGGCAAAGATTCTTTTCTTTGTCCGTTCCAGGCTTTTTTGATATTTTAGTTTAATTTTAGTATACTGCCTTATAGCAAACTTCAGGGAAGTTTGGTATATCGGGCGGCGTACCGCCCGCTATAGCGAAAAGCTCTTTGACAACCTGTATCAAGGGTATACTGTGTATCGAAAAATAATAAAAAACCGAAAGGAGGAAAGACCATGTTGCACTTTTACCTGGGTAAGAACAAGGAGATAGAGTATTGTTTCAACGTGGAGACTTCTGAGCCATTAAGTTCCAGCGAGCTTGCCATATTAAGGCAGCTTCTGGCGGACGGATTTGTTTCGGAAAGCATTTCTTCAACCCCATCAAATCACGGTGGAAGCGATGTAGTGGAATTGGGCCCACGGATGAATTTTGCGACAGCTTATTCGACGAATTTGGTTGCGATCTGTCAAACATGCGGACTTGAAAAGGTCGTCCGCATTGAACGCTCAAGGAGATACCCGTTATCTCCAAAAACCGACAAGGCGAGATTCGTTCGCGAGCATCACGATCGAATGACAGAGTGTCTCTATCCTGAACCGCTCAAGACCTTCGAAACTGGCTTGTTGCCCGAATCCGTTTTTGTGATTCCGATGATGGAGAAGGGGCCTAACGCTCTTATGGAAGTTCCGGGCTTGGCAATGGATGAATGGGATAGAAACCTTTACTTTGACTACTTCGTCAAAGAAGAAGGGAGAAATCCGACTATTGTCGAGATACGAGACCTGGATAATGCTAACAGTGAGCATTCACGGCACGGCTATTTTAAGGGCAAGCAGATTATCAATGGAGTGGTGATGCCCGAAACGTTAATGGAAATTGTTCAGTCAACTTTGAGGACTAATCCTTCAAACAGCATTTCTGCGTTTAGAGACAATTCGAGTGCTATCAAGGGATATGACTGTTGGACAATCATTCCCGAGAAACCTGGAAAACCGTCACCGTTTGTAAAGAAAAACTTTACTTACCATATTATCTTTACGGCGGAGACACATAATTTTCCTACGGGAGTTGCTCCTTTTCCTGGCGCTGAAACAGGCACTGGTGGAAGGATTCGTGATATTCAAGCGATGGGGAAAGGCGGTTTAGTAATTACTGGAACAGCAGGTTATTGCGTTGCAAATCTGCTTATCCCAGGCTACGATTTACCGTGGGAAAACAAAGGGTTCCCTTATCCATCAAGCCTTGCTACTCCGTTGGCCATCGAAATACGTGCCAGTGACGGTGCGAGTGATTATGGAAATAAGTTTGGCGAGCCAGTAATTCTTGGCTTCACGCGTTCCTTTGACCAGCGGCTTCCAAACAATGAACGATGGGCATGGATAAAACCCATAATGTTTACTGGCGGCGTTGGGCAAGTAGATGCTTTACATATTAAGAAAGGTGAGGCAGAAAAAGGAATGCTTATTGTCCAGATTGGCGGGCCTGCTTATGGCATCGGTATTGGTGGCGGTTCAGCTTCCAGCAAATTGCAGGGTGAAAACGAAGAAGATCTCGATTTCAATGCTGTTCAACGTGGTGATGCGGAGATGGAACAGAAAATGAACCGTGTCATCAGAGCTTGTATTGAAATGGGAGAAAACAATCCTATCGTAAGTATTCACGATCAAGGAGCAGGCGGACCTGCCAATGTTCTCAAGGAATTGGTCGAAAAGACAGGAGGCCGAATCGAGCTGAGACGTATTAAGCTCGGCGATTCTACACTTTCTGTGCTCAAGATTTGGATCGCAGAGTATCAGGAACGTTGCGGTTTGCTTATTGCTTCTTCAAGGATTGATGGATTTAAGTCAATCTGCGAAAGAGAAAAAGTGAATTGTGAAGTTCTTGGCGAAGTCACGGGTGACGGAAGATTTATTGTTCATGATGAACAGGACGATTCAACGCCAGTAAATCTTGACCTTGGAAAAGTTCTAGGAAATATGCCCCAGAAAACCTTTAAGGACGAAAGAATTGACCGCCTGCAAGAACCTTTTGAGCTGCCACAGGGTGTTTCTGTAGAAGGTGCTCTTTACCGAGTGCTTCATAATCTTGCGGTTGGTTCAAAAAGATTTCTTACTAACAAGGTAGACAGAAGCGTTACGGGACTCATTGCCCGACAGCAATGTTGTGGCCCGCTTCAACTTACGGTCAGCGACGTTGCTGTTATCGCTCAAAGTCATTTTGGTCTAACTGGAGCAGCTACTTCTATAGGCGAGCAGCCAATCAAGATGTTGGTAAACCCTGAAGCGGGTGCTCGAATGGCGGTTGCAGAAGCATTGACCAATATCGTATGGGCTCAAATTAGCGGATTGGAAGATGTAAAATGTTCGGCAAACTGGATGTGGGCTCCAAAACTTCCTGGCGAGGGTGCTGCTCTTTATGATGCAGCCTGTGCCATGCGAGACTTGATGATTCAATTAGGCGTTGCAGTAGACAGAGGAAAAGATAGTCTTTCGATGGCCACTCGAGTTGGAGACGAAATAGTAAAGTCTCCGAGAGAACTTGTAATCTCCGCCTATGCAACAATGCCTGACATCACGAAAGTCGTTACACCCGACATTAAAAGGCCAGGTCAAAGTGAACTGGTGTTCCTTGATCTGTCTTCAAGAAGGGTTCGACTTGGTGGTTCAGTGTTGGCGCAGGTCTACAGCCAGCTTGGCAACGAATCTCCAGACGTGGATAATCCCAAAACGTTTAAACGTGCTTTCCTGGCGGTTCAGAAACTGATTTCAGAAAATCTGATTCTTGCGGGACACGACGTAAGCGATGGAGGCATTATCACTACGTTCCTGGAGATGGCGTTCGCAGGGAACTGCGGTTTAGAAATTGGTATGGATGGGCCATGGAGTCCTGGCGAAAGGTTGTTTTCTGAAGAGTTGGGATTAGTTTTTGAATGTGGTTTTCGAGATACCCGAAAGGTTTTTGAGATTCTCGCTACTTTCAACCTTTATCCGACAACCATCGGCAGGACGACAGAGGAAAAGAAGATCCTTGTAACCTACAACTCTAAGGTTGTTCTCAAAGCCGATATGCCAATTCTTAGGCAGTGGTGGGAAGATACATCCTACCAAATTGAGCGGCTACAGATGAATCCTGAATGCGCCGACGAAGAAAGGAAAAATATCTTTGAGCGCACAGGCCCGAAGTATAACGTTTCCTTTGAACCTAAACTTACGCTAGCGCACATCCTTGAGACCACAAGAAAATTCGAAGTAGCAATACTTCGAGAAGAGGGAAGCAACGGTGATCGTGAGATGACTTCAGTTTTCTATCAAGCGGGTTTCAAACCATGGGACGTCACTATGACTGATCTCATCAGCGGTCGAACCACTTTGGAGCAATTCAGAGGGCTCGTGGCTGTAGGGGGTTTTTCTTACGCCGATGTTCCAGAGAGTGCCAAAGGATGGGCGGCTACCATTAGATTTAATGAAAGACTCAAGAAGATGTTCGAAGATTTTTATAAACGTCCCGACACATTTTCTTTGGGTGTCTGCAATGGTTGCCAGCTTTTTGCACTTCTTGGGTGGGTGCCCTGGTTTGACCTCCCCGACGAAAAACAGCCAAGGTTCGTTCAAAATCTGTCGAGGCGTTTCGAATCTCGCTGGGTTACAGTAAAGATTCAGGAAAGCCCCGCCATGATGTTTAAGGGTATGGCTGATTCAGTGCTTGGTGTTTGGGTAGCCCATGGTGAAGGAAGGCTTTATTTCCCTGACACAACGCTGATGGATGAGGTGATTGCTAAAAAACTTGTGCCGATGGTTTTTGTGGATGACAAAAGCCAGGTTGATGGGGTGGTTTCTGAAAACTATCCTTTTAATCCGAACGGTTCTCCATTCGGAATTACTGGACTTTGTTCTCCTGATGGACGGCATCTTGCTATAATGCCTCACCCAGAACGAGCATTCCTCAAATGGCAATGGCCATGGATGCCAGAATATCTGGAGAAAAAGCTTGAAGCGTCTCCTTGGCTGCAGATGTTTCAGAACGCAAGAGATTGGTGCAACCAAGCGAGATAATCAAGATACAGAAAGGAGGAAAAACAAACAAGCCCTGCCGGTCAAATGACTAACAGGGCTTTTCTTTATGCCTACTTTTTGTTAAATTTATAGTATACAGTTTCTCACAATATCAGCTGGCGAATGTTATTCTTAGTTAATTACAGGCAAATGCTAACGAACTTGCCATTAAACAATTTCTAACATTTGCCAATTCCCGCATCCTTCAAAATTGTTTGTTTCGATAGAAACATAACAATTTGGATAGCGGGGCTGTGTTGAGAACCTTGTCCCCTTTATGCCTTCCTCCTCCGCTAAAGCTTTGGACGGACAAGCCCTCCTACGTTAAAACTCCGGCAGGGTAAATCGGGCAACTCTTCGAATCCTAGCCCCGCAGCTAAATATTATTTCTTCTTGAAAAAGTTATGAAACAAAAAAAACAAACCAAAAAAATAGATGCTTATGAAAAACAGGCAGAGTATTACGATGTTATATATGCAGCGAAAGGCAAGAATTACAAAAGAGAAGCTGAAAAAATACACACGGTCATCAAAAAATATAAACAGTCAACTGGAAATAGTCTATTAGATGTAGGTTGTGGCACTGGTGGACATTTTGCTTTCCTGAAAAAATGGTATCAAATCGAAGGTTTAGACATTGATGAACACATGTTGGCGGTTGCCAAAAAAAGATTCCCTAAAATTTTATTCCATCATGGCGATATGTCTAAGTTTAATCTCGACAAAAAATTTGATTCTGTGACCTGTCTATTTAGCGCTATCGGATATATGCGAACAGCAAGAAATATGCAAAAAGCAATTAAGAAAATGAGCCGACATTTAAAACCTGGCGGTGTTTTGGTAGTTGAGCCCTGGTTTTCTCCTGCTCAATGGAAAGTAGGAAAACCGGCTACTATTTTTATTGATAAGCCCGGTTTAAAAATTGCACGGGTAAATATTAGCGACCGCAGAGGCGATATATCCGTTGTCAATTTTCATTTTCTGGTAGCGACACAGGGCAAAGTCGAACATTTTACAGAGTTGCACGAACTTGGCTTATTTACGCCGAAAGAATATATGAATGCGTTTAAGCTCGCCGGTTTAAAGGTGATCTATGACAAAAAAGGTATAACAGGGCGAGGGCTTTATATCGGAGTTAAAAGCAAAAAATACCCGACCGAACCGCGTTAGGAGACACGTTTAAAAATCGTTGAATTTACTCTTAAAACCAGGGCTCTGACCATACTTGCCAGCAACCTAAAAACAGACTCCTGGTCTGTTTTTAATTGTAATCTTTTTTTTATTTTACCTCTCCGCAAAATTCCACTATCGCCAGCTCTATTGGTAGCTGAGGTATCGGAGTAAGGTCTCTAAGGAGTATTAATTTGTACGATTCTTCCTTTTTCAAAAACGACTTCCGATTCCAAATGCCCAACAAAACTGTATCTTCTAAAAATTCCTTCTTGCAACCCGTCTGTATATTGGCCTTCATATCCTAGTTTGTTGTCTAAATTAATCATATAAACTCTCCCATCAAGCTTGCCATTATTAAATTCCAAATAAATTTCTCCGAGCGTACTATGTCCTGTGAATTCTCCATTCACAACATCGCCCGAACACGAATAACTAAAATAATATGAATTTCTTTCTATATTTTGACAAAGTAAATCTTGTCTATTCAGATCGATATTGTAAAGAAGATCTCTTGTTTCCGGAAGCTGGTAATAAATTCTGTTTGTCTCACCCTTTTCGTTGACTATATAAGCGCTCGTCGATCCGTTTTCGTTATAATAAACCGCCAAACCTTCTTTTCCCCCGTTTTTGTAATTTACTTCGCTCTTAATTTTCCCGCTGTCATAATAATCTTTTACAATGCCGTCGAGTTTTCCATTTAAATAAAATCCTTCATAAACCGAAATTCCATCTACGTTATAAATTTTAATGATGCCATTGAATACTCCATTTTTACATTCAAATTCTTTAATATTTTCGCCAATAGTGACCCGGTTCACGCCATTTTTAATGACGCAGAGGTCTCTTACAGAACGATAATCTTTGTAAGCAATTTGAAATTTAATAAAAGCTAACCCACCAAAATAAGCCCAAATAGGTACGGTTGCAAAAATAACAAAAGTAAAAATTTTAACCATTTTACTAGCTGTTTTCAATTTTCCAACTTTATTAAGTGTTCTCCAAACGAAAATTGGAAAAACAAAAATAAGAATAGTGAAGACAATTGAAATTACAAGCGTTCCCAAAGATTCATCTCCGCTGGATCCTACAAAACCAAAAAAGGTAAAACCTGCATATTTTATAGAAGAAATAAATGCTAATACTGCCGATACTCCTGCTCCCAAAATTCCGATAATTAAACCTAAAAATAATTGCACCCAGAAATTATTAATAATTTTCTTCATCAAATTTTTCATTAATGCTCTGAACAAAACTCAATTATCGCCAGCTCTATTGGCAGTTGCGGTATTGGAGAAAATCTTATTTTGTTTTCGGCGTCTAAAAAAAGATTAAGGATTTTTCTCAAATCCTGTTCAGTAAAACTTTGTGCGTGCTGTTGGAGTTTTTGAAGCTCTTCTTTTGTCAGCCCTATACTAATCGCTTCCATCCCGCCTATCTTCAAAATCAAAGCTTGCCGTAGATAATTTGTGCTTGATTTTATGAATTCCTGTAAGTCAAAACCTTTGTCCAAAAGCTCGTTCAAAAAACCGACTGCTTCAAAACTTTTTTTGGCTAAAAGCAAATCGACGAATTTTATAATCTGTGCTGTTTCAACAATTCCTAAAAGTTCTTTTATTTCTTCCGCTTTTATCTCGCCTTTTGTTTCGCCAACTCCAGAGAAAGTAAAAACCTGGTCGAGCAAACTTTCTGCGTCGCGAAAAGAACCGCCGGAATTTAGCGCAATAAGCTCTAATGCCGCTTTTTCAATCTCTACTTTTTCTTTGGCGGCAATAATTTCCAACCGTTTTATAATTTCCGGCAAAGTCAACTTTCTGAAGTCAAATCTTTGGCATCGTGATAAAATCGTCGGAATCATTTTATAAACTTCAGTGGTGGCTAAAATAAAAATGGCGTGCGAAGGCGGTTCTTCCAAGGTTTTCAGCAAAGCATTGGCAGCTTCTTTGGTAAGTTGATGGCAATTTGAAGAACAAATTCCATTAGCAACAAATATATGAGTGTCTTCTACGGTAAAGTCATAAACGTATTCTTTTTTGTTTATAGTATTTATTCGTTTGATTTTCTCGTATCGGAATTGTAAATACTTATTTAGTTCTGGCAAGTCCCCCACTTTTATGAAGTTTACAATCGCCTCTCTAGTTAAATGTTGTCCAACAGCTGGATATATTCCATAAGGACTTATTTCCGAGTATCTTAGACTTTTTTCTTTTCGTTTTTGTAAAATAACTTTTTTGATTGGGACACTATCTTGCCTTTCCTTTTCTAAAGAGCATTTCTCTAAGATTCTGTTTTTCCTTTTCAAAGACAACCCAATGTTTTGATAAAAAAGTTTAAGATCGTAATGTGATAAAGTTAGACGATATTGATCAGAATGTTGCTTATTTTTTTTCTTTTTGGGAATACTTATAAAACTACTTGCGATGCCAAATTTCTTAAGTAAAAACTGAAGTTTTTTAACAAAAATTTCGGAGGTAGAATTAAAATGCAATCTATAAAGATTAAGGGTTTTATTAAAATCTACATTTCCTTCGCAACAAAAACAGGTGTCAACATAAGCCTTAATGCTTTCTAATGAGGTTTGAAAAACACTATTAGGAATATCAATCCTGCCGCCCTTTTTGCCCTCAGGACAGGCTAGACTAATTAGAATTTTCTTGAGTTCTTTTGAATAAATCCTAATTAATCTTGTGCCCCGTGAAGTAACGGTGATTACCGGTTTTTCTTTTATCTGCCAAGCTCTTAAACCTTCTTCTATCATCTCTTTAAAATAATCTTTATCCTTCCTAATCTCTATTTGGATTGTGTTTGAATCCTTTGAGACATGTCCATCGCACTGAATTATCGCCAAAAGCCTCAATTGCTGGGGAGTTAAATTATTTTTTTGTATATGTGGCAAAAAAACTGGACTTAGCAAAAAATCTTCTTTTTTTAAATTTTTAGCTTCCATCAGTAATAATTTACTATCTCTCAAAACCCAAAGACGGTGAGAGGGAGTAACTCGTAGAAAAGTTTGAGGAGTTTTTATTTCCAGTAGAACATCGGTTTTTCTTCTAAACCAGTTAGTTATTGGCTTTTCTATTATTTCGCCTGTTTTGATATCTATAGAAGCAATCTTATCTCCGTTTTTCGCCTCGCATATCTGTTTTACTGTGCCATCTGCCATACTGACAAAATGGTCACCGGTTAAACATTCGTCTATTATAAAAACTTTGTACTTTGACTTGGCTGGTGAAAACCGAATACCGTCTCTCAGTTCCCTGATATCGTCAATTCCACGGTGAGACGCAGCGTCAATTTCAATTAAATCCATTGAATTTCCTTGATTTATTTCCAAACAAGAATCGCATTTATTGCAAGGTTCAAACTCCCCCTCTTTTCGATTTTTGCAATTAACTGATTTGGCAAAAAGCCGCGCTATAGAAGTTTTTCCGCTGCCGCGCGGCCCGGCAAAAAGATAAGCATGCGAAATCATTCCCATTGAAATGGCGTTAATCAGGGTTTTAACAACATGCTCTTGACCAATTACTTCGCTGAAAGTTTGAGGCCGGTATTTGCGGTATAGTACTAGATTAGCCATACGAATTAGTATTCAAATTATATCCGAATTATATGCAAATTACTAACAAGTTTACATTGAAAATTTTCCGAAACTAAATCTCGTATTCGTATATTCGTAAATAAATTCGTAATTCGTAGAGTTATTTAAACACAATAAACTTGTATCCTAAAAAGTTCCAAACCATTACAAATAAAGTTCCTGCTACAGCTCCCATATTTGCCCATATTTTAGCATTTAGTCCAAATTGCGGCCCAACTATATTAACCACAAACGCCGCAATCCCCAGATTCAGCAAAAACCCGACAATGCTCACTATCATAAACTGCGAAAACTCTTTACTCTTAGCTTCCGGCGTTTGGGCTTTAGCCTCTCCCCTTTTCTTGAAAGCCCAAAACTTATTCCAAAAATAACTATTGGTAACGGCAACTAAAAAAGAAATCCCCTTGAAAACTGAAAAATAAATACCGGATGTTATCTGGGTAAACAAAATCAGCAAATTAAGAACTCCCAAATCAACAACCGTGTTCACCGCCCCCACCAAAGCAAACTTTGCCGCCTGCAATATAAACGGAATTTTTTTACTTATCTGATAAGCCACCCACATACCCGCCAAACAAAGAAAAGGCAGCAAAATAGGCCATATAAAATATACCCATTTTGCCTGAAGTCCAAAATTTTTTAATATGCCGAAACTTAATATCGCAATTATTACTCCCACTAAAAGAGAAAGTTTAATATCTAGTTTATCCATATAAATGCGGATTACTTTTGATAATATTCAATAATCTTAACACGATTTTCCAAATAACAAAAACCGCTACCGTGCAGTCTATGGGTTGACTATTCCTAAGATATTCTCTAATTTAACAATAGGGCTGCTCGTCAGTTATGCGACAAAAGCCGCAAACGGCTGTCAGAATTCTGACGGTTGCAGAGCACCACCGTGCTCGGCGCTTCCTTCGGGCTGAAGTTAGCGAGGGGCTCTCGGTCTAAAGGGGTTTTCGTCTTGTTTTCCTGAAGGAGGATTTAAGACGAAAACCCCTGCTCTTTTAAAAGGAGGTCACATGGAAGATTGTGAAGGTTTTTCCGATGAAGAACTGGATGATGTTGAGTATTCTGTTCAGTTAGCCGCGGAAAACGAAGAATTCGAATGGCGTCTGCAAAGAGAAATTCAGAGAAAGAGGAAAGAAATCCCCGCCTTGGTTTGGCTGGCCCATCAAATGAAAATTGCACCCGATAACCTCGACACTGTCTTAAATATGGTGAGGAACGACCAATCTCCCTATCGAATGATAACGCTCGATAAACCTGACGGCGGAAAAAGAAGGATTTTTATACCAATTGACCCGTTAAAACGAATCCAGAGAAAAATCGTCAAATGTATTTTGAGTGATTTCCAAACCGGACCAAATTGTTATGGTTTTTCCGGGGGAAGCATCGTAGAAGCGATAGAGCCGCACTTGCAAGCGGGAACAATTCTCTACGTTGATATAAGAGATGCCTTTTCTTCATCAAGTGCAGAGATGGTGATGAGCTATTTAACAGAAGGACGGGTTCCTACTTTTAGATATGATTATAATGGAAAGAGTTGGCCCTACTGTTACGACGAGGACGGAGAGCGTGGTTTACACTACGGTTCCACGAGAAGACTAGTTTTTGAAGGCATGCTCCGCGAAGGAAGAATGTCCTGGTCCGCGGCCAGAATAATTGTCGATCTGACTACCTATCCCGTTATTGGATCGACCTGCGTCCTGCCTCAAGGAGCGCCGACAAGTCCCTGGCTGTTTGATATGGTTTGTAAGAAGCTTGACGAAAAACTTACGGCCTTTGCTCAAAAAGTTGGCGGGAAATATACCCGTTATGCTGACAATATCTTCTTCTCTATGGATCAGGATGAGTTTCCAAATCCCGTAAAGAACGCTGTCTTAAGAATGATCCGTATGTACGGCCGCTTCCGGCCTCACAAAATCAGAGTTCGTAGAATGACTAAAGGAGCAGTAAAACTGCTTGGACTAAATGTGATCGAAGGTCAGATCCACAACACCAGGGAATTCAAAAGAAGATTAAGGCTGGCTATACATCACGTGGAATGGTTCTTAAACAACAGACTAAAAGATACTCCCGAGTTCGATACGGCTTGGCACAAACTACAGGGCTTGATGGCTTTTGCCCGAATCGACACCCTTCCTCCAAAATTACTCGAAAGTTATTACGAACTTGAAGATCGAATCTTCAAAATAAACTAAAACCTCGGTTAAAATCTGCCGAGGTTTTTTCTCTTGAACAACTTTTTGAATACACCAATATCACTACGCGTTATTCTCTAAAAATATACAAGGGATTGACAATATTTTAGCAATATGCTATAAAAGTATCATAGAAGAGTACACAACCCTGAGGCGAGGTCGGTCTAATGGTCGCAGGCGTCGAACCCTACGAAGTAATCGTCTGGCAAGAGGAGGAGTCCGACGGGTATGAGGACGGGGATGATTACTACGTCGAATACGAGTACCGTGCTCTATCTTCGGAGCGATTTTCTTCGCTAGAGAACGCCGAATGGTATGTATTTTTTGAAGTAGATGGAACCGGCAACGGCGCCACCATCTCAAAGGATGGCGAGGTCATCTGGACATTTGGATCCACTCCCTTCCCTGCTCTTTAGTCGCAGGCCCCGAGATTCCTTCTCGGGGCTTTTTTTATAATTTGAAAAAAGCAAATAAGCTGCTAAAATGAAAATATGATCAAAGTCTATAACACAATCAGCCGGAAAAAAGAGATTTTAAAACCTTTAAAAAAAGGACAAATTGGCATTTACACCTGCGGGCCGACTGTTTATTGGTTTGCGCATATTGGAAATCTAAGAAGTTATATTTTTGAAGACCTACTCAAACGCGTTTTGGAATACAACGACTATAAAGTAAAACACGTGATGAACATTACTGACGTTGGCCATTTGACTTCTGATGCTGACGCTGGCGAAGATAAAATGGAAAAAGGCGCTAAAAGAGAAGGCAAAACCGCTTGGGAGATTGCAGAATTTTATACCAAAGCTTTTCAAAATGATTTGGAAAGGCTAAATATAAAACAGCCGGATATTTGGATAAAAGCCACAGATACTATTAAAGAGCAAATAGAATTGATAAAACTTCTTGAAAAAAAGGGTTTTACCTACAAAATTGCTGACGGAATTTATTTTGACTCTTCAAAACTCAAAACATATGGAAAACTTTGGCCAAAGAAAATGAAAATAAAAAGCGGCGCCAGGGTAGAGATGGTGAAGGGCAAAAAAAACCCGACTGATTTTGCCCTGTGGAAGTTTACCCCGGCGGGCGTGAAAAGGCAGATGGAATGGGAATCACCATGGGGCGTGGGTTTTCCTGGCTGGCATACAGAATGCGTGGTAATGTCTGCAGAAAAACTAGGAGTTCCTTTTGATATTCATTGTGGAGGGATTGACCATATTCTAATTCACCACACAAATGAAATTGCTCAAGCCGAAGCTGCTTTTGAAAAAAATCTGGCTAATTACTGGATGCATGGCGAATTTTTAACTCTTGAAAGCGGCAAAATGGCAAAATCTGACGGAAACATTCTCACTGTTCAAACTTTAATTGATAAAGGTTTAAATCCTCTCGCCTATCGTTATTTATGTTTAACGACTCATTACCGCTCCAAATTAAGCTTTTCCTGGACAGCTATGGAAGGGAGCCAAAACGCCTTGAATAACCTTTACAAAATTATTTTAAATTTAAAAAAGCAAAAATCTAAAAAACAGTTAAATGCTCGAATTCTAAAAGAATACCAAAATAAATTTTTAGAATTTATTAATAACGATTTAGATATTCCAAAGGCTTTGGCTTTGCTATGGAAAGCGATTAAAGAGAAAAAAATTAATAATAAAACCAAACTAGAAGTCGCTTTTGATTTTGATAAAGTTTTCGGACTGAATTTAGGTAAAATTAAAGTAGAAACAATACCAACTGAAATTAAGGAAATGGCTAATGAAAGAAAAAAATATCGCCAGCAAAAAGAATGGCAGAAGGCTGATGAGATTCGCCAAAAAATTGAAAGCTTAGGTTATTTTGTAGAAGATACAGCCGAAGGACCAAAGATAAAGATAAAAATTAATAATTAATAACAGACAAAATTTTTAGCAAAGTAAGAGACGCCAAGCTAAGCTTGGCGTCTTTCATAAGGCTAGATTTTGAAATTCTCCAAAATCCTGAAGCTTGCTTTGAGAAAAAAAATTGACTCTTCTTTTTAAGATGGCATCTACCCGTCTTTTCTCCCTTGGTCCTTTTTTAGAAGAACCGTATCTCTCTAAGGAACCTAAAAGTTCATATCTCTCAATTCCTTGAATTCAGAGAATGATAGTTTCTCTATTTTTACCTAGGTCTTGAGAAATTTTAATTTTAGGAACTCCCTGCTCATAAAATTCCCAGGCCATGATGATTAAAGTGTGATTTAACATGTCCCTGATTATACATGGACTGTCGAATATTTACGGAAACATTGCGGAGGTAAACATAAAGCTTAAAAGAAAGAGAGAGGCGTACGGCAACTTGGTAGTATGTATAAAGCTGCACGCCTCTCTTTGAAACACTAGGTTCAACGTTGCTTAGAACATCAGCAGATAGATCTTCATCATTGGACCGACTTCTCACGACCCCAAGAAGGATACATATCTATAGACGCGTTGTTGGTCAGCCTCATCTGCCCCGAGCCATCGGCATTCATGATGTAGATCTCTTTGTTGCCGTCACGGTCAGAAACAAAGGCGATCATGGCACCGTCAGGCGACCAGGTAGGGCCATGATCATTTGCCGGGTTGTTAGTCAACCTTGTCTGTCCTGAGCCATCGGCGTTCATCACATAGATTTCCCAGTTGCCGTCCCTGTCAGAGATGAAGGCGATCTTGGTGCCGTCAGGCGACCAGGTAGAGTCATAATCCGCTGCCGGGTTGTTAGTCAGGTTTGTCCGTCCTGAGCCATCGGCGTTCATGACGTAGATCTCCCAGTTGCCGTCACGGTCAGAGACGAAAACAATGCGGCCGTCCTGAACTGGATCGGCGGCGATTGTTGGTAACTGATACTCTCCCGTTTCACCCTCTCTCCAAGTAACAACCTTATGCTCATCATACGATAATTGAATGTCATAGTAGGCTTCATCGTTAGAGAAGCGCCCCCCGACGGGCTTTATCATATAAGTGTCTGGTCCTAAAATTACGGATACTATCCCTCTCTGGTCTGTTTGGATTCTCGCGACAAGTCTTCCTGTAATTTTATTCCCCGTTGTGTCCTGACTCTGCCGGGACACATCGACATAAGTATTCAAAGAGGCTAATCCCGAGCTATTAATAACTCCAATCTCTAAAACCCCCAAATGTATCTGTATCTCAATGCTTTGACCCGGTTCAAGAGAAAATGGAATCATATTCCGGGAGTTATATCCATGTAGATATCTAACGGTGCCCCAAAGACCATAAGCTAATCCTTCATCATCATTGTCGTATGGTGACGTATCCGATTGAATCAAGGCATATGTTCCTGGATGTAAAACTTGATTCGCAAACCCATCGATATCAAATAATAATTCCCAACTTCCCTCGTTGGGATCTTCCAAATTCCAGTACCCCGCTATATCTTGAACAACTAACCACACCCTCGTATCTTGTCCTGCTGTTAGACTAGGTTTTCCGGCTGCTAGAAATTGCACTCTTAAACCAGCATTCGGAGCAAGATTAGGATCGTCGTATAATTTCATTACTACACCAGGATTATCCGAAGGTAAATCACCTAAAAAAGAACGGGGGCTCGCCTGAGGCTCAGGTGTTGGCACAGAATAATCAAACTCTTTATCTGAACGAGCGGCATAGATCGACAAATCTCTGGTTTCCGTAGTTACCGGACCGCAAGGGTCAATAGGGCCGGTAGGATAAGTTTCAGTATCATAGTAGGCATTAGTTCCTCCATCGTCATAATATACGTAAGTCCCAGTCTCTTCTGCGAGAATACCGAGCCAGTAGACCCCGGCCGGCAAACTTACGGCAGATGGAAATTCAAGTGTCCACCATTGAGCTGTGGTGCTATCAACATTTATTTCATTGGTTATTCCTTTAAGAACGCCTGGTATACCGCCACTATCAGCATAAATAAAACCCTTATTCAAGGTTGAACCCGTGCCGTCCCATGCGCCGTAAAACCTTAGACCAACAACAAAACCATCTTCAGACAGGGTGAATTTGCCCATCCATTTATTGTCACCCAGTGCCCACTCAGTTCCGCCAATAGTTGTCTTCCCAAACATAGGCGTAAGTTCAGGTGTTGGAATTGTTTCTGAAGCAACAGCAAAAGTTTGGGCAGATGGTCCTGATGGAACCCCTCTCTCTGAAGTCCCGTATGGCAAAAAAATAATTAGCAGGAGAAAAGCTACCACCCAAGAAAC
>Ga0210017_1001983_pt1 | contig 17715 bp, 23 predicted proteins | sample CryGeyCG2014_020_FD_183966 | JGI IMG/M metagenome (GOLD analysis project Ga0210017, IMG submission 183966) | Groundwater microbial communities from aquifer - Crystal Geyser CG08_land_8/20/14_0.20 (SPAdes) (version 2) | ecosystem: Environmental > Aquatic > Deep subsurface > Groundwater | place... | reverse complement strand
ATATAGGAGAATCTGTTGAATGGGATTATATCAATTTCGATGATGGAAAAATGATTTTATACAAATTTTTTATGCTTGTTTCAAGGGAAATTTCGAGGGTAAAACTTACTCCGAGCTATCTAGAAAGCTATATTAATATAGGCTTTTAGTATAATCTTGAGAAGTGGGTAACTCGCCTTGACTTCCTTTCCCACGAAGCTAAATTGTCTTTTTCAGGAATTGGCTTAATTTTAGTCTGTGAGAGTGAGGATAGATGGAGTGGAATAGGACAAGAATTCAAGAACACGAAATTCGAATTAATAAACACAAGGTCGCAATGAAAAGGGTGGCAAACTTAATCGGGAAGCAACGAAAACGGGATAAAATCCTGTTTTTTGTGGTTCTTTTCGCTCCGTATCAGTTTACACCATCCAATCTCGGTGCTACACTACAATTCAAGAGGATGAAGATTAATTGAGAAAAGAGGAAATAGAAAATAGATATGTTCGAAAAAGAGCCTATATTTATTCCGAAACTTCAAGACCAGAAGAATTCCGAAGCTGGTTATATTTTTCCAGCCGTCTTGATGGATGCTGACCATATTATTTGGAGGACAAACTCCGCAAAAAAGGTGAAAGAGTTTGCCAAAATTTTCATTGTCGACCCTGTAACGCACTACATCATGTTTAATGAAGCTAAAGACAAGGTTAATTTTAAGAAATTGGGATATCCGAAAAATGTGCAGTCAGGAAAGATATACAGTGATTCTGACTTCAGGAGAGAAGAAATTATAATTCCTGCGATTGAAAACCAAATAAAGATGGGTGCGGACATGATAATCGCACCCTACTTTTTCGCAGTTGACACCGATGATTTGAAATTCGGAATCAACATTTCCATGATTACTGAGACTATACGATATACCGAAGGCAAGGGAATAAATAAGCCAATTTTTGCGAAGATTCAACTTGGAGATAATGTATTATGTCGGCCGAGTATCGCGAATTATATTGTAGACCGATATAGAGACGATTTCTCTCACAAAATAAAGGGATATTTTATATCTTTTGATGAGCTCGATTGTAAAACCGCAACCGAGGAGACGCTGAAAGGATTGGGCTATATGTCTTTTCAACTTTCTGAAGGTAAAAAAGTCATTGTCCAAAGTATTGGCGCTTTTGGGGAAATTCTAAGCGCCATTGGTTTGACAGGATTTTCGAGCGGTTTGGGCGAGGGAGAATCTTTGAGAGTTAAAAATTTAGAGAAAAAACCAAAAGGTTGGTCGAGTAAGAAGGTTAAAAAAACTTATATCCCTGAACTTTTCGACAAAGTAAACGACGAAGTTGTGAAAAAAATTAAGTACAAATGCAGTTGCTTCGCCTGTCAAGGTTCTTTTCCAACCAGCGAACCAGCCAAAAAACAGCATTTTATCAATAGAAAAATAGAATTAATGGATGTGCTTGATAAACTTGACAGAATGAAGAGAATAGCACTTTTGGAGGAAAAACTTTCAAGGGCGATAGAGCTTGCCGATGCTTATAATAAAAAATTTGCGACTGACCTCGAGGCTGTCCATCTAAAACGATGGTTGAATATCCTACAATTATCCAAGTCATGGAGCTATGATGCCGATGACGATAAATTAGATGAGCTATTGCAAGATTTAGAAAAATAAAAATGATAAAAGTTGTACCCGATGCAAATATATTGCTGTCTGGAATGTTTGGCCACTCCAATTCAACGCCAAGAAAAATTCTGAATCTGGCGATGGCAAAGAAAATTGTCATGTACGGAAGTCAAGAAACTTACGAAGAGTTTTGCCAAAAAGTAATGAAGCCGAAGTTTTCAAGGTATTGGAAGAGGCAGATATTCACGCCTGAAAAAATCATTTTAGACTACAAAGCAATTGTGAATATAATGGATACAAAAGGCGTCCTAGAGGGGGTTAACATCGTTAAAAAAGACCCGAGTGACGATTGCTATTTCAGAATAGCTAAATCATGCGGGTCTCAAATTATTATCACGGGGGACAAAGGCGTGCTCGACGTGAAAAAGTTTGAAGAAATTGTGGTGGTTGAACCAGCTCGGTTTCTTGAAAGTTATACTAGAAAAATCTCAAGCAGCCTGTTTTAAGTATTTATAGTCCCAGAAGTATTCAATCGCGAAATTCCTCTTGCACGGGTTAAGGGGTTTTTCTTTTTTTGCCGATAGCGCAGTTTTTTTCTTGTTTGAATTTATATCGAAAACAATAAGTCCGACGTTATGTTTTTTGAGTAATTTTTTGTTGACCATGTGCTCCGTTTCTTTGGGGATTGCCAGATATGCTTTATCTGCAAATGATTTATACCTATTCGCTTGGATGAACCCTTTCTTCCAATTTTTGAGTTTTGCCTCAATTGCAATAACTTCTCTGACTAGGGGTAACCACCCGTTAATTTTGAAGTAAGTCCCTTGTTTAGTGACTTTAATGAATCGTTTTTTCTGTAAGTTTTTTAGAATTGTATATTTCAAATAACTTTTTCGGAGACTTGTTTTTTCGATTAGAAAATTTAAATCGATGCCATTCCCTTCTTTCCGAAAGTCGGGTAAGTGTTCCATCACCTTAAAATAATCCTCGCCCAATAAGCGAGAGAACTGTCTATAGCTTCTTCTTTTTTTACAATTGTTGATATTAAAAGAATTCCGTTTCACTATAACCAAATCAGCTATGCCGTAGCCTACTCCAATTTCTCTTCTCGAAAAATACCCTTCTTTGACTAAAACATTTTCAAGTCTAGTTACGAAGGCTTTTTCCGTCATATGTATTTTTTTGTTTTAATTCTGTTATAATTATAGCAGAAAAAAGGACTAAGGGCAACTTTCTTAATCTGCTATGCGACCGCGAAAAGATTCAATTATCTCACCGCTTCTAAATTCGAATATCGGCCATGAAAGGCTCTTCATGAGATTTTTTGCGATTCTGCTGGATTTGGACAGAGATTTTTTGAAAAAGCTGATACAAAAGTTTTTCCCGAAAGCCAAGGTCAGTATAGACGACCTGGAAATATGGTTCGACAAGCACCTGATGTCGAAATTCAACTATCCTCAGCCCGATATCATAATCTCGGATAAGAATTTCTGGATTGGAAAGAAAAGCATCTGCTATCTGATTGAAATTAAAAGAGGCGCGCCTTTGTCTGAAAATCAGATTCGAAGATACGAAAACGCTCTGGCTGAATTTAAGACTCTGAATCCTAATTTCAAGGGTGGGCTGTGCATTCTAGTCGATAATCAGGGAAACAAAAAGAAAACTGATTATGACCAGAAAAAAGTTTTCACCTACCACGATTTGGAAAAATTCTTGGTTCAGAGAAAAAAGGAATTGTCGAAGAGATACCAAAGAGGCAAACTCAATACGCCAATCGGCTATCTGCTGGACGAATTCCTCACTTTGCTGAACAAATAGCGAATAGATGGTCTTATGAGAACTATAAAACTGCAATACGAATCAAAACTAAAAGAGAAATTTTACAAAAAAGAAATCCAGGAAAAGTGGAAGAAGAAATACGAAGTGTTCGATGAAGATGATTTACGCTTGGCATTATCCCAGCCGACGTGGCATTTCGGCGAATGGTATGTGGCAAGGATTTTCGACAGAAGAGGGCACGGCGTGCTGATTGAAAAGTTCGGATGCAAAAATCACAAGCGCAAAACCGAAGTTCTTCTTAACTTTTTTTCGCCTGCTGAAATAGAGACCCTTAATAAAATGAAACTGCCTGACTTGTTCATATACAAGAACGATAAATTCTTTTTCGCTGAAGTAAAAAAGGACGACGACAGGCTGAGCGATGAACAGAAATCATCATTCAGAAAACTTGAAAAAAAATACGGCTGCGAAGTGCTGATTTATGAGCTGAAAGAGCAAAAATAGCGAGAGTGGGTAACCAGTGGGTAACTAAACTTGACTTACTTGCCAGAAAAATCTAACATCGCCTCAAGGCGATGTTACCCAAGCATAATTCAAAGCAAAATAAGAGAGAAACAACAGGCAAAGCGGCTTGTTTTTGTTTGAAAACCGCCTTGACTTCGTGTGCCACGAAGCTACTATGTCCCTAACATGGAATTAAGCAAAAAGCGATGAATAAGAAGAAATTTCTAGCCTTTGAAAAAGTGAGGCGAAGCGGGCGGACGAACATGTTCGACATTAACGCTGTTATTGCCTTGGCGAAGAGTTACGGACAAACTCTGTCCAAGCCGGATTGCTTCGACATCATGCTGAATTACGATGAATACAAAAAGGAATATCTCATCGATAACAACGATGAAAACGATAACTATTAGCAATCTAGCCGAAGAATATCTCACCTGGCTGCAGATTGAGAGGCGATTTGCCAAGAGCTCGATAGTGAGCTACCGCTCCCGGCTAAAAAGTTTCGTAAGGGATGTGGGGAATGTTGAATTAAGCAAGTTTACGATGGAGCATATTTTCCGCCTGAAGCAGATTCTCCACGAGCGCAACAATACGGAAGTTTTCATCGGAGTCTGCCTGGCCTGTCTCAAGGGGATACTGAAATATTATCGCGACCGCTACTCCGCTCCGCTCCAAATAGACCCCGACCAAATTACGATTCCAAAACGGCCTCGAAGAGAGGTCGTTTTTCTTACAAGCGAGGAGATTCAGCGATTCAGGGATTCGATAAACACCAAACCGCTGTGCGGATTGAGATTCAGAACTTTAGTTGAAGTATTACTGGGAACTGGAATGAGAATATCTGAAGCCTTGAATCTCGACCGCAATTCAATCGACTTCAGCAAAAAAGAAGCGAGGGTAATCGGAAAAGGAAACAAGGAGCGAGCGGTCTTCTTTAACGACGATTCTATATTTTGGATTGAGAGATATTTATCGAGAAGAGCCGACAAGCACGAAGCCGTATTCGTGACGACTGGGAAGATAGTGCGGAGATTGCGGAATCAAGACCTGACTAAATATTTCAAGCGGCAACGGATGATTGCTGGGATTAACAAGAAAATCACACCACATTGTCTCCGTCACTGCTTCGCGAGCCATCTCGTATTTAATTCCTGTCCGTTCACCGAGATAAAAACTCTGATGGGGCATGAGAGATTGGATACGACCATTCGTTACTATGTCGGTTTAACGGACACTGAGAAGGCGAGGGAAGCACATCAGAAATATTTGAAGTATTAATGCTTTTTTGATAGGATGACATAAAGAAAATAAACTAAAATTATTGGAAACTAAAAGAAGATTAAGCCCATATAATGAGAGAAGATGGATAATAGCGAGAATCCGCAGAAATTTTAAGAATGGCAAAAAAGGCTATGAATGCTGGTTTGACATCGCCGAAGCGGTAAGGGAAGTTGATGCGCCACCTTTGAAGATGCAGCGGGAAATCATCGAAAAAGTTTTCGAGGTTTTCAAAGCCATAAAGAATGTCTCGGAAAAAGACAATGTTCTCTATTTCACTCTCGTACCGAGCAAGTTCAACGAATACTGCGATGAATATGGGATTAAAAGACTGGAGGAAGCCGATGAGCTCGACGATGACATGTATTCGAGTTCGAAAGAAAAAAGAAAACTGAAAGAAATCGAAAGCGAGGTAAAGAAGATAAAGAAAATTGAAATATTCAAAGATGATAGATATTTCAAGGTCAGAATCAACAATTCCGAGCTAGTAAGGATTAAAAAAGGCAAATACTGGAATTATCTTTATGAAATATCTGTCGATGGAAAATCGGAAATGGATGTGGATACGGCCAAGGGCGTTGAAGCCTGGTTCAATTCGAACGTAAAAGTGAATCCAATTTACAAGAAGATGGGCTACGGCAAAACGAAAATCGTGAGATACGGAGTAGAATTTCTAGAGGCTGAAGAGGGGATACAAATAAAGACGATGAGAGAGAACAGGGCGACTACGCAACCTTAGCCTAGTAAGAGTTTTCCTTAGCTGAAATATTAGTTTTTTTCACCGCTTATGCAAGCGGTTTTTTTGTGTTTTGATTATATTTTCTCTTAATTTTCTGAGCTAATTTTCAATGGGATAATTAATGCAGTAAGAAATTGAAATGGATTCCCATGAAAATAAGCAATTATATCGAAAATTTCTTGAATTACTGCTGCTTTGAGAGAGAAAGGCGAGCTAATTCTGTCGAAAAATATAAGTATGTCTTGAAGCGGATAGCAGCTCTGATTGGTGATGTGCCAGTGTTTGAGATAAATCAGTGGACTATTTTGGATTTGAAAAGGAAACTGCTGGAACTGGGTCTTTCGGCCAACTATCGGAGCCTGATTGTTTCCGTATTCAAGAATTTTTTGGGATATCTGAATAATTTCGAGAAACTGGATGTTTACGATTATCGGGAAATCGATATTCCGAGAGGCGAGAGAAAACCAGTAAACTATCTGACGGCTGAAGAAATTGAATCAATCATTGAAGAGTTACCAGAAGAAAATATCAGTAATTTGCGATTCAAGGCTTTGTTCTGCCTTTTGGCATCAAGCGGAGCGAGAATCAACGAGGCTTTGAATCTGAAGCTGAGCGATGTCAATTTTGCTAATCGAGAGGCGCTTGTGCTGGGCAAGGGCGGACGGTACCGAAGAATATTCTTTGACGAACGCACATTGTTTTATCTTAACCAATATTTAGCAACACGAATCGATGGATAAATATTTGTTTGGAAATATCAATAAAGGCTACAAGTCAGGCCGCTGGAGCAATAATGACGTGAACCGCAAGTTCAGGTGGCTTTCGAATAAGCTCGGCAAACGGATTCATCCTCATTTGCTTCGAACTTCTTTCAGTTGCAATCGACAGATAGAGGGAATGCCTTTACCTGCAGTCTCTGCAATTTTGGGTCACAGCAATGCAAGGGTCACGGAGCGCTATACTGGCGTGATGAATTACACCGAGACGAAAGAAGTTTACGAAAAATTTTCTATGCGGTTTAACATTGATGCAAAAGTAAAAATTGGGTCAGACGGGATTGACAAGGATGCTAGCCGTGATAAAATAATATTATCGGACTCGATTTTCGAGTTTCCAAAGAAAATAGTTTTTAGCAAAGAGTCAAAGGAAAAGGTTTAGGCCTGAGTAGTTTGGCTCTTTTTTGCGTTTAATTTTACAAACTAATGGCGAAAATGACCATGGAAGCGAAAAAAAGACTGAGCGAATTGCCTCGTGCCAGCTGCTTGAAGTGCGGGAGCTCGAGAAGCTATCTCAATCCGATGGCAGTTTGTTTCGAGTGCGGGAATAAGTTTTGCTTCAACCATATTTTTGGAGGGCAGGTAAATTCAGAAATGGCCGAAAATAATGTTATTCGAGATGTTTGTGGTGATTGTCGAGAAAAATTTGGCTACCGAAGCTTGTAGAATGTTGCATTTGATGCTCGCTGTGTGCCAAATTTCGGCGGAAACGCAGTCGGGGTAGTCAAGGGTTATCTTTTAAAAAGCGACTGAAAATTGTTTGTAGCGGAGAGAATAAGCAATAGTTGATAATTTTATTCTTAACTGGAAAGATGGCTAATAAACCCGAAGAAAAAGCGTTAATCAAGATGCAATTCACTCCAGTCATTGCGAAAGAAGCTGGTGTGGAAGAGGCGATAATGTACGGCAATATCGAGTTTTGGTGTGCTAAGAATAAAGCCAATAACAAACATTTTTATGATAGATATTATTGGACGTATAACACACAAGAAGCATTTGAAGAATTATTCTGGTTTTGGACGCGCGACCAGATTAGGCGGATTCTCAAGAATTTGGAAGACAGAAAATACATAAAAGTTGGCAATTACAACAAAACGAAATATGACCGAACGAAATGGTATGCTACCATTTGGGAGAATCCCCCAATGGAAGTGGGGAAAATCCCAAATGGAAATGGGGAAACCCACCAACCTATACCAGATAGTAAACCAAATAATAAACCCATATCTTTCGAAAAAGATAAAATTTCAGAACCTGACCAATTGGCTGAACTTGAAAGATGGCGCACTTACTGGAACAGATTTCTAACTGCAAAGGATTTAAAAATTAGCAAAGTTAGAAACCGCTCCGCCCCTAATAAGCTATTGCCCCCCTGCAAGAGTATCACGCAAAGTCTCCGCCAGCAGTTTGAATTTTTGATAGCCGAAGGATATTCGTTCGAGGATTTTCAAAAGGCAGTCAGAAACTACATCACCGAAATCTTAAATCGCGGAGAGAGCAAGGGGAATTACGAAAATCATCGTTTCTCGTTTTACGAATTTCTGAAAAACGAAAACGGGTTTGTTAAATTTTTGAATAAATAAACACATGGAAAAATCTATGAAAGAACATGCATTGGAGTATCTCTCGCGAGGCTGGTCGATTATTCCAATCAAGGAAATAGAGGATTGCAAAAAGCCCTACCTGGATTCATGGACAGGGTTCCAAAAGAGGTTGCCTACCAAAGAAGAAATCGAGACCTGGTGGACACAGTTTTCTCACGCCAATATCGGTATAATCACGGGAAGGATTTCCAATCTCGTGGTCCTCGACATAGATGACCGAAATTCTATCCCCAATGGACTGCCGCCCACGCTTGTAGCGGAAACCGGCAAAGGCTGGCACTACTATTTCAAATACGAGAACGGCATCAGAAACCAGGTGAAAATCGGCGACAAGCCGTTGGACATCAGAGGAGATGGCGGTTATGTTGTGGCTCCGCCGAGCATCCACATGAGCGGCAAGAGATATAAGTGGGTGTTAGAAGAAGAGATGGCGGGTTTTCCATCCCACCTCATAAATGCCCAGAAACAGAAAGCTGATTGGGGCAAACTTTTCAAAGGGGTGCCCGATGGCATGAGAAATACATCGATGACTTCGATTTGCGGAAAAATACTGCGTGGATTAAAACCCGATGAATACGAATCGGTTGGGTGGCAAGTAGTTGAAGCCATTAACCAACGCAATAAGCCGCCTCTTCCAGAAAAAGTATTAAGAGCCACATTCGAAAGCATTGCGAAGCGAGCCTCGAATGACAGTAGCGATTCGTCAGCAGAAGAACAGATTCAGCAAAATATTTCGTTTCTTCCTTTCGGCAAAATTCTGGAATCTGCAATAGCCGAGCTCGATAATACAAAGGTGGAGGACATTGTCAGTTTCGGATACGACTGGCTGGATAATCATTTAACGGGACTCTTCCCGGGAGAGCTGGTGGTTGTCGGTGGGGAATCGGGAACGGGAAAGACGACATTCACAACAAACATCGTCTATAAGGCGAGCGAAAAGCATAGATGCGTCGTCTTCGCCTTGGAGGACAGACTCTCGGACTATGCAATCAAGGCTTTGTATTTTGAAATCGGGAAAGTGAAAAAGAGACACGAAGGAGTGAACGCATCCAACTATCCTTGGAACAGCTACCGAAAAAACGAAATCCAGGACCCGAATTACCTCGCATACCGGGAAGAAGCGTCCGAAAATCTCAAAAACGATAACATACTCTTCGCCAATGTCGAATGCATGATGACGATTGATATTCTTGAAAAACTGGTTGAAGAAAAAATGAAGGAGGGCGTCGATTTGTTCCTTATCGACCATCTGCACTATTTCGACCTCTTAAAGAGAGAAAGCACCAAAGCCGACTATATCGAACAGGTAATGGTCAGAATCAAGAGTCTCCAGCGAAAAACGGGAGCCCGGATAATTCTTGTAGTTCACTACAAGAAGCTGGAGGGAAAGAAGCCGACCCTCGACAGCTTCAAAGATAGCATCTCGATTGTCCAAAATGCCAATTATGTCGTGAATTTATGGCGGAACAGAACCGATACGGGCGACAAATACAGTACAACGTTTTCTATTCCCAAATCCCGTAATCCAAACGGGGAGGGAACTATCGAGGTTGAATTCGACCCGGCCGTGAACGATTACAAGCCTGTCGCAGATTGGAAATTCGGGACTGAGCCAGGCGATTTAGTTGATAAGGATATTAGTGCCGAGGATTTGGACTTATAAAAAGATACGAGGATAAAGCTGCCAGAAAAGAGCTTCTAATAATTTATAAAAATCACTATGCCGAAGAAAAAAGAATCCGCAATCAAGAAACAGATTCTTGAACTCGATGCAGAATTCAAGCGTATGTTCAATTTGACAGGCGGGCGTCAATGCCTGGATTTCTGGCCTCAGCCGTATCTTAACGAGATTCTCTACCTGGAATCTCTCATCAGAGAGAAATACGGCCTGAAGGGAAAGGTTCAAATCTTAGCGATAGCGGCGAGGCTTTTGCGCGAAAGAATAGAGCAGGAATAATGAAGCGGTACAAATTCCAGAGGGCGACCTTTCCTTATCTCGGCTCGAAGCTCCAGCAAAGTTCGACTCTCGCCAGTTTTATTAATCCGAAAAAATATAAGGTTTTGGTAAGTCCGTTCGCCGGCGGATGTTCGTTTGAGCTTTTCGCCAAGCGCAGGCTCGGAATGCGGATAATCTCAAACGATTGGAGTCTCATCTCTTTCGCTTCGCAGAAAGCATTGCTGGAAAACAATCATGTAAAAATTGAGCTGAACGACATTTACTCGGTTTTCAGCGAAAACAAGCACGAAGGATTCGTGAAAAATATTTATTCCAAATTCTTCACGGACGAAATCTGCGATTTTCTCGACACGGCCTCAGAAAACATCCGGCAGATACCGAAAGGAACGAAAAAGTATCTGCTCTCGCACCTTCTTGTATTTTTCGTTATCCATCTCCTGCCCTACGGCAAAATGGGCTGCACCACGGACATCAGGAACATTCGGGAAAAGGGAATAAGCGAATCAATGGACGAAGCAGCCACTTCGGAATCAAGGCTGCGGAAATTCATCAAGTCGACCCAGCATCCGCTTCCGCTCCTCAAAACTCTGGCCGGGCGGGTCAACGCCGGAATCGCGAACAACAACCAGGAGAACCTGGCTTATTGCGAAGACGTGTTTTCATTTCTTCCGAAAACTCAAATGTTCTCCGACGAAGCCGTCCTCTTTGCAGACCCGCCCTACTTTCAATCCTGTTCGTATAACGTGTACGACTCAATCGGCGAAATCCTCCTGGGCAGGAAAATCGGGAAGAATAACAGCGTCTTCAACAGCCGGGAGGTGGAAATGTGGTTTGATAAATTTTTCGAAGAGTCGCAGCATCTCGGTTTGTGGCTCATAACCTACGGAGGAAAAATCGACAACCCCAACGCTTTCCGGGCGGAGAGATTTCTCAAGATGATAAAGAGGCACAGGCCGAAGGCAAAGCTTCTTAAGTTCGAGAATTTCAGTTGGAGCATCAACACCTTTTCAGGCAAGAGTCCCAAGGAGTGCGAGGAGTATCTAGTCATAGCCGAACGCTAATAATTTTCGCGAACATTATGCCAAAGCGCAAACTTTACGAAGACGTGAAACTTATTTCCATTGATTCGATTAAGCCCAGTCCGTTCGAGAATCCCAACGAGTTTTCCGAAGAATTATTCGAATCGCTGAAAAAAGACATAGAAACCAACGGCCTGATTGCCAACGCCATCGTTGTGAATCCGAAAGACAATTCAGTAATCGACGGAAACCACCGGCTGCAAATCATGAAGGAGCTCGGATACGAAAAAGTGCCGGTGGTGTTCTTTGAACCCGAAGACGAAACCGAGCACAAAATTCTTTCCGTTTCCTTCAATCAGAAAAGAGGCACTTTCAACGAGCAAAGACTGCATAATCTCCTCAAAGATATTTTCGATTCGGGGAAATACTCGCTTGAAGAGCTCAAAACCAAGCTGGGATTCAACCTGTCGGAGCTCAGGGAAAAACTGGAAACCATCAAAGTCGACGAGAACCTGATAAGAAAACTTGAGCAAGAGGCTGCAGAAAACGAAGAAAACGCGCTGGTGCCGTTGAACTTCGTCGTTTCAAAGCGCCAGGAAAAAATAATTCTCGGGGCGATGGAAACTGCCGAAGGCAGGATAAAGGCCGACAAGCTGGAGCATATCTGCAGTGAATTTTTAAGCATGCGCGAAGCGGACAGCGATGAGAACTAAGAAATACAAAATGACGGGCGTTCCCCGAGGAAGGCCGACCAGTCCTGAAGCTCTCGAAAAAGTGGCGAAGAACCTCGAAGTGCAGCGAACGCATGGAGCCTACGAATGGATGAGACGAGGAATCGCCCCTGTTCCCGGCTGTTCGCAATGCATCTTCTCAACTGAGTGCGAGCATTTCGAAAAAGACCAGAAACACTGCCGAGCCGTCCTCGAGCTCCAGGATGAAATCTACTCCCAAATCAGCGGACTGAATTACATAACCGAAACTGACAAATACATCGTCGACCGCTTCGTGAAGAACTTCTGCCAGCTCCTCATAATTGAGAAGTGGATTGCCTCGGTGGGACCCTTCAAGGTGACCGAAAAAGGACTGACTATCCAACCTGTCATGGATTACAGGAACGGCATCGAGAGGCTGGTTCTGCGCCAAGCTGACGCTCTGGGAATCGGGCCTCTGGCAAGAGCGAGGCTCAATTTGACCAATGTGCAGTCGTTTTGTTTTGCCGAAGCCCTGCAGAGAGCCAAGCCCATCAGGAACGAGACGGCTAAGCTTGTAATCCCCGAAGAAGATGAATCCGATAACGAATGAAAAATTATTACAATACCGAAACGACATCTGCGTGTTTTTGGAAGAACAATACATCCTCGAAGATGGAAATCCCATCAAGCTGCAGGAATTCCAGAAGAAAATACTAAAGGATGTTTTCCAAACGAAAGACAAAGACGGTTTGAGGAAATATAATTTGGCTCTCGTCGGGATTCCCAAGAAGAACGGGAAATCCACATTGGCTTCAGGTGTCGCTTTATACATGCTCTTTGCTGATGTCATGAACGCCGAAGTATATTCGGTGGCCGGGGACAAAGACCAGGCCAAGATTATCTTCAACATGACCAAGAAAGCCATTGAACGCAATCCAATACTTCTCGGCTCTGTAAGAATCTATCGCGATGAAATTGTCGTTCCCAGCACGAACAGCTTGTATAAAGTATTGAGCTCTGATGCGCCGACTTTGCATGGCCTCAATGGGTCGGCGATTATTTTCGACGAGCTCTGGAATCAGCCCAATCGCGACCTTTACGATGCTCTCACTCAGTCGCCAATAAGAAAAGAACCTCTCACATTCATTATCAGTTATGCCGGAACAGACCAAACCTCTCTCCTCCACGAACTCTATCAATCTGGAATCCAAAAAAGAGACCCGAGGATGTATTTTTTCTGGTCGGAAAACAACTTGGCTGATTGGATAACCGAAGATTATCTGGAACAGCAAAGGAAAAGGCTGCCGGCGCACGTGTATCAGCGATTGCACGAGAACAAATGGTGCCAAGGGGAAAGCGCGTTCCTGAGCCGGGAAGAAGTCGAACAATGCGTCGACCCCATTTTGAAACCGCAACTCGAGGGGAAAAAGCACTTGAGATATTACCTCGCAGTCGATTTGGGACTGGTGCGAGACAGGACAGTCCTCTCCGTTGTCCACAAAGACCCCGAAGACAATCTCATCTACCTCGACTGCATGAAAACCTACAAGGGCTCAAAGAAGAACCCGGTTCTCATCAGTGATGTGGAAAGGGATATTCTCTGGGCCAATGAAAACTTTGAAATAACCAAAAACATTTTCGACCCGTGGCAGATGAAAGGAACAGCCGAGAAGTTGAGAAGCCGAATCAAAATATCCGAATTTACATTCACTGGCGGTTCAATTCAAAAGCTCTCGCAAAACCTTTTCTATCTGTTTCACAACGGGCTCATCAGAATCTATCCACACAGGGAACTGGAGGATGAACTGCTAAACCTCAATGCAGAAGAAAAATCCTACGGCTGGCGCATCGACCACAAATCGGGCAAATACAGCGACCATGCAATCTCTTTGGGCATGGCTGCGATGGAGGCGGTAAACAGCGGAAATTCGACCTGCGGCATATATTTCGGCAACTGGGGCATAGTCGCATAATTCTCGTTATGTATCCTTATAGTTACCCACAATTAGGCGAAAATCCGACTTGACTTTCCCAACCACGAAGCTAAAATCGCCTTGCGATTTTAGTAAGCTAATAGTTAAAGCCAAAGCCATGAGACGCATAAAAGAGTTTGAAACCTATCTCAAAGTGGACAGGGAATTGAGTCAAAACTCCCGCTCCGCTTACCTCCGAGACATCAACGAATTCAGGGAATTCGCCAAAACAAAAACGGAAGAAGAAATCACCAGGGCTCGCATTCGCGAGTTCCTTTCTTTTTTAGACGAGAAGCATAACGAGCCGATAACGAGACGAAGAAAGCTCACCTCCCTCAGAATGTTCTTCAAATTTCTCGAGGACGAAAAATACATTGAAGAAAGCCCGGTCAAGGGATTGCCCAGCCCAAGGGTCGAATTAAAAGAGCCGAGCTATCTCACTGAAGAAGAAACCAAGCGGCTCATCCAAGCGGTAGACAACCAGGGAAACGCGAGAGACAAAATCATCATACGCATCTTGGTTGAAACTGGAATCAGGCTCGGCGAACTGGCAAACTTGAATACCGGGGACATAAATATTGAATGCAAAACCATCAAAGTGCATCGCAAGGGAAACAAACAGCAGACCATTCCCATCAACGCCAAGCTGTGCTCTCTGCTCGGAAGCTTCATTAAGAATAAGGAACCAAATGAGCCATTGATTATGAGTAGCTTCAAAAAGCGCATGACCAATCGCAGACTGGGGCTACTAGTGAAAGATTATCTAAAACGAGCAGGCATTGCGAAAAACGTCTCCTGCCATTCCATCCGACACGCATTTTGCACAAGGCTGCTCGAAAAGGGAGCTGACCTCAAAACAATCCAGACACTTGCAGGACACGCCTCAATCGAAGCCACCTCGAGGTATTTACATATCGCTTTGCCGAAGCTTAGGAAGGAGGTGGCGCTTGCCCAAATATAAATCAAGTAAATCATTAATCTTAATTCAATGAGAACAAAATTCGTGCCAGCCATTCCTCCGAGGGAATACAAAGGAACTCTCAAGCGGTGGCTGAAGAAACTGAGAGAGAAAAATCTACTGGAGGGTGACACACCGCTCATCCGGATATGGATTACCGAGAAGCAATATCTTCAGATTTGCGATGAGCTCGGTGCATAAGCCGATAATTGACGCTAGTTCCTTGATAAAGTAGTATAAATATAACAAAATTCCTAGCTACTAACTAAAACGAATGTAAAAAATTCGTATGCCAGTTATGCACATAGAGGGGCAACTCTCGAAAGGTGCGTAACTGGTTAGTAGCTAGGACAATCCGAGTAGGGGTTATCCCTTTTTGTATGGAAAAAAATACAATTAACTATCAAAAAAATGGATGAGCAAAATCTAAAGATGACTACTAAAAAGAAATGGTATCGAAAAAAAAGATATTGGATAGCCGCACTTATCTTAATTTTGTTTGTTGTAGGAGTTGTCAGCGTAAAAGGAACACCAACTTTCCGCAATTTGCCGAAAAAAGTAAGCAATCCTTCAATGACACTAGCGGGCTACGGAGTCGAAAAAGGAGCGGATGTCAAAATCTATTTAAATAACAATCTTGCTTCTGAAGTGAAAGCTGATGACGAGGGGAATTTTCAAACTACACTAAACTTAAAAGAGGGCCAAAATGTTCTATATGCCGAAGCAATGTATAAAGGAAAGATTAGGAAAAGCGCCGAGAAAAAAATAACATTTGCTATCGATGTTCAAGCCGAAACAAAGCAGGAAAGCCAACAAGAAAAAAAGAAAGCCGTTGTTCCAGAATTATACGATTATGAAATCGTGAAGAAAGAAGTTTATGCGAATCCGACGGCTGAAAGCTGGAATAAAGCCGCGGAATATATAAAAACCATGGACGTCGTGGCCAAAGAAGCCAGCAGTCCGCAGTTAAGTATAACCATATATTTTAAGAATGACGGAATATCCATCGACGTGGAACGCATGAAACAGACTTATTCCATAAAAGATATTGCAGCACTGGAAAAAGCAATGGCCGATAGGTCGCTTGTAGTTTCAAAGGGAGAAATAATGAGCGTGGTTATTGCAAGGGTGCAAGACGAAGGCAAGTTGAAAAGAACAGTGGAGAAAATTATCCAAGAGGAATCAGCTGGCAATGAGGATATCGACGAGATTGGTATTTACATTTATGACACAAAAGGCGAAGCGGATAACTTAGGAAACGCCATAGCCTCAGCTAAATGGAGTCCGGAGGGGCTGGTTACGGAAAAAATCGCGAGGGATAACACTCGGGATGGCTATTCTACAAAGTTTCTGCATTTTGATTTACGGAATTACAGCAATCCTGCCACAGAGGTTACGGATAATGAGAGGAAGATTTTTTATCGCTACTGCAAATTATCAAAGGATGCTCCGATTATCGCTTTTAACGACAAAGAGGCGAATGACATGCAAGACAAAGAGATATTCGGAAAACTTGGAAAAGAATATGACCTCTTGCACGAAGAAGCCAAAGCGATTGTCGATAAGGTGAAAAAATCCATGCCGACTGACTTCGAAATGAAAGTGAAAAATGCTTTAGAAAAGAAATTTAATGACAGGGCTGACAGAGGGGAATGGTCAACTGATGAAACGGAAAAACAAGATGATTTAGCCGTGGCGAAACAATTCGGTATAACCCCCGACGATGTATATGGCATCTGGATTCATGTGATGTCGTGGCTGTCCATAAAAAAATAAAGCAAATCAAAGCCGGCTCCGACAAGTACAAAGTGAAACTTCAATAAACCTTTCAATTGAACTTTTTTCAAACAAGAATTGCCTGACCGGGAGGCCTAGGTTTCATTCGTCTCGGTCTTTATTATGCAAATCGGCCCTCGAATACAGGATGGAAAAATTTTTTGAAAATCTTGTTATTTGGAGAAAGAACGAGTAAGATAAAACTAATAAATATTAGTATATTAGGTTAAATGACAAGCTGCGTGAAAGCATACTTTTACCTCGATAATTGTGGTGTCAGCAGTCTGGATGGAGACAAGGATGGAATGCCTTGTGAGACTTTGTGCAACTAGACTAATTCATATTCAATACTTATGCCTTCGGAAAAATACATTGAATATATTAATGAAATGCTATTGGCGGTACAAGCCAATATTGATTATTTAAAGAAACAAGGATATTCCCAGATTAAAATAAAAAATGGGGAATTGATAAATATTTCCAGCGGAAATTATATTTACCGATTCGAAATGGAATTTTTGCAAGAGATAGATGCTGACACTGATATCGAAATAAGGATTAATAATCAAAGCACAAATGGAAAGGTAACCTCACTTACAGATAAATTCATTGAAATTGCGATAGATGCAAACCTAGGGGAACACATATCAGAAGCAATCTTAGTAATTTCAAATTACTTTTTATTGGAGAAGCTGTCCGAAAGACTAAGGCAAGTAAAAAATGGAGAGATTAGCCATTCTGAAGTTGCCGAAAAAATTCTAAAATTGGAAGATGCCAAACTAAATTTTGATAAATCATACAAGATACCTCCGAGAAAAGGAAAGTTGAACGAGAGCCAGGAGAAGGCGTTAAGATTGAGTCTGGGGAGTGAAGTGACATATATCTGGGGACCTCCTGGAACGGGTAAGACTCAGACAATAGCAAGCATCATTGAAGGGTTTCTTTTCCAAAATCAGAGTGTCTTATTGATTTCTCACACGAATAAGGCGACAGACGGCGCGATGCTTAAGGTCGTTAAACATTTGGAGCATACTAGAGATTATAAAGAGGGCAA
>Ga0210017_1001981_pt1 | contig 17718 bp, 13 predicted proteins | sample CryGeyCG2014_020_FD_183966 | JGI IMG/M metagenome (GOLD analysis project Ga0210017, IMG submission 183966) | Groundwater microbial communities from aquifer - Crystal Geyser CG08_land_8/20/14_0.20 (SPAdes) (version 2) | ecosystem: Environmental > Aquatic > Deep subsurface > Groundwater | place... | reverse complement strand
TGCCGTTAGATGTGTGAAAACGGCTGTGGTTTTGATGCTTTTGTGTCTTAACAAGCGTTTTTCATCAAAACCAATGTGCAGCAAGGCATCACCTTGATTTAAAACGGGGGAGTGGTTTGAATTTAAAATAGAACCCTTCTGTTTGTTTATAAAACGGCTTTCAAAATTACTGAAAGGGTTTGAAATAGGGCCTAACGATTGGTGTATGAAGCGCTCATCATCCATGGCAAAGCCTTTAATGGTAAACTCTTGCAAAATTTGTGTTGCCCATTTCCGAAATTGCACGGCACGTTCTGAATTTACTTTATACCCCACGGCAATGATGGCAGCTAAGTTATAATGATGGGTTTTATAGGTTTTGCCGTTTTGGGCAGTTATTCTAAAATTTCGAATAACTGCTAGCTCTTCTAACTCACTGTCTTTTAGTATCTTTTTTAAATGATAGTTGATGGTGTGCGTTTCTACTTGGTATTATTCGCCCATCATTTTTTGGGTAAGCCATATATTTTCGTCCTCATAAATGGCATTAATGCCACCTTCGCCCGTAGAGGCAATAAATGTTAAGTACTCAACTGATGATGAGCGAATGATGCTTTTATGCTTATTTTTTCCTTCCATCGTTGCTATCGTTCCATTTTTACCCCATCGGCTTGATCATACTTTCTATAAACACAATCTCTTCTTCACTCAAGTTATACTTTTTGTAAAGCTGTTGGTCTATTTCAGGAATGGATTGGCTCCAATTGATGTCGGTGTTTTCTGTGAAGTCTTGTACAGGAACGAATGCAAACATACCTTTTGAAATGTTCTGAGTTAGTACAACAGTTGATAAAAGAAATCTCAAAAAACTAGTTTTTAAATAGTTTGACAAGAAAACAGCATTTTTTTGATTATCAAAAACACCAGTTATCAAATATGATTCAGAACAAACATGATTTGGACCAAGTACTTCAATTCTTGACAAAACTCTTTTTTGTCCTTGTTTATCTGTTTGTCCAGCATGCTCTGAACTAGTCTTTGATATAATTACTTTCCATTTGTTAATTATTTCTGAATTTAATTCAATTTCATTTCTATTAACATAGAAAATTCCTTGACTACTTAAAACTGAAACAGATTGACTGAATTGAATTTGTTCTTTGAGTTTTTTATTTGTCAGTCCAAAAGGATTTCTACTGTAAACTAGTGAAGAGAAGTATTCTTTCGAACTAGATTGGACTTTTCTAATTATTTGCTCAGCTTCTATATGTCTAACAAATGTATCATTTTCATTTAGGTGTCTATAATCAGATGAGGACACACCATTTCTGTATGAAATATATTTACATAAACCATTGTGATTACTATCCCAAAGGAAATAGCAAATACCGCCTGCTACATCTACAGATGGAAAGCAATCACGAGAATCTGAGTAGTCGGCAAGAAATGCAACTCTCTTATCATCAAGCATTTCCTGTCTAAAAGAATCTAAGCCTTTTCCGCCTGAATACCATCTTGCAGGAATTATCACACTAATATAGTCAGGTTTAATCTGTTTTGATAATTTTACAAATTCATTGTAAATAGGTTTTGAACTATCACCAGTTCCTCCTCCATCTTTTTGATCAAATGGCGGATTGCCTACGATTGCGTTAAATTTCATATCGTTGTTGTTATTTACTTTCCAATAAGATTGACCCTTTTTGATTTTTTCGATAAACTTTTCGGGGCGTTGGGTTATTTGGCGTACCATGTCTTCAAAATAGTGGGTGTTTACATTGGCTGCCCTAAAACCTATCAAGGTTCGTTTGGTTATGCTTTTTGCCATAGGCGTTTTACAAAGCACAAACACATTTTCTGCTACGGTTTTATCCCATAACTTCTGCTGTTGCTCGATAGTGAGGGTATTGGGTTCTTTGTCAGGATAGGTTTCTTTTATTCGATTTCGGAAAATAGTATACGCCACATACAAGGGGTACAGACCCGATTTGGAGTTGATTTCTAAAATTCGCGCATCTGTGGCAAAAACATCTTCGGTTACTGTGCCTTGAGAGACAAAATGCGGTTGAGGGATGGTTTTTTCACGTGTTTCATCCAAAAAGACGTAACCACCCAAACAATCGCCCAAGTGCATGTTCACCACGCGCCAAGGGGTCAAAACAGTCTCCTTGTCTGGATTCCTAAAGGTGCCAAAAATGTGGGTAATACGCTCTATGCGTTCTTCAATGGTCAATTGGTCGGCGGCACGAGCCAAGGCTCTGATACGTTTTCCTGCTGCACGAAAAACATCCGGTTCGTAATACTTTTTGAACTTTTTAAAAGTGGCTTTGGTCACGCCTTTTGGCATAAACTCTTCCCAAGACTGGTCATCCACCAAATCAGTAAAGTTGTCAATAGAGATTTTGGTTTCTTCATTTTTCACATCAGCTCCGTAAATCAACAAGGGCATACGAATAGAAATACCACGTAAGATTGACACAGCGGTATCGCGCATTTTTTTCTGCTCTTTGTAGCGTTCTAAAAGTTCATTGTCCTCAGGGCTGAGTTCTTTTTTATTCTTCTTTTGAGCTTGCTCTATTTGTTCGTAATCTTCTTCTGTAAAACCTTGCTTGTTTACTTCTATGTCTTTACTCTTGGGCATGGCTTTGGTGCTGCCAATCACCTTTTTAAGCCCATTAAATTCTTCCACTTCTAAATCATCCAATTGCATCAATTGGTCTCTGTTGTAGAGATGTGTATCCTCAAACCCATTGTTTACGACTCGCTCAATATACACTTTTTTGAGTTGTTCGAGCATGCCGTTTACATCATAATCGCTCATTCGCGAACCGTCAAAAGCAATGATGGGGCAGAAGTTAAGGAACTCACCCATAATTTTGCGGTCTTCGCCTGTGGTTTTTCCTGCCTTTGCCGAAACTTTAGCCGTTTCGGCAATCACTTTCAGCGTTCGGTCTGGAGCAAAGTCAAACACAAAGCATTCTTTTTTTACTTTCCCGTTGATGGTGGCAGGCGTTTGAACTCTGAAAATGGTTTGCATGTAGGCAGAAGCAGAAGTATTGTGTGAACCTGAAATCATGAAAACAGCTGTCCATGCTTTAACGGAAACACCTGTGGTCAAACGCCCACAAGAAAGGGTAATGGTGTAGGTTTGATGCGGATTATCGCCAATGGCCTTTTCTACTTTTTTTAATGTTTCTTCATTTGCTTCTTCTTCGTCACCGTCACCCGCTACATTTACAATGTCAAATTTACTAAAAACAGGATGTGTTTTTAGCATTGTACTTAAACCTTTTGCCTCTTTTACACCTGGAACCATCCAAAGTGAATGCCTGAAATTATCACGATATGCTGACGTGGAATAAGGATAATTACTTTCAGAATCAGATTTACAAATAAGGTTTAAGAATGAAAACACGTCTTTTTCGTGAAGAAAACGCCCTGTTTCGTCCACCCTAAAAAATTCTCGAAAATTGAATGCGACTTCTTCGTCAATATAGCCGTCAAGCAATTTGCCAAGGTCGTAGGTAAAGATATTGAGTTTTGGAAGTGAAGCATAAGGGTTAGGGTCGCCAAAGTGAATTGTATCCCAATCTGCTTTAGCTTTTTGTTCCATCACGTAATCCCAAGTATAGATTTCTTCTTCTTGATAATTGTCGAGTAGATTGAAGGGAGTTCCTGATAGCTGCAGAACCTTTGTGTTTTCTTTTTTAAGCTCGCTGAGCACATTTGTTCCTAGTTCGGTTTGTGTGCCTTCATGGGCTTCATCTACAATAACAAAATCCCAAGTAGTTCCAAATAGCTCATCATTTTTATTGAAGTTACCACCTACTAATTCAGAACCTCTAAGGTCTTGCATGGATGCAAAGTAGATGTATTTGGAATTTCCTTTTTTACATTCTCTTTCTAATGTGGCAAACTGATTTCCTTGGTTTTTTGAACCATACGAATACTGCGGAGCATCATAAAATATTTTTCCAAAGTCTTCAAACCAACCCTTATCCACCACAGGGCGGTGTGTTAAAATAAGAGTTCTAGTAAATTCGTGTTCTTTTGCAACTTGAAGAGCCGACAGGGTTTTGCCAAAACGCATTTTTGCAAACCACAGCATTTCGTTGCTTTTTTTGAATTGCTTGGTGGTTTTTTCAATCGCTTCTTTTTGTTCAGGTCTGAATACAATTGGGTTTTGGGTTTCTGAAACTTCACTGGCATGAAGTGAATCTTTGCCTTCTTTTACTGCGGTAATTGCTTTTTTGATGGTTTCAAGGTCAGTTATAAACCACTCATTGGCTTTGTTTTTTGTATCAAATATTTTCTTTTTTACACCTGAACGAGTAAGCACATTATGAACTTCATGGTCTGAAAAAGCCTTAAGTTTATTTTTATCATTAAAAATTGTCAGTTCAGTGTAAAGCAGGTCATAAGCAATCCCTGCTGTTTGTGTGTATTGGTCTATACGTTTTTTGGCTGCTTTATTAAGTGCTTTGCTGTTCGGTTCAAGTCCCCAAATATTCTCATTATCAGAAGTTGCTTCTCCAATTTTCAAACAACCTCTATGGGCATCATCATTGATGCGAAACACATAGATTAACTTTAGTTTTAATGATGATGTAAATTTCATATCATTTTGGTTATTTCGTTTTCTTTCTCAGATAATCTGTTATGGCTTCTACTTTGTTTATTAATTCTTCATTTGAAGGAAAATAATCTTGAATGTTCTTTGGCAACTCTTTACTTAGGTTGTAGGTAGCTATTCCAATAGGTTTATTTACATCTTGCAGCGCAAAATCTACCGTGGTTCTATCTTTAGATTTACAAATAATAATACCAATGCTTGGGCTTTCGTGCTTTTTCTTAACCATTCGGTTTAAGGCAGATAGATAAAAATTCATTTTCCCGGCATATTCGGGTTGAAAAGTATCAATTTTGAGTTCAACAGCTACCAAACATTGCAATTCTCTATGAAAAAGCAACAAATCTATTTCATAGTTTTTGTCATTAATTTTCAGCGGATACTGATTTCCAATAAATGAAAAATCACCACCAACTTCTATTAAAAAATTTCGGATATTGGTAAGAATAGCTTGTTCTAGTTGTGCTTCAGAATAAGGAACGGAGAGGTTTAGGAAATCAAACATATATTCATCTTTTACAAGTAATTGAGCCCTATTAGCCATTTCTGGTGATAAGGTTTGTTCAAAATTATTTTGACCAATTAGTGCATTTTGATAATTCTGATTTTCTATAGCATTAATTAAAAGTACTTTAGACCATTGGTGTTGCTTGGTCATATTGATGTAATAAAAGCGTTCGTGCTCGTCTTTACATTTCTCTAAGATTAAGATATTATGGGTCCACGGAATTTCTGCCACCAGCGGTGGCAGAATTAGTTCGCTCTTACTATATTGCTCATAGAGTGTTTTCATTCTCCATAAATTACGTGCCGAAAAACCATTGATGCCTACAAATTCTTTCTGCAATTCTGCGGCTAAGAGCTCAACAATAGATTTACCCCAGCCATACTGCTGTTGCTTATCTACTATTGATTTCCCAATATGCCAATAAAGTTTTATTTGTTCCTTATTTACCTTTTGCAAGGCTAAATATTGCGCACTTTTTATCTGTGCTTTAATTTCTTGAACAAACTCAATTTGATTTTTTTCTAGCATTGGTTATTATTTCTTTATCAAATCAATAAACCTGATTTTTAGGCTCGTCTTTCTTGCTTTAATAGCTTTAGCCGTCCAATCTTTGATTAAAGCGTATTTGCCATTATGTTTGTGAATATTACCTTTTTCGCAGCCTTCGCAAAAAGTGTGTTTGGTCTCAGTTTCTCCAAAAAGATTTACGGTTGTCTCGGTTTTACTACCACAGCTATTGGGAATTACACCCTTGAGTCCATCCATTTGCCACACATTCCAAGAAATTATGTAGGCTACATATTGAATTGATTTGAGCAGTGGCTCTTTGTCGAATTTTACAGTATAGTTTTCAATGAATGTGGCAAGCATAGCTTCTCTTGCGAGTAGCAAGCTATCGCCTTGCCATTCGAAAGCATACGTATTTTTATAAGCCGTTTGAGCTGCTTTTAGCCATTCGCCTGTAGAATCGACATTTTCGTTTATTACTCTCAGTTTACGGTCTAAAATGCCAATTCTATTTTGAATTGGAATGAATTCTCCTGTTGTACTGTCATATCGACTAGCGATGTAGGGAGCTTCTCCACAAGCAATTTCAAGTCGAGTATCTCTCACATAGCCATTCCAAGTTTTACCTTTAGGAAAGCATATTTTATCAGGGTTTACTTCCCAACCTTTGGTTCCGTCAGATAGGGCTTTCTCGTGATTGAAAACGCCCTCCTTTCCAAACCATGCATTGTCGATTAGGTTGTTTTGGGCATTGCAAATCCATGAAGGGGTAAACACTTCAGCCATTTCTTTGGATCTGGACTGTTGCAAAACCTTGTCTTTATGAACTCGCGGCATGATGATATTGCCGTTTTCTCCCGAAATTAATTCTGGTAAGATATAAGCATCAGAATTGTATTGTGTTCCTAAATGTTCATAGTTGTTTGTTGCCCAAAATATATTTTTTTGAGTCGTGTGGTCACGAAGTAATATTTCGAGTACATCAGGGTATTGAGCAACTAATTCATTTTCTAATATGTCGATTCCTGTTCGCACCCGTTTAATTTTCTTTATTGGACTTCAAAAGTTCCTTTACATCAATTTCAAGAATATTCGCTATTTCAAAAAGGATTTCCAATCTTGGCTGCTGTCTATTCTGAACATAACCGTTAACCATATTGTAACTTTTTCCAAGCTTGTCAGCCAACCAAGTTTGCTTAATTCCTTTTTCTTCAAGTACTTCCTTTATTCGGTTCATATCCGTATAAATTTAAATCGCTAAAATAGTCCAAATTTTCCGTTTATCTCATTTTTCAATATACATTTCGTTCATTTCATTGTTGGTCCGTCCGAGCGAGGGCAAAAAAAATAGGCTCTTTTGGTTTTTTGCGTTTGGCTCGTGTGTAGGCAAAAACCAAACCCGCCTGCCAGACGGGCAGGTGTGCCTATTTGCGCGTTGGCTTTTTCAGCATGTTGCCTAAAGAAGGGCCTTCCTACAGTGGCTTTTCAAAGATAAAATAATTTTTACAAAATTGACCAATATCAGTAGAAAAGCACCAAGGCATTTTTTTCTTCTAATTTAGCCAAGTCTTTTTCGTTGTCAAACGTATTGAAAGTAAACTTTCTACGGTTTTAATCGAAAGACTTGAGCCAAGTGAATACTTCTCTTTTCTGAACTATATCTCCCCTAAAATTTATCGGATTCATTGCGCAAAATACTTCCGGAATCAACTGCCAATTGCACATCAACGGCTGGGGCTAACCGACCGTGGCGTCTTGGTCACCTGAGTAGCCTCTGCAAGTTAAAAAGATTATTGGTAAAACAAACATCCGGCTACCAAATAGCAGCCATGGCGATTAGCCCGGGTTGTGCGCAGTTACTTTATTTCCTTTTTTAATGTATTTAGCTCTTTTTTTAAATCAGGATTTTTACCTTTAATAATTTCAAGATTTTTATGTGCCAAATCCAACTTATCAGCTTTTTTATAAATTTCAATATATGATACGGCTTTTGAATTTACGAGTTGCTGAATTGAACTTTGGTGATTTTCTTTTACCATTTTGTCTAAATAATACAATGCAGTATTTAAATCATTGATTTCGTAAAACAGAATTGCCCTTACATAAAGATTGTACATACTGCTGTCTTTGTCTTCAAACTCTAAATATTGCGATAGTGTTTCTGGGTTCTTACTGTTTCTTACAATTTCTCCTACCACTACTGAAGATGCATCATTTTCAAAATAGGGTTGGATATACTTTTTATTTTGAATTAAATACTTTTCTTTAGTGTCTTTATAATCGAAGTCTTGTAATATTATTTTTTCTTCAAATAATCTATAATCTTGATAGTCTGAAAAAATAAATTGAAAAGCATCCAACACGGAATAACCAATTAAATCTACGTGCCAACTTTTATAAAGTTTATGTTGGAAATCAATATTTTTATTTGGATTATCTCGAATTATTTTTTCAATTTCCATCCCACTTGGATAGCGGTTTGGGTCATCGTATTTTGCACTTGCAACAAAATATTTGATTGGCTTGTTTGTATTTGTTATAAATGACTTGTATTTGTTTTCGATATTTTGAAGTTGTCCATTTTCTAAATCAATCAAATTTTCACTGATGTTAATAAAGGCATCAAAAGGATTGTCATTCTCAAACATTAAGTAATGATTGTATTCCGCTCCGTTTGAATGTCCATAAATTGCCTTAAATTCGCTTGTTGAATATTTGGCATCAATAAATGGTATAACCTCGTTAAAAATATAATCTTTAAATCTTTTACCGTTTTCTCCAAATTGAATATCTAATTCATTATTTCTTTCTCGAATATTTATAAAAATACCAACGACAATACATTTAGGAAAGTTTGAAAAATTGGATTGTTGCCTTAATGTTTGAACCACTATCTCATAAATATTTAAAATATTGGCATCGGTTACATATACAACCGGATACTTTATATCCTTATCATAATCTTCAGGTAAAGAAATGTAAAGCTTTCTTTTTTGATTTAGGATGTTTGAATTTATGACTAAAATATTAAAATCGCTATAAGTTGAAAAGCTGTCTATTTGGTCCGACCAACCTTGAATTTTAAAATATTTTGTTTCTTTTGGTTTTTCATTTAAGATAAAATTTGGTTGTTCCGAAAGATTGGTAATTATCGCCTCGCTTTTCCAATTTCCACGAGTAAATTTAAATTCGGCAGGGAATGTCAAATCCAAAGAAATTTCTCTTTCATATTCAGAGATTTTATTCAATTTGATTTTGTCAGGTTCCCAATTTCCGAGACTTTCTTGGTTTCCAACAATATAAACTTCATCCGTTTTATTAGGAACGGAAATTTTTAAAGATGTGAATTCTTGTCCAAATGAAATTGTTGAGATAAGAAATAGAATTATTAGTAGTAATTTTCTCATTTATCGATTTGTTTTTAATTGCGCACAACTTACTTATAGGTATGACTCCACCATACCTAACTAACTATTTTAGATAGGTATATATGAAAATTTACATACTTTATTTTGGTAAATATATAAATAATTCATTATAAATCATCAAAAGGGCTTTTTAGTTAGACAAAGCTTTTTGCCGTTAGATGTGTGAAAACGGCTGTGGTTTTGATGCTTTTGTGTGTTAACAAGCGTTATTCATCAAAACCAATGTGTAGCAAGGCATCACCTTGATTTAAAACGGGGGAGTGGTTTGAATTTAAAATAGAACCCTTTAGTTTGTTTATAAATCGGCTTTCAAAATTACTGAAAGGGGTTGAAATAGGGCCTAACGGTTGCGTGTATGAAACGTTTGGCATTTCGAAGCACTTTCCTGTCAAGTTAAAACTACTTTTGTTACTAGCTGAAAACCTCGATAACCCACTGACTGCCAAATGTTTATATATGAAGTTAGTCACAGTATTTCCTTCATTATCAGTCAAATAAGGATTTTTGTAAATGGATTGACCTATCTTTATGAGCAAATTTCAAAGGTTTTCCTTTTACAGTTAAAATATCCTGTCTGCCTTTTAAAAAATCAGTTACTTTCCTTGAACTCCAATCAATTTTTAGAGTATCAACAATTTTTTTAGCTGGGAAAACGCCTGCCTTTAGGAATTCAATTATCTTTTCTTCTGTATTATTGAAATCTGGTTCAAAAACTTTTGATTTAGTTTCCTCTTTAATCTCATAACTAGTCAAGTTACCCTCATTATCAACAGCTTTTCCACCTTTTGAGATAAGAATGTTATTTGCGTTTTTTTCTCTTGAATTAGGTTTTCTAACGTAAATTGTTCTGCCTTTCCTTAAACCATCCATAACACCTGACCAAGTCCCACCTTCTTCACTCGATTCAGCTACATATATTTCGGAAGCAAGTCCATAAATAATAGGATTACGCGCCATTGCCAGTTGCACACTCCAAGGAGCTTTTGGATAAAACGTACTAAGCACTAAAACATCCCCATCAATAATTTGCTTGTAATATTTTTTAAATCCTGATTGAAACGTTGCAATGCCCTGAGGAAGAACGATAATGCTTTGTCCTTTGTATTTAATGGCTGAATCAAGAGCTTGTTTATCTACCCCTTTAGCAAAACCACTAACCACAACTTTATAATCTTTTGAAGCATTTTTTGCAACATTATCAGTAAACTCTAATGAAATGTCGCTCGCTTTTCTTGAGCCAACAATTGCAATTGATTTTTCTTTCATTATTTGGAGATTCCCCTTTGTGTAGATGACAGGTGGAGCATAGGTTCTACCTAAGTTTTTCTTTAAAGTTGGAGAATAATCTTGTGAGGTAATTGGGAGTATACTATAACCTTGTTCTAGAAGGTCTTCAACCATAAAGGCATAAGTTGAGAGCTCTTTTTTTGCTTCTTCAAAAAGTACTATTTCTGATTGATTTAACTCATAATCATTTTCCCAGACAGATTGCTCAAATTCAAAAAAGTCAATAATTGATTTGCCTTTTTCAAAAAGTAAGACAATTATCTCGTTTTTCTTTTTTGTTTGAATCTTTGGAACGTGAGCCAAAGCCAACCAATATGTTAATTCTTTATTCATAATCAACTATTTAAATGTCTCCACCTACAGTTCTTGCAATAACTAAAGGTGCAATTTTCGTTGCCCCAAATTTAGTTAAAACATTTCCAATCTCTTTAATTGTTGCTCCACTATCGAAAATGTCATCAAATACAATGACTGATTTTCCCACTATTTCGCTTGGTTCAGAATAACTGAATTTTTGAGCTACATTGTCTTTTTTAAGATAGCCATTTTTGAATACTTTTTGAGGTTGAGTGGCTCCTGTTTTAATCAATTTATGGGAAATTGGGACTTTTAAAACTTGTGATAATTTTTCCGCAAAGTTTTTTACTAAATCACCCGATTCAGTCGGGGGAACATAAATAATAAAATCAAAATTTTCTTGTCCATATTTTTTTCTAAAGGCTTTTAAAGTAAGTTTTAGGAGAAAATCTGGAAAGTCTCCACCATTTTCATATTTACTTCTATGTAATGCGGCTCCTACACTTGAAACTCCATAATAACTGGAAGCAACTCCATTAAGTAATTTTTCTTTTGATAAATGACTATTTATTAATGTGAAAAATTGTTGTTGTTTTTCAGAGGGCAACTTGGCGACTTTTGTTTTGAGAATTTCTAAGTTTTCAAAATGATATTCTTTTTCTCCTTCTTGTCCAAAAATTAATTTATTCTCACTATCTAATGTGATGTAATATTTCTTTCCATCTATTGTTTTAGCTGTTTTCGGGGCTGTATGAAGTGTCGGAAAATAGGACTCATGGAAATTTGTCAATTTTTGTTTTGTTGCATCATTAATTGTAATAGCAAAAGGACTTAGGTTTGTATTGTCACAGTTTGTATAAGCATAATGCGAACCATCCCCTAAATAATCACATAGAAACTTCATCCTTGAACTTCTAAGATTGACATATTCTAGCATTGAGTTCAATTCTTTTAATTTTTGTTCTCTTAACTCATCAAAAGCTTTTGTGTTAAGCAAAGGGGCGTTATATTGGTACTCATATTTTTTATTAACTTCTTTTATTATGCCTTGTTCTATGAGGTCTGATTTAATTACTTTTATTTGCGTTGATTTTAAGTTTGTAGCTTTAATTATTTGACTTTCACTCAGTTGTTCTTGTTTAAGCACTTTAATTACCTTGTTGTAATTTTTAATGCTTGGACGTCCTCCGTCAATAAATGCTTGTGGAAGTTTAACATCTTCTTCAATTCCATTTTCATCTTTCGTTGAATTATAAAATAAAATCAATTTAGTTGGTTTACCATCTCTTCCGGCTCTACCAATTTCCTGATAATAATGTATGGGTGAAGCAGGTATTTGTGTATGAACGATAAAACGAATATCTGATTTGTTAATTCCCATTCCCAAGGCGTTTGTTGAAATTACAGCCTTCCATTTGTTATTCATTAACCCGTTTTCAATTTCTTTGCGTGAATTTGAATCCAGTCCTGCATTATATTCAGTTGATTTGATATTTAAAAATTCAAACCAACGGGAATAAATTTCTGTATTAACTCTAGTACCTGTATAGATGATTCCGTTACCTTCCAATACTGGCAAATTCTCTGCTAACCATAAAAGTTTTTCATCTTCTGACTTTACATTTATTACATATAATCTAAAGTTTTCTCTTATTAATTCTCCACGAATAGTTTGAATGTTCCCGGATATTTGCTTTTCAATATCTTCTTGTACTCGTTTTGTTGCTGTTGCCGTAGTTGCTAATACTGGTAGATTTTGTGGTAACAACTTGACAAGGTTAATAATTCTTCTAAATGCAGGTCTAAAATCGTGTCCCCAAACAGAAATAGTATGAGCTTCATCAATTACGATCATTGATAAATTCATTCTTCTTGTGGCTTCAATCCATTCTTGATTTTCCTGTCTTTCTGGAGCTATATACAGAATTTTTAATTTACCGCTTATTGCTTCCTGTATAGTCTGTGAATTTTCTTCAGGTGTTTGTTCTGAATTTATAAATTTTGCCTTTATCCCTTTCCTATTAAGACCTTTAACTTGGTCTCTCATCAAAGCAATTAAAGGAGAGAAAATTACAGTCAGACCTGAAAATTGAGTTGCAGGAAATTGAAAGCAAAGAGATTTTCCAAACCCTGTTTTTTCTATTAATAAAACCCGTCTCCCTTTAAACAATAAATCAATAGTTTCCCATTGTTCATCATAAAAATGGTCAAATCCGAAAGTGTTTTTTAATCTTATTTCAGCTTCTTGTCTATTCACGGTTTCTGTTCTTTAATATTGGCGCTAACGGTTTGGCGGTATGTTTTTGTTGCCGATTTCGAAGCGATTTCCTATCAAGTTACACCGACTTTTATTACGAGCCACGAACCCTTGCAAACCTCTGAAACCAGCATGCACTATACCATGTGTTATAAACAGTCCGATCTTTAATAATAATTTGATAATCCGTGAAAATTTGTAAAAAATTGAAAATATCCTACAGCATTATGCGATATCTTTTTACCATCAATTTCTTCTTCTAAATTAAATTCGAGCAACAAATTTTGTTTGCCTGTCTTGTTCAAACCTTTTTTATCAATCTGTAGTAAATATGCTTTAACTGCACCATTTTCGCTACCCGTTTCAAAATATTCCTGAATAGAAAAAATTGTACATTCTTTCCCATTAACCAGTACTTTAATATCTTTTATTTCTAGTTTGGGTATAAGGTTGATTAACTTAAACTCTTTGCCATTGATATTAACCGGTTGAGGATTTCCTGCATTCCCATATAAATGCAGGGACATTGGCCTAAATGAAACAAAGTATGTACTACCTCCTCCATTGTTTGGCCAAACATTTAAATTATATACTTCGCCTGTACCAATTTTAAAATCCATATTTTGGTCAGTATCCATAATTATATGCCATCCCCAGGCTTCAGCGACCTTAATGCCATAATCCTCATCTACAACAGCAATATCATTGTAAGTTCTTTCCGGTAATTCTATTTCATAATATCCTAAGGAGTCGCTCCAGATACTTGTGTTAAAATTAAAATCATCAGGCCGGATAGTAATAAATGACTTAAAAGGGTTTCCGCCAAAATCATAGACTCTGCCATATAATTTGTGATACCTGCATTGTATTTCTTTAGTTCTTTGACCATTTGAATCAGAGATTGTAAGAATTATTTTATCTGGATTATTCCCAGCATACTCTACTGGATATACTAACTTAAAACAATCATTGATAAATGATAGCTGACAATCTTTATCTGTTTTTTTGTTCTTAATAAAGAATTCTTCATTAAATATTTTTTTAGAATATTCCTGATAAACTTCTATTTTAAGAGCAAACGAATCTTGCTTTGTTTTGCCATAAACTTCTATAGTAGAGTAAAACTGAAATGTTTTATTCACCATTTTCAAATGCATGGAGTCTTTTGGAATGTTATACCAATATGCCAGCAAATCATTATTTTCTTTAACATTATCAAATGGATATGAAATTTGACCAATTGTAGGTAATGTATATAAGCAAATCAATAAAAACAATATATTTTTAATCATAAAGTTAAATTTTAGTTAAGATAGTTATAAGACGATCAACTTTCTAATAAAGTTACTGAATAAATTAGATTGTTTATAACGTTTTTGCATATGAGCTGTGGCGTGTCTCGGCTCGAACCTCTGCAAGTACAAAACTAGCAGGAAAATCCTCGCGAATTTTCCGAAGTAGCTCTGACCTAGCCATAGATTATATGCGGTGTTGGCAACTGGCTTTTTTATAGTATATCTTTGTCTTTTCCGTCAATTTTGTGTTTCATTTTTTGTCCCATTCCGTTGGTTACATACCCTGCAACAGTTTCTTTTTTTAATTCTCCGTTTTCCAAATATTCCAATGTTATTGAGCAATCACCTGTGATTCCAACCCAAACAGTTTTGCTTTCATTTGGTTCAAGTTCAGCTATGTATTCAGATTCGCAACCAACAATTTTAATTTCGGTCAGTTTATTTTGAGTAGAGTTTGTAAAAGTGATTCTCATATTCCCAATTAAAATCAGCGAGAACCAAATGAAAAGGAACATTATCGGCAGATTAATCAGCATCAATCCGCTTGTTTTTAAAAGTCTTTTGCGGTTGGTCAAGTCAGATTTTGATTTAGCTAAAAGTGCTATTAAAATTATCAAATTTGTAATTCCTGCAAGAACTATAAATCCGTATCCAATAAACAACAAATCGCTGTTTGAGTTTAGAAAGTAAATTCCGAAAATCAATGCTCCGATTAAGAATGATATTATCGCAGTTCCTTTTCCTAAATTGATATATTTTTCGGATTTCATTTTTTTTCAGCTTGTTGCCAACTTACTTATATGTATGACTCCATCATACTTATCTAACCATTTAAGGTAGGTAGGTATGAAAATTTACATACTTTATTTTAATCAAATATATAAATAATTCATTACAAATCATCAAAAGGGCTTTTTAGTTAGACAAAGCTTTTTGCCGTTAGATGTGTGAAAACGGCTGTGGTTTTGATGCTTTTGTGTCTTAACAAGCGTTTTTCATCAAAACCAATGTGCAGCAAGGCATCACCTTGATTTAAACGGGGGAGTGGTTTGAATTTAAAATAGAACCCTTTAGTTTGTTTATAAATCGGCTTTCAAAATTACTGAAAGGGGTTGAAATACTGCCTAACGGTTTCGGGCTTTGCGAAGTGGTGGATTTTCAGCACTAAACTTTCTGGCAGTTCTGAACTTGATAGAAGCACAAAGCTTGATTTAACCACTGAACCGCCAATTTTGGGTAGGTGCTGTTGTGCGTTTGGCTTTCTCTATTGTCAAGCGAGTTTAACAAAGTTGTCTTCAAGTTTTACGTTAAAGTTTATTTCTGCTTTTAATGCCTTAAACACTTTCAAAATGGTGTCAATTGTCGCACTATTGGCACTGCTTTCAAGTTTTGAAATTTGAGCTTTCTGTACGCCAACAAGTTTTCCAAGTTCTTCTTGTGTCAAGTGTCTTTCTTGTCTAGCAGACTTTATCATTTTCCCTAAAACGTCCATACTAAGTTCGTATTCGTATTCGTCTCGGTCAGCTGTACCAACTTTGCCGATATACTTGTCCTTCATTTCGGCAAGCGAATAAGTTTTGATTTCTTTAGTTGCCATATCTTTATTTTTTTTGTTTGTTGTTGAAATAATTGTCTTTAAGTCTAATTGCTCGGTCAATTTCGTTTTTCGGAACTTTGTCAACCTTTTTTATAAAACCGTGGGTCGCTACTACCAAAGTTTCTTTGTTATCAGTCTTGTCCCAAAATGCAAGAAGTCTGATTTGAAGTCCTGCGTATTTTGTCCGAAATTCCCAAATATCATTTTGAAGTTTCTTTAAAAGTTTTGGGTCATTTGTTTGTTCAGCAAGGTCAATATTGTAAAAGACTTTCTTGATAGTCTTGGAGTCAAGTTTTGAAATGAACTCATCTGCTTCTGCTAAAAATTTGGTTTCAAAATACTTCATTCAATATTGTCTTGTTAAACGTCACAAAGATAAACAAAGTTTCTATATTTAGAAACAAAAGTTAGTATTATTTCTGTCGGATTTTGTTGTCATAACATAGCACACAACGGCTGAGGCTATGTGCAGTAGCGGCATCGAAGATGATTCGTTTTCGGTCGGCACGACCGATAAGGAATCGTCGAGAAGCCAAAGCTCCCGACTGCACCCGCTATTGCATATGAGCCTTTGTTATGTGTGGTTATTTTCCGCTGATTAATGTTATATATTCAATTTTTGCTTCTTTGTCTGCTATAGTTAAACCGTAAGAATTTAGGCTAGTAACAATGTCATCTTTTGATTCTATTCCTATTATAAAATCATATTTTGTTTCATTTTTGTCATTATATTTAAACTGTTCTGTAGAAACGTTCGACAGTTCATTGAGCATTTGAGTTATTGTATTTCTTGTAAATATAATTTTGTCATCGGCATGAGATATAGATGAAAATTGATTCTCTAAAGTTTTTTCTAAGAGTGATTGGTTTTGAATCGAGACTATATTGACATTTGTAGGTCTTAGTTCAGTTTGTTTTTCCAAGTGTAGTTTCTTTAAGATATCTGTTTCAAGCAGATTAAGATTTTCAGGCTCTTTAAAATTTTTATAAGTTAGGTCAAACTTTATATTTTCAATATTTTCTGGTAATTTTATTTGCGTGCTTTTGATATTAAAAACAGAATTGTAAATATCTTTTAAGCTATAGGATTTTAGTATAATTATGCTCGTGCCCATCGCCTGTTTTGAGGGTTCTGTGCCTTCTGCTTCGATAAGGTTAAAATAATACTTAACTTCATTATTCTTTAAGAGGTTTTTGAAATTCAAAATTGGATTTTGTTCTTTTTGGATTAAATTTTTCTCTAAAGAATAATCAGTATTCTCTGTATTAGAATTTGCTAGAAAGGTTGACATTATCTCAGAATTAAGATTTTTCGGTTCTCCTATCCATTTTATAATACCGGTTTTGTCTATTAAAACTGTTAATGGATAAGCGTCCAATCCTTTGACACCATCACCAAAATTGATTTGAGTTTTCTTTGTCAGGTCCGTAACTACAATAGAATTAAAATTTATCCGTTTAAGACTTCTTTCGACTTTTGCTACCGATTCGTCTGTAATGGAAATGTAATAAAGGTCTTTTTGGTTGAATTCCTTTTGTATACTGTTTATATGTGGCACTGCTGCAATACAAGGGCCGCACCAAGTTGCCCAGAATTCTAGAACTATATATTTATCGTTTAAATTTTTATCATTTGGAACATTCTCAATCCAATTGGTAATATTTATTGTTGGCGCTTTTTCGTTGACTTTAATATTTGATTGTGCGTTTGCATTTCCAATAGTCAAGAAAGTCAAAATGTAAAATAGTTTTTTCATAGTTTTTTTATTTATTAATCACACATAACGTCAGTTCGTCTAAAAACCCCTATTAATTGATCAAAAATAGTAAAAAAACGGAAGCAAAAGAAGCTATTTAGCGAAGTTTTGTAAAAAAAGAGGAAAAGGATTGTTAAAAATAGGAAGCGTTAAAAAGCCTAAAAAACGCTTTAAAA
>Ga0210017_1001980_pt1 | contig 17718 bp, 13 predicted proteins | sample CryGeyCG2014_020_FD_183966 | JGI IMG/M metagenome (GOLD analysis project Ga0210017, IMG submission 183966) | Groundwater microbial communities from aquifer - Crystal Geyser CG08_land_8/20/14_0.20 (SPAdes) (version 2) | ecosystem: Environmental > Aquatic > Deep subsurface > Groundwater | place... | reverse complement strand
ATCTAAAAACCGAATCCCATCCCGAATATTGTCTGCCCGGTTGTCAAGGTTACCGTGTCCGTTTCACCCTTAATGTTTCTTGTAGATGTAAATGTAATGTGAAATGTCAAACCTGACACCGTTTTCCTTGTATGTTTCACCATTTTCCCCATAAATTTTAATTTTTTCTTCGTTAACCATTGCTTTCCTCTATCTATAATTATACAAAAACTACAAACTATAATGTCTCCAAAATTAATCTACTCTAAACCATTTTCCAGAAGTATTTTCAATTTTTAGGTTATTACTTACTTCTTTATAGACACGTATCCGCTTTATGTTTTTCCAATTAAATTTGTCCACCGCTCCTTTGTTAATTACAACAGTTCCTACTTCACGAACAATAGTATATGCATCTGATATTTTATTTCCATATTCATCGTATTTAACCTCAAAATCTTTTTTTTCATAAAATTTTAACATAAGTTGATTCACCTTAATGGGAACTATTTTAAATGGAAAGCCACCAGTTCCTCCAGTAAAGTTTTCTTTATGTGCTTCTATGAATAATTCTCCAAAAAAATTTTCTTGGTCATGAGGAATATCATTATTCCCTTTGGGAATATATAATTCTTTTAAAGCATTCCTAAAATCCCGAATCATTTTTTGTAATGTGACTTTTTTGGGGATTATTTTTAAAGTAACGTTATACTTTCCTTCGGCAGTTTTAATAATTTCCACATTTTTTCCAGTATTATTTTTAAAATCATATACTATTCCAGCAAGAGGAGTTATCGGATTGTTTTTTGCATTGACATCATATAAATAATATGGTTTGTCATAACCCCATCCACCGACAAGCCTTTTATTATACAAAGAACCCTCTATTTGTAATGCTAATTGTTCCTGCTCAGTTATTTTTTCAGTTGTGGTCACTTTATCATTGGATACTTTGGATATATTATCATCGTTAATTTTTGTTTCATTTTTTCCACTACTAAGTAAACGTTTTATTTTTTCAGCTTGTTTATGTGCTATACGAATATTTTCTTTTTCAGAAAATTCGTCATAGTAACATCTATTCAATAGGGGTAATGAAATATTGGAAGAAACTTTTGCACAAACATTATTAATTTTAAATATTACATCGGGTGAAAATACATTCCATTGAGAGCAAAAGGAATCTTCGCCTATTGGTTCAATCGGAATTAATTTATAGCTATCTCTATCGCTACTGGCTTGATTGCGTTTATAATTAATATAATTAGCAGCTGCTGTTGGTGTTTTAAAAACGGTTAATTCAATGTCTGTTTCAAGGACACTACTTCCATCTAATTCTCTAATATACTCATAATTTGATTGAGAATCAAAAAACTCTGGTGATACACCTGGTGAATTAAGTATTTTAGCTGTACCTTTTATAAAATCCATATCTTTTGACTTGTTTGAATTTAATTTGGCATCGCATTCTTTTTCTGCCAGAATGAGTTCCCATGAACGTAAGATAGGTTTGTAATTATTTGATTTATAAACAACGTATGTTGTTAAAATTATACCTAAACTGCCAAGAGACCAAAGTATTATTTTTTTATTCATAGACCTTCCATTCCTTACAATTTGAATTAAACCAAAGCATATAAAAATTGATATTCTCTATTTTTTTACTGAGGTATAATGTATTCAGTTTAATCTTTGCTTTAATTCCCATTATCTTTCCAAAATCTTGAAAATTTTCAAAATGATTATTTTTCTGGCTAAAAGAATGAACCAGTAATATGGCATTTTCATAACCGTTTTTTCTTGCTTCCAAAATAGCAGATGACGCTCTGTGTAGTAACTGATATTTAATTTCACGCACTTCGTTAGTTTTTAAGTTCATTATTTCACAAAGAAATTTTAAACGGTTTCCCCCTTCCTTCCTTAATTTTAGCCAGTTTTTCACAGGTTTATCAAAACCTTCATTATCTTTACCTTCAACTGCAATTATTAGATGTTTTTTATTCGCTTTTGCATAAATCATTATATCGCTACAACTTGGCGCTCTTTTTGTATCCAAATATACTTTATGCTCAACAGATGCAAATTGCATTCTAACATTTTCAAATCTATTTTTTAGCACTCCTTTTATTTCCTGTGGTATATCTTGTTTATTGACTTGTTCGTTGAACCAAGCATTCGCTAATTTACAGGCAGATTTCTCTGGTTTCCATTTTTTCTTTCCTACCAATTTTTTCCATTGGTCAATAATAGTAATTGGGAACACACATTCACCATAAAATTTAGTACACATCTTACACACCCTCTTGACATTTTCTACTTCTGATATATTATACGGACATAATATCACTCTATCAACTATTTTTATGTTTTAAAATGATCACATTCCGTTCAAAACTGGAGTAATCATAGTGCTTTGTTAATTTTTGGGCTTTTTTGAGCAACTTTTCCGTCTCAAAAAAGGATACCTAAGAAAAATCTAGATTTTTTTGTAAAAATTTGATACAATTTTACCATGGTCTTACGACCACAACACTTTTTTTAGGAGGTAAAACCATGGTAAATTTTGTTTCAACTCCACCAAAAATTTTAACAAACTTCCTCAGCAAATTTCAACCACTTTTTTCCAAACCTACATTTGTAAGTTTTTCTACTTATGTTTCAGGTTTATTTTTAGAACTGAAAAGAACAAATATTCAAACCATTACTGAACGAACTTCCCCATCAGATTATGAAAACCTAACCCGAACAAGTCGGAAAAACTTACCACGAAAGCACGGAAATTCGGAAACACGGAAAAAAAACATTATACCTGACTTTAGTCAGCCCACTGAAGTGGGGTTTAAATTTTGTGGATCTGCAATTGCTCAAATTACCGTCTGAAAAAAATATTTTCTTGCCATAAAAAACAAGAATCTTACGCCAAAGAGACTAAAGGGGACAAGTTTTATTGAGCATCACCGTCGGGATGCCTGATAAATCCGTCCCTGCAATAGGGAACGAATTTATGTTACAAACTACTATTCACCACCTCTTGTTCAAAATTGGTTAAGTGGTTAATTAACCAACTATCTAATTCCTGTTTGTTTTTTTGTGGGGATAGCCATTCTCCCCAAGGGGATAATCGTTCTCCCCAAGGGGATGGTCATTCGCCCCAAGGGGATGGTCATTCTCCCCAAGGGGATGGTCATCCGCCCCAAGGGGATAATCATTCTCCCCAAGGGGATGGTCATTCTACCCAAGGGGATGGTCATCCGCCCCAAGGGGATGGTCATTCTCCCCAAGGGGATAATCATTCTACACTGCAGGAGCGTCATCATCCCCAATGAACTTTTGGCAATTACTTTTACTGTTGCTTCTTGCCACGAAGCGCTTCTAACGCCATTTCATCACGCAGGTTTTTCAGCCGCTTTGTAAGTGCGTGGTCTTTCCCAAGTGCGCCTGAAATTGCATCAATTGTTGCGGATGCTTTTGAGTATGACTTCTTACGGGATTCAATTGATTTCTTTGTCAACTCTCTCGCTGTTGCCTGTGCTTTTACCTGCTCCGCTTCCGCCTTATCCGCATCATCAGTAAGTGTCTGAAGTTCTTTTACCCTGTTATCAATGTTCAGGTCAGTCCCTTTGAATGTCTCTTTCGTTTCTTTCAGTATATTGATAATCCGGTGTGCGAACTCTCTTTCGCCCGCCTCTGTAAGTTTAGCCATTTTTTATCACCCCCTTGTATGATTGGTTCTGTAATTCAGCCACAGAATTTCACAGAACTTCACTGAAAATAAAAATTCTGTGTTTTTCTGTGCCATTCTGTGGCTACTTTTTATTACATTATCCAACAGAAGTATAACATAAAAAGCAAAATTTGTTAAGTGTTTTTTTTGTGCATATGAAATTATCTAAAAACCGAATCCCATCCCGAATATTGTCTGCCCGGTTGTCAAGGTTACCGTGTCCGTTTCACCCTTAATGTTTCTTGTAGATGTAAATGTATTTCCTGTTGAACGATATTCCAAAAATGCGGATGTTGATTCTCCTAATTTAACCCTTAAACCGACAGGTATTCTGAATAAAAATCCTACATTAAGTTGGTCCAGCGGTTTTCTAAATGTAGTGTCATAAAACTGATAGATATAAGGCGATGTGGTATTGTTCAGGGTCAAGCCGATGCCCAAACCGATATATGGCTGAATCATTCTGCTTGAAAAACGCAGCAACAAATCGCCGGCCATGAGATAGGTGTTAACTTTGAGATAATCATCAACATAAAAACTAAATGAATTTGTTGAGTAGCCGTCTAATGTTACTGTCGTTTTCTGCGCCGTAATTTGTTGTGCATAATGAGATATTTCCAACTCGCCGCCCAATAATTTTCCTGCGCTGAAACCGCCGATTCTAAAACCCCAAAGAAAACCGGCATTTGCTGTTTCAAGATCTGTGAAACTTACTTCAGAATAATTCGGGCTGGTATCATTGAAAATGCCGTTACCGTTTATATCAAAAGATAACTCATATTCGTAAATCGGCGTTGAAGTATTCTTGAAACTTAGATCCATTTTGCCGCTGCCACCACCCATAAAAATATCAAAGAACGAATCTCCCTTTACATGCCGGGCTGCCGGTTGGTTATATGTCGGTTGAGTATATGTCGGCTGTGATGCCGGGCTCGTTGTCGTCGGTTGTTGCGGCTGGGTTGTCGGGACATCTGACCATATCTTTTTTATTTCAACTGACGATGTAGCAATAACTTCCGCTGTTTCCGTATTTATCAGCCGTGCATTTATTTCCACCATCTGGTTTTCTACATCTAAAAGAGTTCCGGTTATGATTGCACTTACCCCCAATATTTTTCCGATTTTTTTTGTGCTTTCAACATCAATTATACCTGTGGTGCCGAGATTTTGTTCAGTCAAAACCTTTTCAAGAAGTTGTCTTTCAATCACCTGGAATTTTTTTAATTTTACTATGCGGGTTGTCAGGCGTTCGGAGACGATAGGTCCGCCGTCGGAAATTCTTTTGTCAAGATAGACAAAAGGCATTATGGCTATTTTAGGTTGAGGTAGTAATGATGCCGATTCGGAGAACTCTTTCGCCATTTTGGTATATTCATCTTCGCGGGCAAAAGTTTTTGACGATAACATTAGCAACAAGATAAGCAAGGCATAAAAATTTTTTTTCATAAATGAATAATCCTCCGTCAAGAATATTTATTTTTGTTTATTATATTCAGTTCCTTTCAGTTTGTCAAGATATTTCTCCGCCGAAAATGCCGCTATTGCGCCATCACTGCAAGCGGTAATAATCTGTTTTAATAATTTTTTTCTGCAGTCGCCCGCCGCAAAAATTCCCGCTCTGTCGGTTTTCATTTCATCATCGGTGATTGCGTAGCCGTTTTCATCAAGTTTTAAGATATTTTTGAGATACTCGGTATTGGGCTTATAGCCGACGAACATAAAGACGCCGTCTACATTTATTTCGGTTTTTACGGATGTTAAAATATCTTCCGCAATTATGCTTTCAACTTTTTGAGCGCCTTTAATTTCAACGAGCCGTGAATTCCAGATAAAGTTTATTTTTTTATTTGTGAACGCAGTGAATGCCCTTTCCTGTAAAATTTTTGTCGCACGTAATTTGTCCCGTCGGTGAATCACTAAAACCTTATCTGCAAATTTTGTAAGAAAGAGCGCTTCCTCAATTGCAGTATCCCCGCCGCCGATAACTGCAACCGTTTTATTTTTATAAAATGCGGCATCGCAGGTGGCACAGTAAGAAACGCCGCGTCCTTTAAGTTCTTTTTCACCGGGAATTCCTAAGTCCTTTGGTTTTGCACCGGATGCCGCTATTAAAGAAAGTGCGGAATATATTTTGCCATCCGTTTTAATTTCTATGTTTTTTTCGGCGTAATTAACGAAAACAACCTCTTGTGAAATAATTTTCAATCCGAATTTTTCCGCTTGAACTTTTAAATTTTTGACAAGTTGAAACCCGCCGATGCCGTCCGGAAATCCCGGATAATTTTCAATAATATCTGTTGATACCGCCTGTCCGTTTATTCCGTAGTTGTCAATCAAAAGACAATCAAGCCGTGCCCGTGCCGCGTAAATTCCGGCTGTTAATCCCGCAGGTCCACCGCCTATAATTACCACATCATAGATTTTATTTTCCATATAATAACCTTGTTATGAGAGCATCCGGTAAAAATTTCTCACGCATTTTTGTTTGGACCCTTTCAATTTCATATTCAACGCGATGAAATGTAATTTTATTGTCTTCCAAAATTAAAAAACATGCACGATTGTCACCGTCCCGCGGTTGCCCTACCGAGCCGGGATTTATTATTGATTTGGAAATTATTTCTATCGGTTCATTCTCCTGTAATTTTGCTATATCTTTTTCACTGCTGTAAATAAACGGATAATGACTGTGCCCGATAAAGCATATTTGCGTCTCAAAAAAATTAAGATTTTCGTACATATCGGACGATTTTATAAGATATTCGTTTATGGGCTCTCGCGGACTTCCGTGAACAACGGTAAAATTTTCTTCAATTATTTTTTCCGGCAGTTCACCCAAAAACTTTTTATTTTCTTCAGTTAGTTGTGATGATGTCCATAAAACCGCCGCCTTTGCATTATCGTTAAACCACTCTATATCAAATAATCCAACTGTTGCCCTGTCGTGATTTCCCGTCACAATCTTTAAATTTTTTAATTTTTTAATTTTTTCAATGCACTCATTCGGTTCCGGTCCGTAGCCGACAATATCACCGCAACAGATGTATCCGTCAACATTTTGTTTAGTGATTTTGGTTAATACATTCTCTAATGCTTCAAGATTTGAATGTATATCCGAAAAAACTGCATATTTCACAAGAGATATTATACATAAAATTATTTAGATGTCAACCTTGACAAGCGATTTTTTTTTTGGTAAAATATAAAATATGGAACTAATTGTTGAAATAGGACCCAACAGGGGCAGTGTATATAAGATCGGTCAAAAACGGACAAGTATCGGCAGAGTGCCGACCAATACGATTGTTTTTAACGACGATAAAATATCCAGGAACCATTGTGTTATAGAAGAACGGGATGGCAGATTTTTCGCGAAGGATTTGGGTTCAACCAACGGCACTTTTGTCAATAATGTAAAAATCAGTGATACGGAATTGCATCACGGCGATATGATAACCGTCGGTAGTTGCGTATTTCGTGTTGATATGACGCCAAGCAAAATTGCCGAGATTGAGAGAAATGCAGGTATATCGGGTGCTGTATTGACGACCATCGGAACAGCCGCTCCTCTAAAAATAAAAGAAGATATAAATAAAACGATTTCTTCCAATGCAACGATAATCCGTTTTAATCAGCAAAAAGCGATTTCAGACACACAGGATGCCCAAGCATTACGAAGAGCAATTAAGAATCTTAATACTATTTACGAAGTCAACAATGCTATCAGTTCAATGTTTAATCTTCAGGAACTTTTCAATAAAATTATGGACACAATATTTTCCGTTATAAAAGCCGACCGCGGGTTTATTATGCTGATAAACGAGCAGTCGGGTGATTGGGAAGTGCCGGTCATAAAAAAACGAACTGAAAACGGCAAAGATGAAACGCCGACGCTCTCCAAAAGTATCGTGAACAGAGTTTTGCAAAACAATGAGTCCGTGCTTACTTCCGATGCAGCGTCAGATGAGCGGTTTGCTTCAGGCCAATCAATAATAAGTTTCGGGATTACATCTTTAATGTGCGTCCCTCTTAAAAGTAAGGAGAAAATTATCGGCGTTATCAATGTTGATACGAAAGGGACCAAAGGAAGTTTTACGAAAGATGAACTGGAACTTTTATCTGCGATAGGTAATGTCGCGGGTGTTGCCGTACAAAATGCCCGCCTTGTTGAAAGTAATATCAAAGCGACAAGAATGACTGCTATCGGTCAGACAGTCGCCTGCCTTTCTCACGATATAAAAAATATTCTTCTTGGATTGGACGCAGGTGCTATGGTAGTTGATATGGGATTGAAAAAAAATGATTCATCCAAAGTTGAACACGGCTGGACTGCTGTAAAAAGATGCAAAGATAAAATTGCGGATTTAGTTTTGGATATGCTTAATCTTTCAAAAGACAGAGAGCCGTCTCTTGACGAAGTAAATGTAAAAGATTTTATTGATGATGTTATCGTAACCTGTCAGGCTAGGGCAGATGAAAAAAAGATTAAATTAAAAAGTGTATGCGCCGATAATATACCCGCCATTTTTTTTGATAAAAAATCAATGGACAGAGTAATTTCAAATCTTGTCTCCAATTCCGTTGATGCGGTTGAAAAGGACAATGGCGAGATAACAATCTCTGCTGAATTTGATACCGGGGCAGATTCCCTTATTCTAAAAGTGACTGACAACGGCTCCGGAATACCCGCAGATAAAATCACGAAAATTTTTGATATGGATTTTTCAACAAAGGGCTCCAAAGGAACCGGCATCGGACTTGCTGTTGTCAAAAAGGTTATTACCGAGCATAAAGGAACAATTGATGTTTCATCCGTTGCCGGCAAAGGAACGACATTCAGGATAATCCTGCACCGTTTTCCGAAAACAACAAGCGAAGCGAAAAAATGAAAAATAAAAAAGTCGGAGTCGCGAAATATTTTTTTTCTTACTTTCTTACCTTCTTATTCTCTTACTCTCTTTCCGCTTCTGAAAAAGTCGTGATTTCCTCGCGGGATAAGAATGTCAACGAAATAAGCGATATTGATATTTCACAGGACAATAAATTTATTGCGGTGGCGACAAGATACTGGGTGGAATTGAGAGATATCGACACATTACAGTTGATAAAGAATTATGAAGGGTTTTCAACCATTGTGAATTGTCTGGCTGTTTCGCCGGATTCTTCTTTAATTGCGGTTGGTTGCACCGACGGTGTTGTCCGATTATGGGATGTTTCTTCTTCAAAAGAGATCAAGGTTTTTAAGGGACATAAAAACCTTTTAACCTGTTTGGTGTTTTCTAAAGACGGCAGAAAACTTGCCTCTGCCGATTGGAGCGGAAATATTTATGTTTGGGATGTTGCATCCGGTAAAGGAATTAAGATGAAAGAAGGTGTTCACAAGGCAGCTGTTAAATCGCTTGCTTTTTCTTACAGAGGGGATGTTCTTGCTTCAGGCGGTGGAATCGGAGATAATTTAATTGTTCTCTGGAATGTTACAGACGGCAAGGTTGACGAGCGGCTTACCTATCATACATCCGGCATTTCATCTCTTATATTTGAAAAACATCTTTTATATTCTGCAAGTTGGGATAAAACGGTGAGGGTCTGGGATACAAGAGCCCAAACCGTTTCAACCGTCGCAACTTTTGACGATTTTGTCAATTCAATTGCTTTTTCACCGGATAAAGAAAAGATTGCCGTCGGAGGCGTTAATGGTAAAGTTACGGTTATGGACATCGCTGCAAAAAGAGCGGAAAACACAATCCAGCCGGTTTCGGAAAATCTGATAAAAATTTTATATCCCGTTGACGGAAAAATAATATCAGCCGGCGATAAAAATATTCTGACAAAAAATGAGATAGAAGTAAGAATAAGCGAGGTGCCGGAGGTAGGAAGCGATATATGGTTAGATATGAATTTAGGCGACATCGGCGAACTTTTTGATATGCTTAAAGACCCCGCCAGTGAAACGGTTTTCCTTGCAACTGAAAAAAAGGGATTGCTGAAATCGGTTGACGGTAAGACAAACTGGCAGCAGATGGGACAGGAGATTAAAGATACCGTTACGACGCTTGCGATGGACGATAAAAAGGTTTTATATGTCGGAACGAAAAGTAAAGGTATATTTGAATCAAAGGATGCAGGTACTTCATTCAGTGGAAACAATGACGTATTGTTTGAGGTATCCCCCGGTGTTTATCCGGAGGTCTTTGATATAGAGATACAGCCGAAGACCAATAAAAAATTTATTGCCACCGGAAAAGGAATTTTTAAAAAAGAAAAAAAATGGAATAATGTGTCCGACAAAGTCGTTTCCAAACTTTGTTTCAATCCGAAAGACAATAAAAAACTTTATGCGGGTTCTAAAAAAGGAGGGTTGTTTCTCTCAAATGATGCAGGGAAATCGTTTAATTTACTTCTCAAAGAAAGAGAGGAAGACCATCCCGTCAGAGAAATTGCTGTCAACCCCGAAACGGACGAGATATTTGTTGCCAGAGGTGATGAAGGAGTGCTTGTAAGTGCCGACGGTAAAAATTTCAGAGAAAAAAATTTCGGTTTGCCTCCCGGCAAAAAAACAGTTTATTCCCTGAAAATAGATTCGCGAAACAAGAACAATGTTTATGTCGCTACGGAAAAAGGTATTTTTACATCAAACAATAAAGGCGATACATGGAAGGACTACAGCGACGGTATGGATAAAAAAACTCCGCCCAAGGCGATACTTGTAAGCGATACGGGTCGGGTGCTTGCCGGCGGAAGCGGCGGGCTTTTTGAAGTTGGCAAGGTCAAGGAAAAAAAGGTTTTAAGCAGCATAAATTTTGAAACGGGAAGCGACAGAATCATCCCGCAGGCATTTGATGCTCTTAATAAAATCGTTGAGAGTGTAAAATTCAGAGATAAGGTGCAGGTAATAATTCATGGACATACCGATAATGTCGGCGATGAGAACTACAACATGCAATTATCTATTAACCGTGCGATAAGTATTAAAAATTTTTTTATTGAGAAAGGTATTGCAAAAAACAGAATAAAAACATTTGGTTTTGGAGTGACAAAACCGCTGGTATCAAATGTGACTGAAGAAGGAAGAGCCAAAAACAGGCGGGTTGAAATACTTATTGCGGAGTAACATCAAATTAACACAGATGTCATGCTGAACGAAGTGAAGCATCCCGTTTTTGATTACGAGATTCTTCGGGCTTCGCCCTCAGAATGACATTTCTTATTGTATTATTTCCAATTTTTCTTTTGCAAGTTTTACTGCTTTTTCAACGGACGGGAAATCCTGCAGTACTTTTTGATATGCAATTCTCGCCTTCCTTGTATCACCGAGTGCCGTCTGAATATCACCGACACCTAAATATGCCATCGCCTGTATTTCTGAGTTATCAGGATGGTTGGATATACAGTTTTTTAATACCTCAAGCGCCTGGTCGGTATCGCCTGTTTTATTAAGAACAGCGGCTGCAAATATCTGTGCAAAGCCCGTTTCATCATTTTGTTCGGGATATTCGGCAATCACTTTTTCATAACTTGAAATTGCCTCTGAATTTTTTCCGAGTGCAGTATAGACATTACCTTCTAAAATAAGTGATTTTGCCCCGGCGGATTTATCGTCGGGAAATTCTTCACGCGCCTTTTTAAAAATTTTTATTTTTTCATCAGGTTTATCTGTCCGCATCGCAGAGTCAATTAACTGCTGTGCGGTTTTTTTTACGGTAAGTTTTTTTAAGCCCGCTATTAAAGAAACAACTACCGCAAGAATAATTAAAGTTATTGCGAATGGTTTTATCGGTATTTTTTTACCTTCTTTTTTCTCAACGACAGGTTTGACTGAAAGAACTTCCGAAAGGTCGGAGATGACCTTTTTTATCGTCTGATACCTTAAACGCAAATCCGTTTGAAGCATTCCGGTAATTATTTTGTCTATTCTTTTGTCAATGCCGGGAATAATTTCGGATGGAAGCGAGAACCTTCCGACGGGCAACTGGCCGGTCAGCATCTCATAAAACATCACGCCTGTAGAATAGATATCGGAACGGCCGTCAACATTTGCCGACTGCCGTTGTTCCGGCGACATATAATTATAAGTTCCCATTACGACATTTGCGCCGGTAATATTCAGGTTTGAGCCGACTGTTGCAAGTCCTGCCAGCCCGAAATCGGCTATCTTTAGATTTCTGTCAAAATCAAACAGAATATTTTCCGGCTTGATGTCCCTGTGAACGACGCCTTTTTGATGGGCATATTCCAGAGCGCCGCAGACAGCAGTAATTATTCGCAAGGTTTCCTTTAACGGCAATCTCCCTTTTTGAAGTTCTTTTCTTAAATCAAACCCTTCAATAAATTCCATTACAAAATAATAAACATTTCCAAAATGACCTTTATCATAAACGGCGGTGATGTTCGGATGTTTCAGCCCTGCTAATACCAGCGCTTCCTTGTCAAACCTCTGTAAAAAATTTTCATCCTGAGAAAGTTCTTCGGGCAGGATTTTTATTGCAACGGTTCTTTGGAGTGATATCTGCCGGGCTTTATAGATATATCCCATCCCGCCTTTTCCTATTTCCTGTAAGATTTCATATCCGGGAATATTATGTTTTGGCGTGAATGTTACAATTTTTGTTTTATGTTCGGCTGGTGGCGTTGATTTGTCGGAAATTACGGTTCGTTGCTGGGATGTCTCGTCGCTGTCAAAAGCGGCTCCGCATTTTTTGCATTTGACCTTTTGACCTATTGATATTTCCAGTATGTCGTTCGGTGTTCCGCAATAAGGACAGTTTTTATACATTATACACAAGATTACAGCGATAACAACAACGATTACGGCGATAAGAGATTGCGGTTTATCGCTGTTATCTGCATCTATATCGTTGTAATCATTCTTTTAGATAATCCATTTTTCGGTTTTCTGGATTTTTAGAAGTTCTTCTTTTGCCTTTTTTATTGTTTCATCGGGAATTTCGGATTTTTTGGTGGCTATGGTTTTCTTTATTGACCTCAAAATCATTCTTTTTATGTGATAATCCGGCTCATTTATTTTATCAATCAGTATATTTAATGTCCCATCGGTGCCGATTTCTCCTAATGCCCAAAATCCGCTTGCCCTTGTCCACTTGTCTGTATCATTTATCATTCCATTAAGAAATTCCATAGATGCTTCTGGATTAAACTTATACAAAATTTTTGCGGCATTTGCCCGAACCCTGTTATCCTTATCTTCAAAAAACGGTTTTAGTATTTTTTCGGCAACCGATGCGTCTTCATTTACAAGTTCCGCCTCAATCACCTCTATGCCTTTCGCCCTGATGCGGGCATTGGGGTCATTCAACATCTCTTTTGGAGTGATGCCCGGTGCCTCCAACTGCGGAACATTCGGCTGGTTAGCAAGGCGAAGTTGCATATTTCCCTGTGTAAGTGCGATATTTTGTTGATAAACCATACCCAGAATTTTTTCCTGTTGCTGAACCAATACCGCCTCTCTTCTTGCCGCCGCTCTTGACATCCCGTAATATACAAGGAAAAATATTACGCCGAAAATTAAAACCCCCGCTCCGATAGTAATTAAAAGAGTAGAACGTTGTCCTTTCATAGCCGAACCCAATGCTTCGTCCTTTTTATTGAGTATTTCCATAAGACGAGCCCTTTCTTCATCACTTTTTCCGATGAGCGTCCGCAAGGTATCTTGCGGCTCTGTATATGCCTCAATAAGTTTTGATTGCTGCTGCTGGACTGAATCAAAAAGTTTTGACATCATTTTTTCGTCGCTTCCGCCGCCGATAACGACCAACCCGCCTGCCGCACCCGTTGCCCCGCCTTGAAGTGCAATAACCTGCTGCTGCGGTCTTAATTGTTTTTCGCAGAGATAAATCATATCCTGTATGTCTTTATTTTCGGGGATATATTTCACCGCTTTTTTCAAATACGGCACCGCATCATTATATTGTTTCTGCTCGTAAAATCTTGTTCCCTGCTCAATTAAAAGTTTTATGAATAACGCCTGCATTTTTTTGTTATCTTTTTCAATGGCAAGACCGTCTTCAATGTTTTTTATTGCAGCGTCGGTATTCCCCTGAAGATATTCCTGCACCCCTTTATCAAAATAGATTTTTGCCGACCCACCGACAGAATAAAGGCAGGTTAAAGGCGTGAAAGTCACGAAGTAAAAGGTTAAAATTAAAATCAATTGGACAAAAAACTTTTTCATGAAATACTCCCGTTTTATTGTGTAATATATTCTAAGACCGTTTCAAGTTTTTTCAGTATTTCCGACGCCTTTTTATTGTTCGGATTTATTCTTAAAACCTTTATCAATGTTTTTCTGCATTCAATATACTGTTTCTGCGACATCAGTTTTTCCGCCTTTTCAAGATAGTCGTTTTCTATAACAGATGCGACATTCGGGTCAAGTTCTATCGCTTCCTGAATTTTCGCGCCCGCCTCGTTTTCCTTCCCGATGTCTATGAGATTAAAGGCATCCTGAAATGCTTTTTCTGCACGGTATTTTCTTTCGTTGACGGCGATTTCATCCAAAATTTTCTGCGCACCCTTGTGATTGATATTGAGTTCAAGTGTTTTTTGCGCCCTGTTTTTTGCGGTATCAAAATCTTTTTGATTGAAAGCGGACAATGATTCGTTGTATGCGGTCTCAATTTCCAAAGCCACTCTCTGCTTTGCGATGATTTTTTCCTCTTCTGTCGGCAGAAGCCCGAATTTTATCCTTAAACCGAAGCGATGGGTTATATCAAATTGATGAAATCCGCAGGCATAATCAAAAATAAAATTTCTTGTTTGAAGCCCGGCGCCTGCCGTCAGTTCTTTGTAATTAATTCCTGCTCTTATTACAAAATCAACAAGCCGCGTCGGATAACTGAACTCGGCTCCGTTAAACCATCTTAAAAATGTTTTACCCGACCCGCTTGAGTAAAGGTTGCTATCGGGCAGCAGGTTGACCAACATCGCATCGGAGGCGACGAGCAGTGATTTCTTACCGAAATTCTTTTCCCATCCGATGCCGCATCTCGCATTTGCTGGAAAAACATCCTTCTGTGATGTATTGTATTTTGGTTTGAAGGTCGGCGACACAACATTTTGCAACATCAACCCGGCCGATAAATTTCCCGTGACAAACGGAATTTCAGACGGAAGATGATAAAGCCCGCCAAGGTCAAGTCCGTAACCCGTCGCCGAATGGTCGTAGATATTCTGTGTGGCAAGTTTTAAGTTACAGCCGGCATCAAACTGCTCGCCGAATTTTCTGGCGTAAGAAATCATGAATGTATTATTGACATCAGAAAAAGTTGTCCCCTCGCTTGACCCGTCAAAATCCGTTTTTTCTATGTCGTCAACACCGAGCCGAATCCATGAAACGCCCAGAACATTTCTTTTCATAAACGGGTGTGCATAACCGGCAAAACTGTATTGCGTCTCAAGAAAAAGTTGAGAATATAAAAATGATGTTTCCCGCCATGTAAGTTGCGAAAGCCCCGCCGGATTGAAATAAACGCCGGCTGTGTCGTCTGCCAGAGCGGTGTATGCGGAACCCATTCCCAATGCCCTTGCATTCGCGGAAAAACTTGTAAGGTATTCGCCGGGAAAACCCGCATGCCCTTTTTGCTCGCCGTAGTTTATATCAAGTGCAAAAAGGCAGATAAGAGATAAGAGATAAGAGATAAGAGATAAGAATAAAATTTTCTTTATCATTTTTATGTTTTGCGTCAGTTCTGTGTTTTGTTCCGTGTCAGTTCCGTGTTCCTTACTTCAATACCGCTATTTTTCTTGTTTCCTTGAATGTTCCCTTTGTATTTTTCGCTATAATCTGGCAGATATATGCCCCGTTTGCAACGAGCATTCCGTCGTCATTTCTGCCGTCCCACGCGATTTTGTTTGAATAACCTACAGATGTTCCCTTACCGCCCTCGTCGCCTTTTGCGAACTCCATCTTTTTAACAAGGTCGCCTACAAGATTGTAAATTCGGATTGTAACATCGCTGTCTTCCGTGAGAATGTATCTGATAACCGTGCCTTTAATTCCGTTCGCCTCGGGGTTGTCAGAATCGTTCGGATTAAACGGATTGGGAAAATTCGTGACGCCGCTTAAGTCCTTTTCCGGCGCTTTATATGCTAAAAGGGCAAAAGTAGAAAAATGGTTTAACCTGGCAGAACAAACATTATTTCTGAAATCAACAGTAGAACCCTCCACCAATTCCCACATATTTTTTGTTTCATTAAGGCAAAAAACTCTTAAATATTTCTCTTGCGTCAATGTGCCGTCAACATATCCGTCATTATCAACATCCGCATATTTAATTGACAAGGTGTAATCTTTGGCAAGTGTTGTGAGCGGCTGATTTTCTCCGTCAGTACAGGTAATTTCATAGCCGTCCTGCGAAATGGGTTTAAGCAGAGGATTGCTGTAAGTATCTTTTGTCGCCGCTAAAAGTTTGGTTGATGTTGCCGTGGTAAGTGTATCGGTTTTTATATATGCGCTTCTCGGAAGCGTGTTTGAAGAAAACACAATTGCATTGTTTTCATCTTTGCTTTTTACCGTTAGTTCTTTAATAGGGTTTGCCAGAATAATAAACGACCATTGATAACCGCCCGTGAGCACATTCCCGGTTATATCTTTTATATTTGATGAAACACTTACTGTATAGTTCTGATTTTCTTCAAGCGGAGTTGCAGGTGTTATTGATAATCCGTAAGAATAGTCGTTGTAATTCAAGGTCAGCGAAGTCACAGGATTTTCATATTTATCGGCGATGGTGATATTTGAAGTATTGAGCGTTGCAGTATCAACCCGCTTGTTGAAATTAGCCGCAATTATCAAAACATCTTCCCAGTTTTTCCTGCTTTCGTTTTCGGGATTAACGGATTTTATCGCAAGCAGAGCATCAGTAATATAAAAACTCCATATAGTCGTTGAACTTGTCTTGGGGGTCTTGAAGTCATCATCCCTTGCGGTTACTTTCCAGTAATATGTAGTATTGTCGTCTAATTTTTCACCGCTTGTCAGCCCGTAAGATGTATCGTTAATTCCTGTTTTTTCAAATACGGGACTTGAAACATCGCTATTTTTTGATATTGACAGGGTATAAGTAAGCGTTTGTCCTACATTTTGGTCGCCTTTGTTTTCCCATGAAAACAGCGGCGTCAGCATATTTATCTGTGAATTAGTCGGTGGTGAAATTAAGTTGAAAGCATTCGGCGGCTCGTTGAGATTACTTACTTCAAAAGTAGAATCGGATATATCGTAGCCGGAAAGTCCGCCCGTATCGGTTGCCTCAACTTTTATTTTGTATTGCCCGCCGTTAGCGACCGTTGTCGTAAGCCACTCATAATAAGTGGTTCCTTCCGAAAGTTCGTCAACGATTTGAGTATAATTGTTTCCCGCATCCGATGAATAATAAACAGAGAATGTATGTACATCGGACGCATTTGGATCGCTGTATATCCATGTGACAGTAGTAGTGCTGGACCATGAACCGTCATTTGGTGAAATAACCGTTACGGTCGGCGGGTTATTGGCATTATTTATTGCAAAAGGGTTATCCGAATAATCAGTTGCCGTGAGTCCGCCCTCATCGGTCGCCTTTACTCTTATTTTATATGAACCGTTCTGGTAGTTAAATGTGCTGAAAGAGTATGTTGTCGCTCCCGTTGTTGTTCCTATAACCCGATAACTCCCTTCCGAATAATCTGAATTTAACGAGATGCTTATTTCATATGTATGCGTGTCCTGAGAATTTAGGTCGGAAGTAGAGAATGAGAGCAGGTAATTTGCTCCGCTTATTGATTCGCCGCCGTTGGGTTTAATTATTGTAACCGACGGCGGGGTTATCGTATTCCCGGTTGCAGTATTTGAGAAATCAGAAACATTTCCGAGTGAATCAGTCGTTTTGAACACAAAATAATATGTTGTGTTTGCAGCCAAGCCCGTTATTGTTTCCGTCTGTGAACTTCCTGCTGCTGATGGCGTCCACGACTGCCCGAACTCCGTCGCCTGATTCCACCATATGCCGACAACCGCAACA
>Ga0210017_1001977_pt1 | contig 17732 bp, 11 predicted proteins | sample CryGeyCG2014_020_FD_183966 | JGI IMG/M metagenome (GOLD analysis project Ga0210017, IMG submission 183966) | Groundwater microbial communities from aquifer - Crystal Geyser CG08_land_8/20/14_0.20 (SPAdes) (version 2) | ecosystem: Environmental > Aquatic > Deep subsurface > Groundwater | place... | reverse complement strand
TCGTTAAGTGACGGGCTTGAGGCTGAAGGCTTAAGGCCGGAGGATACGGCCGGCTCGTGAGCGTGCTGGGATTTATGTTCTTCCGCCTTCTGCCTTATGCCTTGCGCCTCCGCGGTTTCAGCCTGTGACTTGTGACCTGTGACTTGTGTCTTGAGACCCGTTTCGTCCAGGACAAAACGTATGCAATGCCTTATGGTCGGGTAATCTTTCAGCGAAAGGTTCCCCTTTTGCGGGATGTCGAAATGCTCCCTCATCATGGCGAAAAGCTCGGCCTGTTTTACGGTGTCTATGCCGAGGTCGGCTTCCATATCCAAATCCAGTTCGAGCATATCCTTGGGATAGCCGGTTTTTTCGGATATCATGTTCAGTATTTCCGCTTTAACGGAATCTTCGTTAAGTGACGGGCTTGAGGCTGAAGGCTTAAGGCCGGAGGATACGGCCGGCTCGTGAGCGTGCTGGGATTTATGTTCTTCCGCCTTCTGCCTTATGCCTTGCGCCTCCGCGGTTTCAGCCTGCGGCTCGTTACTCGCGGCTGACCGCTGTCCGCTGACCGCCGGTTGCGGGCTTGAAACCGGCCGGGTATAGCCGTGCTCCGGCGCCATAGACTCGGGACTCGAAACGGGTGATTCGTGATCCGAAACCCGGGACTCGGGACTCGTTGCTTCCGCCTTATGCCTTATGCCTTCTGCCTTTTGTCTTGTGTCCATCGGTCCCTGGTCCTTTACCCTGAGCGTGTTCAGTACCACTTCCACTTGCGCTTTTTCATAGCCGGAAATGGTTTCCAGCCATTTGTTGTATATCCCCTCGTCGGTGCGCTTTTCGCCTTCGGAATAGATCTTTTCCATAAGCGACATCGCCATATGCGAGCCGAAGCCGGCGGCGAACCTTATCGAGTATTTGAAATCGTACTTTCCCCCTTTGGAGAGATTTATCCCCGCCAGTTCCGGGTCCGGTTCTCTGTAATTGGCTATGGGAGGCACTATGCCCGTATTGAGCGCCCTTACCGCTATGGCGTCTTCGAGGGCCGCGCCCATCGTATGGCCGGTGAAACCTTTGACATTGCTTACTATGACTTTTTGGGTGTCTTCCCTGAAAGTCCTTTTCAAAGCTTCCACTTCCGCCGCGGCGCTCCCGCCCCGTTTAGGAGTATAGGTTTCATGCGAGAAAAAAACCGTTTTCGGGGCCATCTCTTTCCTGCTGAGTCCGTAAATCTTTTCTATTTTGCTCAGGAAATTATCCATTACCCGGGAAACGTGGTCCACGTCGAGCTTCGTCACGTGGAAAGCGCTGTTGGCGGCTTCCGAGAGCAGAAGTCTGGCCAGGGGCTTCATGCCCCTCTCGGCGGAAAGCGTCGCGTCTTCGATGACCAGCGCCACCGAGGCCGAGCCTACTATAAGCCCGTGCCTGCGGTTGTCAAAAGGCAGGGCCGCATCCTTGACGAGTTCCTTCGTGGTGGCCGTGCCTGAAGAAAGAAAGCCCGGCATGGCCCATTGCTGAGTGGCTTCGTTCGAGATGTCGTCTGCGCCTATTACCACCACCCTTTTGCATTTCCCGCTTCTTATCCAGACTTCGGCTATGTTCACGGCCTGTGTCGTGGAGGCGCAGGCGGCGCTTAGATGTATCGACGGGCCTTTGGCTCCCACCCACTGCGCGAACTGGCTGTCCGCTATCGGTATCACCTTAAGCAGGAAGTTCTGGCTGAAAACATGTTTTTCTTTTTTTTCCGGACTGTGCAGTTTTTTAATATTTTCCTTCATCCATTTCCGTATCTCTTTCTTATCTTCCTCGCTGTGCAGCTTGTCTACTATCGAGTCGTACACTTCCCAGAGCCTGTCGTCGCCGAGCCCGGAATATTTGTCCAGGAAATGGGCGGTGACCTCGTGTATGACGGATTCCATGGTCGGGAAAGCCGAGGCGAAAACCACGCCGGTTTCGCTGGCCAGCGGTTCGGGCAGGGCCCATTTCTCCGGCAGCCAGCCGCCGGTGGTGGTTTTTTTGTAATAATGCACCAGCGGGAGGCCGGCGTCCTTGAGCGCCAGCACTCCGGCGCCCAGCGCCATTTTAAAAGTGTCGTTCATGGCCTTGGCCATGGTCGGGGGTATGCCGAACTCCTTCTCTATGTTGAACTGTCCTTTCCTGCTGGAAAGTTTTATCGCGTCGTCCACCGAATCTATCGCCTCTATCCTGTGGTTGCCGGTGTCCGACTTTATGACGCGTATGATGTTCTTGTCTATCTGCTTGCGGCGCCATTCGTGGGGTATCGACTCTATCATATTCTTGCCGTCGAGTATCTCGTCCAGGTTCTTTTCCCTGAAAAGCTTGCCCCAGGTGCCGGGCGTGCCGCCGGCTATGCCGGAGACGACTATGTCGTTGAAATTAAACCCGTAATTTTTCGCGAACTCGCTTATGTTTGTTCCCATGTTATTTTTACCTTCCTCCCTGCCCGGAGACAGGACCGGCTGTTTCTCGCCGGAGTAGAATGAAGCCGCCCAGTTGAGATAGTAAGGATTGTAGAAGCTGTCGTCTATATGAGGGGCCTTGCTTCGCCAGTTCAGCCTGAAGCCCACGGTCATCATATTGGCCAGCATGTCGTTATATTCGAATATCCCGCCCCTCTTGGGGTGATTGGACGAAAGTATGAAGATGTCTTTTTTGCTTTCGAGGGTCGTCGTGACGAAAGCGGACAGCACCCTTTTCGGGCCGCATTCTATAAACACCCTCACGCCCTCGGCGTACATCCTGTTTATCTGGTCGATGAACTGCACGGGGCTGACCATCTGTTTTACCAGCATGTCATATATCCCCTGCGTGTCTTTCGGGAAGAAATCCGCCGTGACGTTAGACAGTATCGGCATGTCCCAGCTCTTTATCGGTATCTTCTGCAAAAAGTCCCTGTAAGGGCCGATGGCGGGCTCTATGATGGAGGAATGGAAGGCGTGCGAAACGGCTATTTCCTGCGCCTGCACTCCAAGGTTCTGGAAAAGCTTTACCGCCTCTTCCACGGCTTTCCTTTCGCCGGCTATGACGGTTTGTATGGGGCAATTCTTATTGGCGGCTATCACGTAGCCGTCTATCTTCCTGAGCTGTTCCTCTACCTTCTCGCAGCCCCAGGCCACAGAGGCCATCTTGCCCGGGTCTTTCACCTTTATATTGGACATTTCCTTGGCTCTCGAGGTCACGGCCTTGAGGCCGTTTTCCAGGGTGAAAATTCCGGCGGCGGTGGCGGCGGCGTATTCGCCGAGGCTGTGGCCTATCGCCATGTCCGGTTTTATGCCGTAGGAGGTCAGCAGTCTGAACATCGCCATATCGGCCGTCATCATGGCCGGTTGGGTCATCTGGGTCTGTTTTATGGCGGCTTCCCTTTTTTCCAGTTCTTCCTTGCTTTCGCCCGGTTTGGACCAGAGGGTGTCGGTCAGGTTTACGCCTATCATCTTCTGCAGTATTTTGTCGGCCTCGTCGAAGGTGTCCTTCACCACTTCGTATTTGGCGGCGAGGTCCCTCATCATGTCCACGTACTGGGAGCCCTGGCCCGGGAACAGGAAGCCGATCTTCCCGCCGTAGTTTATCTTGTTGGTAAAGGCGTAAACGCCTTTCAGCTTGAAACTGAGCGGATTTTCTTTGAAAATTTTCTCGTTATAGCTCTTGCGGACCAGGTCTATTTTTTCCGTCAGGTCCTTGGGCGATTTGGCGACTATGGCCACGCCTACGTTTTTCTGCGGCATCTCGTTCATCGGGACGGAAAGCCTGGCAAGAGGATATCTTTCCCCGAGGCTCTTCGCCTTCGCGTAAAGGGCGTCCAGCTCTTTGGCCAGCTCTTCCATATTTTCCGCCGTCACGGTAAAAGTCTCGCCCTGCAGGCCGGCGTAAGGCGTCTTGGGATTCTCGGGAGAGGTTAGAGGCGAGAGGCTGGAGGCGGGAGATGGGACGGCGGTTACTGTTTTCATTGCGCTCTCCTCTATCCCCTGACCCCTGACCCCTGCTTTGGGTTTCTGTCCTGCGTATTCTTCCATGGCCACGTGAAAATTTGCGCCGCCGAAGCCGAAGGACGAGACGTTCGCCCTTCTCAGGCCCTTCGTTTCCCACTTACCCGGCTCGGTTATCACTTCTATCACGCTGGCGTCCAGTTCCGAATTCGGGGTTTTGTAGTTTATGGAAGGAGGCAGGACCTTATTGTGCAGGGCTAAAGCGGTTTTTATCAGACTCACTGCGCCGGCGGCGGCCTTGGAATGGCCTATTTGGGATTTAACGGAGGTTACTTTTATCTTTTTCCCGGTATTGGCGAAAAATTCTTTCATTACCTGCATTTCTCCGAGGTCTCCGGCCTTTGTGGCGGTGCCGTGGCATTCCACGAAGTCGATATCGGCCGGTGAATAATCCACCTCCGCGAAGGCGTTCTCTATGGCCATTTTCTGGCCTTTCGGATTCGGGGCGGTTATCCCCTTGCCCTTGCCGTCGGAAGAGGCGCCTACGGAGTTTATAAGCGCGTATATCCTGTCCCCGTCCCTGACGGCGTCGGAAAATCTTTTGAGGACGTAAATGCCCACCGCTTCGCCCATGACGAAGCCGTTGGCCCTGGCGTCGAAAGCCCAGGAGCCGTCCGGCGAAAGCGCGCCTATCTTGCAGAACTTCACGTAAGCGGCCGGGCTCATCATCTCGTCCGCTCCGCCGGTCACGGCGACGTCCATTTTGCCGGACCTGAGCGCCATTACGGCGTAGTCCAGGGCGGCGAACGAGGAAGCGCAGGCCGCGTCCAGGGTGAGGTTCGGGCCGTTGAAATTAAAGATATTCGCCACCCTGCCGCTGGTGACATTGGCAAGCTCGCCGGGCATGGTGTCCTCGGTGATGTTTATAACATGCCCGTCCAGGCCTTTCTCGTATTCCGCTATCATCTTCGTCCGGTCCGCCTGGCTCAGGGCCGAGGCTACCGAGGTTTTAAGCATTATGTCTTCGTTGAGGAATTTGTAGACGCGCATGTCCGTCATTTCCTTTCTCTGGGCGCCCATGGCGTTGGCTATCACCACGCCTGTCCTCCTGGGGTCGTTTTTGGCGTGGTCGTATTTCGCGTCTTCAAGGGCCATCCTCGCGGCTTCTATGGTCATCTGCTGGAGCCGGGCTATCTGGGCGGCCGAGGTCGGCGGTATTTTGTACTTTATGGAGTCGAACTTGAAATTTTCTATGAAGCCGCCTATCTTGGAATAGGTCTTGTCCTTGGCTTTGGGGTCCGGATCGTAGTAAAGGGCGGTATCCCACCTGTCTTTGGGAACTTCGACTATGCAGTTCCGCTTGTTTATCACATTGGACCAGAATTCGTCTTTGTTCAGGGCTTTCGGGGCTATTATCCCTATGCCTATTATCGCTATTTTTTCTTTTTCCATTTGACCTCTCTAATGTATTATTGGGAAACGATAGAAAACAGGGTATCAAAATGTCGTCAAAGGCAGTCCTTTAACCTGAAAAATGTAATCAATTTTCAGGTGTCACAAGTCTCAGGTTACATGTAACATGTTAAAAAAATGACGCAAAAATCACGCTTTTTGTGTTGTTACTTGTGACTTGTGACTTGCAACATGCAACATTGAACTCCTGAATTCCTCAACTTAAGGAATTCAGGTTAATGCTTGGCATACCTAAATTTTATAAAAAAAGCGGGAAACGGGGCAATGGGACAAAGGGCCTATATCGGGGGTTTATAATGACATAATCAGGGATTGGGCTTTTTACCGGTAATGCTTAGGGCTCGTAACGGGATACTATGGCTATTTGGCTGAGTCGATTTTTGAACGAGCCGAAGCGGCGTGGAGCGACGCGTACTATCCGTACGATAGCGGAACGCCGTAAAGGCGCAGCCTAAAAGCGGCCAGCCCCCGGGGGGAGGCCTATCTTTGAACCGGCTGCCGCGTTGCTCCTCACTCACAGACTGCCGGTATGCTCGTTCGTCGCGCCTTGCATCCAGCCCAAATATGGGCCTCCAAATAATCATATTATTCCGTTACGAGCCCTTATCTCTCTGGAAGGGGCGGAAATGGTCGAGGCGGCCCTCAGTTCTTTTTCGGTCATTATGGGCAGGGTAAAGTAAAAGCAGGCGCTTTTGCCCGGTTCGCTTTTAAGTTCCAGGCGCGCGCCGTGCAGCTCCAGCATTTCGTTGCATATCTTAAGGCCCAGGCCGAAGCCTTCAGCCGAAGACTTCGCGTCTTCGCTCCTGTAAAAGCCTTCCTTTATCAGGCTTATATCCTTTTCCGAAATGCCCGCTCCGGAATTTTCCACGAAAAAGGTCACATAGCCGGCCTTTTCCGCGTCTTTTTTCAGCCTGAAAACCACCTGGCCTTTTTCAGGCGTGTATTTTATGGCGTTCCCCACCAGGTTCGAGATGACCAGGGCCAAAGCTTCGGGGTCGGCGTTTACCGGCACCGGATTTTCCGGCAAGTCCCGGCTGAAGGAGATCTTTTTGTTCTGCGCCAGCGTATGCATGGCGGCCAGGGACCTGGAAACAATGTCCCTGAGCAGGAGCGGCCTTTTTTCTATCTTGAATTTGCCGGCTTCCATCCTGGCTTCATTGAGTATGTTCTTCACCATGCGCTTCAGGAAATTCTGCTCGTATTCCAGCGTTTGGTACAGGTCTTCCCTCGAAAGGCTCGTTTTTTGGGGTTCGGATTCCTTCAGCATGAAGACCGAGGCGTCTATCACCGAGAGGGCGTTGTTGAATTCGTGGCTTACGGCGTGCACCATGGCCGATTTCAGCGCGGCCGCGTTCCTCTCTTTTATGGTGAGATTCCTTATTTCCAGCAGAAGTATCAGGGACAGGAAAGCCGCTGCGAAGATGAAAAAAAGTTTTTCCTTCACCGGTTCCAGCTGGGGCTTCATCGTTTCCGTGTTGATGGCCAGGGCGGCGGTGCCTATCCTGGTTCCGCCCACGGTTATGGGCTCGGAAAAATAAAAATAGTCCAGCCCGTCCCCGCCTTTGAAAGACTGGGTGAGGGCGGCGTCCGCCCGCCTCGCCTTTTCCCCCTGGGGCGTCCCGTCCAGGGCGCCTATTTTTTCCGGTTCGGAATGAGAGCGTATGAAGCCCTTCTGGTCCGAGACTATGGCGTATTTTACGAGCTTGTCCATTTTCATGGTGTTTACCAGCATATGTATGGAAAAAATGTCTTCCCTGGGGAACATGGCCGCGCCGATGCGCTTGGACATGACCTCCGCGCTTTGCCGCGTGCTTTCGAAGATGGAATTTTTCGCGTCCTGCAGAATGAGGCCCGCCGCCGCCAAAATGACGACCAGAACTATGGCGGAAACGGCTATGGACACCTTTATGACGAGTTCCCTGAGTTTTGTCTTTTTCATGGTTTTACGCGCCGCTGACGGCCGCTTCCCGGGATTTTTCGGGTCCGCTCCCGGTTACGGTAGACCCGCTCCGGCCGCGGGTTCGGGCTGAGCGGGCGGCGGATTTGAATTCTCCGGTTCCGGCGGATTGTCCCCGGTCTTTTCCGGCGGAGGAGGCTGGCCTCCGGCCGGAGGAACTGAGCCCGGTTGTCCGGGCCCCTCCGCCGGCTTCTCCGGCGGCGGATTGCGTTTTTTCTTGTGATGCGGTTTCCGGGGTTTCTTCGGCCCGGGCCGCGTTTCGGCTTCCGGGGCGGGTGTTCCCGGCGGGGGATTCTGTTCCCTCCGATGACGCGGTTTCCGGGGCTTTTTCGGCCTGTATGTCAAATGATACTTTCATATCGTAAACCTCCCGTGTAATTTTACTTCTTTACTAAGGCCGTTTACACAGTTTAGTTTACACTCCCGCCTCCAATGCTTCCCTGACTTCTAATGCTTCTAACGCTTCTATGCCTTCTAACTCTTCCAGTCCTCTAGTCCTCTACTTATACTTCACCTTATAATACTTCAGCGGCCTGGCCACGTTCTTGGCCTCGGTCTCATAAGGCCCTTCGAACTTCAGCCCCTTCGCCAGCTTCGCCTTAAGCAGGGCTTCCCTGCCCGAAGCCATTATAAGCGTTTCCCTGAACCCGGCCTTGGACTGCAGGCGCGCCGTCTGGTTCATGCCGCTGGAAAAAGCCGTGAAATCCTGGTTCGGTCCGAAAAGCCCGGTCGCGGCGGGGCAAAGGTTTATCCCCGTAGCCACGCCCATCCCCTTCGTCTTTATCTTCACGCCTATGCCCCTGTATTTCGGCATCCGCCCCATCCTGACCGTAAAGGCCTGTATTTCCTTCGCCGCCAGCGCCGCCTCTCGCGCGCATTCCGCCGGCGAGAGCCTGAAAAAAGGCGGTCCGAAGAGCAAAATCACGCAGTCCCCCACCATCTTGTCGAAAACCCCGCCCCGCTTCCAGCCTATGTCCACCACGCCCGCGCTCCAGCGGTCCACGAATTCGGCTATCTTGTCCGGCCTGCGCAGGTGCTTTTCGCAGATTTTGGTGAAGGAATTTATGTCCGAATAAAGTATGGCCAGGGTTTTTACCCTCGGCGAAAGATATTTTTTGGCGTAATACGGGTCGCTGAGGAGCTCGGACACCGTTTTCGGCGCGAAAAACTTCGCCATATGCCTGCGCTCCCGGTTATAGTCTATCAGGCGCTGGCTGACCGAATTCGCGAATATCCTCATCATGTCCCGTCCGAAAGTGGAAAGCCCGCCGCTCACCTCCACGGCTATCTTTCCCATCCTCGAGGCGCCCGCCGATTGCCCGCTCAGCATGAAGGTTATGCCTTCTTTCATTCCCAGCAGGTTCCTCACTATATGCCTTTCGGGGATAAGAATGTTCAGGCCTTCCCTGGCTACGGCTTTGCCTAAAAGCTTATGCGGCCTCTTCTGCGAATCGTTCACGCAGTTTTTCCCGCGGTAAACCCTGTATTGCACGCGTTCGCTTTCCCCGGCGTCCTCGTTGCGGTAAACCACGGCCAGGTTCTTGAAACGTATTTCCTCGTGCAGGGCCTTTACCGCCTCGTCCAGCGCCTCGCTCAAAACGCTTCGCGTAAGACTGTGCGTCACCTTCTCGGTCAGCTTCTGCTTTACGGCCGCGCTGTGTATGTTCCAGAGGGTATTGTCGAGTTCCTCGGCCAGGGCGTTGAGGCAGGCGGGCAGATTTTTGTCCGGCTTTACCGCGCGTTTATACCCGAGCGCCAGCGTCCCGACTTTTTTGCCGTCCAGATCCAGCGGCTGGGTTATCCAGCGCAGGCCTTTCGAAATTCTGACGGAAACCGAGTACGGCTCTTTGTCCAGCTCGAAGCCCGGCTCCGTTTGCCAGGAAAAGACTTCATGGCGGAGGTCTTCGTTCAGGGTCCACACGGCCGCGGCCGCGGCCCCGAGCTTCGCCGCCGCTTTCGGCAGGAAAAGGGCCAAAGTGGCCTTGAGCCCAAGCCGTCTTTTGGCGCAATGTTCCAGTATCTCGTCGGCGAAGGAACTGATTCTCTCCGGCAGCGCCTCACGTTTCATCCCGTAAACTTTCATAAAAGCCTCCAAAAATCGGTCAGATATTATGATACAAAAAATAAAAGAGTTGGAGGATTAGAAGGTTAGCAAAATAGCAAATTAGAGGCGTAGCAGAGTAGCAAATTGGAAATGTAGTATGCGTTACGGTCGTTTTGTTCTTATCAACTTGTTAACTTGTTAACTTGTTGACCTGCTATTTGTTGCTTATCAACTTTTTAGCTTGTTCCTCTGTGCTTTTTTCCCGAATCACGAATCCCGAGTCCCGGGTTACGTGTTTTGGATGGTTGGAAGGGACAATAGCAAAACAAGCAAGACCAGCGAGAAAGTTAAGGGAAAGGCATAAGGCGGAAGGCAAGGAGGCAGGGAAGCAGGGAGAAGCAGGAAGGCAGAAGAAGAGAATGGAGAGTAGAAAATAGCCTTGTTGCCCTCTTGCTTATTAACTTTCTGGCTTGTTAACTTGTTGACCTGCTATTTGTCACTCTGTTTCCCCGCCGGCCTGGTTTTCATCAACTGATGCAGGCGCGCGGTGAGCATATGCGTTTTGAGGGGTTTTTCTATGAAATCCCGTACATTGGGCTCGTTGGTTATCATTTCTTTGGTCGACCGGTCCATATTGCGGGCCGAGATGATGATTATGGGTATGGCGGCCGTTCCCTCATTCTGCAGGCCCCGCGCTATCTCGTAGCCGCCGGACCTGGGGAGCATAAGGTCCAGAAGGATGATGTCGGGCGAAAGCGAGCGGGCTTTCTCCAGGCCCTCTTCGCCGTCCTCCGCCAGTTCGGTCTTAAAACCTTCTTTTTTTACTATTATCTCCAGCAGTTCCCGTATGCCTTTGTCGTCGTCGACTATAAGCACCAGCTTGTCCGCCGGATTTTCGTTACCGAAATTTTCCATAATGTTCCCCCCTCTCCTATTAAACAACATTTTCCGGCATATTCGCCATAGGATATTCTAACGTTCGATAAAATGCCGGAATGACGGAGCGAGTGGGTCTATTTCCTGATTTTAATCGGGACTTATGGCACTCCTGGCGGAGTCGGCTTTATGTTACTATATACCGTGGGGATAAATCTAACAGGAGACCTTTTAATATGAAAAAATCATTCCTTACCGCTATTCTATTTTCTTTTTCCGCCGCCCTGTTCGCGGGCGACATGGAAACGCTGAGGCAGGTGAATTTTTCGGATATGAAAACCGAAGAGCTCGGAGCGGGCGCTGATAAGATAGTGGCCCCGGCGCAGCAGGGCGTCAAGGCGAAGAGCAGTCTAAATTTGAAATACACCACCTACTGCAAGATGGACGGTTCGACGGCCAGGGGCTATGTTCGCAATTCCGGGGACGCCTTTACCATAGAGGGCAATGTCTGGTTCTACTTTTTCGATGACAACGAGAACCTGGTGGACAAAGAGGATGAGTACGAATACGAATACGTCAGCCGCGGCGAGGACGAAGAAGTGGAGTACACAAGCGTCCCTTCCGGAGCTGCCTCGTGTTCCTTCGACATAAAGGGGGCCATAAAGGACGAGGAGCAGGATCCCCCTCCGCATCCCGAGCTTTCTTATCTCACCCGCTGTTTCGTCAAAGACGGCTACGGCCGGGGCTGGGTGCACAATATGGGCGACGCTTTCTCCATAGAAGGCGATGTCTGGTTCTATTTCTATGACCGCGACGGCCGTCTGATAGACGAAGAAGACGAATACGAGTACGAATATGTCGGTTACGGCGAGGATGAAGAGGTGGAATACACCCAGGCGCCCTCCGGAGCCGAAACCTGTTCTTTCAACATCGACAAGGCTATAGCTCAGTCTAAAGGGAAAGCGGGTTCGGTCCGCGCCTCGACGGCGGCGGAGTTGTTCGCCGGGAACGCCGTGTGGCCGTCCTCCTTGAGGTGGAATGACACTTTCCGTATAACCAGGACCTGCGAGGTGGAAGGACGAGTAAGCGATTTGGAAAATCTTCGGAAAGACGCTGAGAAATGCGCGTCGGAAAAAGTGGAAGACGCCTGCGACGGAGACCTCATCGAGGGTCCGGATACCAAAACCAAATGCGGACCGGATACGCTGTCCAACGGTACCGCCGGTATCGTATGCCTAGCCAAATCCCGCGGGGTCTGTAAAGAGTAAAAGTCCCGCGGCGGGTATTACCTCAAAAACTATTTTAAACTACCGGTATAACACATAAAATCTTCCGGAAATCTCTTTACAGCCTGATTCAGGTTCGCGGCGGGGGCCGTTTCCCCGACAATTCCTCGTAGGCGGTCTGTATTTCCTTGAATTTTTTCTCGGCCATGACGCGGAACTCCTCGCCCAAATGGCTTACCTTGTCCGGGTGGTACTTGTTCGCCAGCTCGCGGTAGGCGCGTTTTACTTCTTCTTCGGCGGCGCCTTTGGCCAGGCCCAGGGCCTCGTAAGGGTCTTTTTTAACTGGCTCCGGGTTTTCCCGCGGAGGTTTCTCTTTCGCTCCCTCACGTTCGGCGGCCCTCGCCCTTTCCACGGCCGGCCTGTATACATAGCGCCATATCACCCAGCCCATCAGGAGTATGTCGTCTATAAAGCCGAGCCGCCCCAGCCCCAGCTCGGGCAATAAGTCTATCGGGCTTATCAGGTATATTATGGCGAGTATATACGGCCAAATCGGCATATTTAAATTTTAGCACATCGGCGGACGACCGCATAAATCAAGTTTTCGGGTTATGCTAACGTTCTAACGAATGTTTGAACGAGTGAGAGAAAAAAATTAAGTGTTATGTCACAGGATTAAAATAGTCTATTTCTTCAAAAGGGGAATCGCGGTGAATCTGTTTTTTATATCCTCGTATAGATTCTCCAGATATTCATCCGGTCCGTTCTCTTTTTCGATCATCGCGCAACCGCGGCCGCCTTCTTTGCCGAAATATTCTTTTATGTTTATAGCCGCCTTCGCGAACAGGTCTTCTTTCGCGTATTGCCGCAATTCCCCGGCAAGCTCCTCCTGGACCGGAGCATGCCGCAGCACAAAATAAGCGTAATACAGGTCCTTACCCATTTTTTGCCTGTCCTCTCTTTCCACGAAGGTGGCGCATTTATGCAGCGCAAAAGCGCCGGGGCGCGGACAGCGCAGAGTATAGTTCCGTCCGCCGCGTTTAAGCGGTATCTCCATAACGTTGTTCAGGAGAAAATCAAAATCCTCAAGCCGGTTTAAAGATATTTCCCGCCCCAGAAGCTGATTAACGGTTATGTTCTTTGTGTCTGCCGGCGCTATGAAATCCAGCCGCGTCTTATTTTTTCGGTAAAATACCACGGGGTGCAATTTTCCGATCTTCAGGTGCCTTTCGGCATATTCAAGGGAAGACAATGTTTCGAAAATAGTCTTTTTATGCGTTCGCGCTCCTTGCGCGGCCAGGCCCAGATCCACATCCGAAGTAAAAATCGGCGTTGTCCCGGCTGAGCGCCATAAAAACTTGGCGTATATATACGGTACCCAGCCGCCCACAAGGGTAAGGTCGGGAAGATATTCGGACAGATCGTCCAGAACGCCGAAGAGGTCCGCCTCAAGTCCGCTGTTGTCAGGCAAGAGTCTCTCCCTCGCGCTGAAGAGTTTCCTTAAGGTATTGCGCGTGTTCACGGCCTCGCGGCTGAAAATTATAAAGGTCCAGGTAAAGCTGTAGATTGGAAACCACTCTCAATCCCTTCACCGCGCGACTGCCGTAAAATCCGGTATTTCTGTAAAATGGCCGTATCAGGTGAACATTCCCGCCCTGCGCCAGTTTCTTTAATCCGAGCTTCTCCCTTATGCGGAGCAGCTCTTGAGCCCAATTCTCAAGACGCAGATAAATATAAGAATCTTCTATATTCACGAAACCGGTTTTTAAATTTGCCCCGGAATGCAGCGTAAGAGCGTATTTATCCGCCGGGACCGCCGTTTTGAACCGCTTAAGGAAATCAGTGTGGGGCGTATAGTAGGTATAAATTGTGTTCATCGAGAACCTGTAAACCGTTATCCACTGGGAGATAAGCAGTTCGGTATCGGATAGCCTGGTGTAACTGAGCGGCCCCTTTTTTATCCGTTCCAGACACCCCATGTCCTGCAGGGCGGCAATTACCCCTTGAGCCATGCCGAGACTCAGCCTGCTTGCGCCGACGAAATCTCTCAACACCCATTTGCGTCCCGGGTTCGACAGCATTTGTCTGGCAATTATGGAAGCCTTGTCCGAAAACATGTTCTTCATGCTTAATAGTCTACCATAATGTTCACTATTAGTCAATGTTCACTTATAAGTGAACATTGATATAGTAAAAACATATAAGAAAACGTTGGGATTGTGGTTTTATCGTTTACTTCCGATTTTCTGCCGGAAATAAGTATTATGTCTACGGATCGTTTATGCAGGTTGTTTATGGGCGAATTTGCGGTAGAGCTTTTTCCCCAAAGCCAAAAAGAGCAGGAGCAAGCCTATCGCCAGGAGCGGGATAAAAATAGCGATAAGCGCCAGTATTACGGCGGCGGCCAGTTCGAACAGGGCGAATAACGGATTGGCTAGCCCGCCTGTCGCGGCCGTGGATAAGGCCCGCAGGACGACCGTAGACGCCTGCACCGTCCCCGCCCCTCCGGCGGCGATAAGGACCAGCGACCATCTCAAGACCGGATTCATATCCGGGGAAATCACCGAGACGGCTATGGTAACGCCCGCCAGTACGGCCAGCGGGGTCGCTATAGCGTCCAGGAAATGGTCCACCCAGGGAATAAAATAGCCCAGTATCTCGAAAATAGTTGCGGTGGAAAAAATAATTATGGCCGGCGTGGAGGCGAGCCATTGGAAACCGGGAGACAGCGGAATATATCCGGCTGATGACGCTACGCTGAGTATTAATAAAGGTACGAACACGCGGAATCCGCAGGCCGCGCTCAAACCGACCCCTATGCACACGGTAAAAACAATTCCCCAATCTATCACAAAATCTTTCCCCCGGCCCGGAACAGCGGCCGGCTTATTTGTCCGCCGGGTCGCCGATGAGGCCGGCTACCGCCGACAGCAGACCTTCCTGAGTGAAAGGCTTTACCAGGAAATGGCCCGCCCCGAACATGGCCGCCCGCCGCCGCTCCGTCTCGAAGGATTTCGCGGACATTATCATCACCTTTATGTGCTTGAGGGCCGGGTCGGACTTGACGGCCTTGCATAGGTGCAGGCCCGTTATCCCCGGCATCATGATATCCGTGATGACCAGCCTAGGCATACAGGCCTTTATGGCGGCCAGCGCCTCGCGGGACTCCGGCACCAGCTGAACGGCGTAGCCATGTTCGGTCAGTATGTCGCGGGAGATCTCCCCCACCAACTGGTCGTCCTCGACGATGATTATCTCGATTTTTTCCATTTTTGTCGTTAAACCCTATAAATCCATTTTACATAATTTTCGGGATACAAGTCCCACACCGGGAGTGGTATTTTTGTACCACTCCCGGTGTGGTATTGGTTAGGGGGCGGGATTTATGCCGGAATTAAGTATTATGTCACGAATGGCGCTAACTTAAGCTCTCGCATATTTGCTCCGGTGTTGTATTTCGCGAAATAATTTACGCGGGCAATTGAGTAATTGATAGCCTTTTGGTCGCCGCTTCCTTGCGCGCGGTTCAGTTCGGTTCGGTCGTGCCTGAACCGTGTCGCATGCTATACAGGCCAACATCATCCCATATATGACAAGCCGTCGGCCCTCATCAAAACCGTCACAGGATAACCCCGGCGCCCACTGGCGCACGGTCGCCAGCGTGCCTTTAAAACTTAATCGCGACGCCGATTGTCCATGTAAATTCGCCGATTCCTGCATAATCGCCCGTATGAGGTTGTAAGCGAGGACGCGCATCCATAATTCCTTGATAACCATCTCCGGGGTTTTACATCTGAGGATGTCCATGCCCATTGTTGTTTTTATATCCCTAAGGTAAAGTTCCACTCTCCAGCGTTTCAGGTACAAGTCAGCGAAAGCCTGCGCGGGAAATGTGGCCGGGTCGGTCAGCGTGGTCGCAATCGTTATCTTTTTCGTCCTGAAGCCGTTTATCCCCACGACTACCGTTATCTCCCGGACGGTGATCTTCTCCGGCATGGCTTCCCATTGTCGCTCCGTCAGCCAGGCAGGCTTAAGAGAGGTTTTGGCCCATTCCACAAGACAATCATTTCTGCCTAATTTATTTGACACACGGGAGATTCTCCTTTGATGTTTTCTCGTCACACAATCAACTCCCCGTGCGGCAAGCAGGAAGAAATTCACATAACTGCAAAACCCCCTATCACCAAGCGCCACATCTCCCGGCCTCAGAAAGCGCCAAAGCTTCCGAAAAAGGGTCCTCTCTCCGACATGAAGGCTCCCGCCTGCCAGCGCCAACATCGCTCCGGAAGCAAGCGAGAATATTGCTACCAGCCGCATAACAGGGAAGCCACACCCGGGTCTTGAACTTCTGGTCTGCGGCCAGGCGCTTTGGTTTCTCTGGGTGTCGGGCATGGAAACACTGGAGCCATCTATCACTTTAACACTCCGCCCACACCACAGGTCGACTGCGGTTTCCATCACGGAAACTTTTCGGACGATTTGGGTGTTTAGTTTCTGTATGTCTTTAAGCGGTAATTTGGCGCGCGCCTTGCAGTACCCGGCCGTCCTAACCGACGCCACCTTCCCCTGCTCCGAAGCGAGCCAGGCCAGAAAACTGCGCAGGGCCTCCCTGCAGGACCCGTCCGGCGAAAGGACTTGGGACAGAAAAAGCCAGAATATTCTATTCGGCGAATAGAGCCGCAGGCGTTTCGGGGCACCGAAACCCTGATCAAGATTAATCCACTTCCCGAACACCCCGGCCAACTGCGCCGGCTGGGTTTGCCGCAGTCGTCTTTTCTGCGCTTCCAGTTCTCCGCGTGGGATAAACATAAATCTTGCCTCCTTTTGGCGTTGAAGCCAATATACAAGTATATACACTTGTATTTATCAAGGCAAGACATGCTATAATTAATTATGGCCGGAAACAAAAAAGGGGTGGACGTGGAAATTACACGCTTGCGCGCTCGATACACAGCGCTTACTGCTCGCTTAAGGAATCCAGGGCTTATATTGCAGGGAACGATAACCGAAAGGACTATTCCGGCCCCTGATGGTAAAAACAAATCTTATGGCCCATATTACCAGTGGACGCGGAAAGTGAGGGCCAAGACTGTGACCGTGAACCTAAGTTCTTCCCAGGTGAAGAAGTTCCAGGCAGCGATCATAAACAACAGTAAACTTGAGCAGACTGTGCAGAATATGCGGAGTTTAGCGCAAAAGATTTGCGAGGCAACAACCACGGGTGTTAAGAAGCGAAAACCTTAAGTTAGCGCCATTCTATTATGTCACCGGATTAATATTTTCCAAATAGTATAGATGACCACCGCTACACCCCTATGTCGCTCATTAGAGGCCCTTTTTCAAGAAAAAAATAGCCTCCCTCCCACAAGTTTGTGGTTTTTATAGTTAAAATCTATTCTTTACACCCTCCTGTTCAAGACTTATCCGCGCCCGGGTTCTCTCTATTCAGGTGTCGGCAAAGCCGCACCAGTCACTCATCAGGGTCAAGGCAACGACGATGTATCTGTCGCAGCCCCTGCCCCCTCACGGGGGCCCAGAAAACCTTTGGTTCCCGGCCGCGTCCACTTCAACGGCGGACTATCCCGCCTTCACGGTTATGGCTTCCGGTTTCCACCGGGCCAACATTCGCCTGGCTCGCGTCCGGGGCGTCCTTGCCTCAAACAGGGTGGAGGAAGCGGCTAATCGCGGAACCTGGTTTTGCCAACATAGGGTCGAGCTCGCTCCCTCCACTTAAATCTTTATGCGAATGCCCTCGTCTCGTCAAAAGGCTTCTGTTCCTTCAGAACGTGATAGCACGCGCGCGCCAGTTTGTGCGCCACCGCCTTGGCCGCCACTATCTTGTTCGTCTTCGCCTGTTTGCGCTGGTAAAACTTCCTGATCCGCTCATTATAGCGAACAGCATAATGCGCCGCCTCGATAAACGCCCAGCCCAGGTACTTGTTCCCGTTCTTCCGGTTACCCTCGCCCTTCTTTTTCCCGTTGCTCCAGCGGGAACTGCCTACGCAGCGGGCATACGACGCGAAATGCCCCACTTTCGCGAAACGCCCCATGTCGCCGGCTTCATACATGATAGTCATGCCCAGGATGTTCCAGATGCCGGCTACCGTCAACAGCTTTCTGAATTCCGGCCTGAGCTTCGCGTTCCTGAGCGCCATGGCCTCGACTTCCTCAATCTGCGCGTCCAGGCAGCGTAACGTTGCCAGATTGCTTTTAATAGCCAGTGCGCGGACAGA